>Ga0307516_10003322_pt1 | contig 20813 bp, 18 predicted proteins | sample 19_EM_MG_FD_203310 | JGI IMG/M metagenome (GOLD analysis project Ga0307516, IMG submission 203310) | Populus trichocarpa ectomycorrhiza microbial communities from riparian zone in the Pacific Northwest, United States - 19_EM | ecosystem: Host-associated > Plants > Roots > Unclassified | place...
TGTCAATTCACACATCGATATTGAAACGTGGAATGAGGTTGCAATGGATGAAGATCAAATGGATGAGGATTCGATGGACGAAGATGAAGCACTTGAGGAAACCGCTGGTCAGTCGGTTATGGAGGATACGGACTCCGAGTCTGACAGCAGCGAGATATCGCAGTGGTGAGACTCGATCGGTAAATCAAGCAATGCGATCTCACCACAGCTGTTTAGCCCGACGACTGACAACTTCCTTACCAGTATAATCCTGTTGATATTTGAATTATTCCTACAGCAGGCCAGCGAAACACAGGCACCCGACAATGGCAATCCGGAAGGGCCGATCTAGAGGCAAAGGATGGAGATAGGTTCAGGGACACGGATCAGCTACTCCGAGGTTCAACCGGTTGACGGGCGGATAGTCTACGCATGAGACACGGAGCAAGTAGAAGCGTTCGAGATCGGTGAGGATTTGCGAATGCGTTCGAAGAGCTGGGAGAACGACTCTCGGAGTTGGCGGCTCAGCTGGCAAAGGCAACGCAACCTGGTCATTTCAACAAACACCCCCGACGGCGGCAATTCCGAAGGTGCGCTCTTGCGGCGAAGGATGATTAGAGGTTCGCGGACACGGATCAGCAACGTGCGTCGTCGGGGGTATCCGAGGTTCAACTCAGTCAACGGGTGGATAGTCTACGAGTGAGATTCGGAGCAGGAGGTGGGAGCGCTTGACAGCAGTGAGGATTTGCGAATGCGCTCGAGGAGCTGGGAGGACGACTCTCGGAGTTGGCGGCTCAGCTAGCAAACACAACGCAACCTGGCCATTTCAACAAACACCCCCGACGGTGGCAATCCCGAAGGCGCGATCTTGTGGTGAAGGATGATTAGAGGTTCGTGGACACGGATCAAGAACGTGCGTCTCCGGGACAGCGGTGAGGATTTGCAAATGCGCTCGAGGAGCTGGGAGGACGACTCTCGGAGTTGGCGGCTCAGCTGGCAAAGGCAACGAAACCTGGTTATTTCAACAAATACCCCCGACGGCGGCAATTCCGAAGGCGCGCTCTAGCGGCGAAGGATGGTTAGAGGTTCGTGGACACGGATCAACAACGTGCGTAGTCGGGGGTATCCGAGGTTCAACTCAGTCAATGGGTGGATAGTCTACGAGTGAGATTCGGAGCAGGAGGTGGGAGCGCTTGACAGCAGTGAGGATTTGCGAATGCGCTCGAGGAGCTGGGAGGACGACTCTCGGAGTTGGCGGCTCAGCTGGCAAAGGCAACGCAACCTGGTCATTTCAACAAACACCCCTGACGGCGGCAATCCTGAAGGCGTGATCTTGTGGCGAAGGATGATTAGAGGTTCGCGGACACGGATCAAGAACGTGCGTCTCCGGGACAGCGGTGAGGATTTGCGAATACGCTCGAGGAGCTGGGAGGACGATTCTCGGAGTTGGCGGCTCAGCTGGCAAAGGCAACGCAACCTGGTCATTTGAACAAATGCCCCCGACGGCGGCAATCCTGAAGGCGCGATCTAATGGCGAAGGATGATTAGAGGTTCGCGGACACGGATCAACAATGTGCGTCGTCGGGGGTATCCGAGGTTCAACTCAGTCAACGGGTGGATAGTCTACGAGTGAGATTCGGAGGAGGAGGTGGGGGTGCTTGACAGCGGTGAGGATTTTCGAATGCGCTCGAGGAGCTGGGAGGACGACTCTTGGAGTTGGTGGCTCAGCTAGCAAATGCAACGCAACCTGGTCATTTCAACAAACACCCCCGACGGTGGCAATCGCGAAGGCGTGATCTTGTGGCGAAGGATGATTAGAGGTTCGCGGACACGGATCAAGAACGTGCATCTCCGGGACAGCAGTGAGGATTTGCGAATGCGCTCGAGGAGCTGGGAGGACGACTCTCGGAGTTGGCGGCTCAGCTGGCAAAGGCAACGCAACCTGGTCATTTCGACAAACACCCCCGACGGCGGCAATTCCGAAGGCGCGCTCTAGCGGCGAAGGATGATTAGAGGTTCGCGGACACGGATCAACAACGTGCGTCGTCAGGGGTATCCGAGGTTCAACTCAGTCAACGGTTGGATAGTCTACGAGTGAGATTCGGAGCAGGGGGTGGGAGCGCTTGACAGCGGTGAGGATTTGCGAATGCGCCCGAGGAGCTGGGAGGACGACTCTCGGAGTTAGCGGCTCAGCTGGCAAAGGCAACGCAACCTGGTCATTTCAACAAATACCCCCGACGGCGGCAATCCCGAAGGCGCGATCTAATGGCGAAGGATGATTAGAGGTTTGCGGACACGGATCAACAACGTGCATCGTCGTGGGTATCTGAGGTACAACTCAGTCAACGGGTGGATAGCCTACGAGTGAGATTCGGAGCAGGAGGTGGGAGCGCTTGACAGCGGTGAGGATTTGCGAATGCGTTCGAGGAGCTGGGAGGACGACTCTCGGAGTTGGCGGCTCAGCTGCCAAAGGCAACGCAACCTGGTCATTTCAACAAACACCCCCGACGGCGGCAATTCCGAAGGCGCGCTCTAGCAGCGAAGGATGATTAGAGGTTCGCGGACACGGATCAACAACGTGCGTCGTCGGGGGTATCCGAGATTCAACTCAGTCAACGGGTGGATAGCCTACGAGTGAGATTCGGTGCAGGAGGTGGGAGCGCTTGACAGCGGTGAGGATTTGCGAATGCGTTCGAGGAGCTGGGAGGACGACTCTCGGAGTTGGCGGCTCAGCTGGCAAAGGCAACGCAACCTGGTCATTTGAACAAACGCCCCCGACAGCGGCAATCCCGAAGGGGTGATCTAATGGCGAAGGATGATTAGAGGTTCGCGGACACGGATCAAGAACGTGCGTCACCGTGACAGCGGTGAGGATTTGCGAATGTGTCGAGGAGCAGGGAGGACGACTCTCGGAGTTGGCAGCACTGCTGGCAATTGCAACGCAGCCTGGTTATTTCAACAAACACCCCCGACGGCGGAAATCCTGAAGGCGCGATCTAGTGGCGAAGGATGATTAGAAGTTCGCGGACACGGATCAAGAACGTGCGTCTCTGGGACAGCGGTGAGGATTTGTGAATGCGTTCGAAGAGCTGGGAGGACGACTCGGAGTTGGCGGCTCAGCTGGCAAAGGCAACTCAACCCGGTCATTTCAACAAACGCCCCCGATGGCGGTAATTACAAAGGCGTGATCTAGTGGTGAAGGATGATTAGAGGTTCGCGGACACGGATCAAGAACGTACGTTGCCGTGACAGCGGTGAGGATTTGCGAATGTGTCGAGGAGCAGGGAGGACGACTCTCGGAGTTGGCAGCACTGCTGGCAATTGCAACGCAGCCTGGTTATTTCAACAAACACCCCCGACGGCGGCAATCCCGAAGGTGCGATCTAGTGGCGAAGGATGATTAGAGGTTCACGGACACGGATCAAGAACGTGCGTCTCCGGGACAGCGGTGAGGATTTGCGAATGCGTTCGAAGAGCTGGGAGGACGACTCGGAGTTGGCGGCTCAGCTGGCAAAGGCAACTCAACCCGGTCATTTCAACAAATGCCCCCGACGGCGGTAATTCCGAAGGCGCGATCTAGTGGCGAAGGATGATTAGAGGTTCGCGGACTCGGATCAAGAACGTGCGTCTCCGGAACAGTGGTGAGGATTTGCGAATGCGTTCGAGGAGCTGGGAGGACGACTCTCGGAGTTGGCGGCTCGGCTAGCAATGGAAACACAATCTGGTCATTTGAACAAATGCCCCTGACGGCGGCAATCCTGAAGGCGCGATCTAATGGCGAAGGATGATTAGAGGTTCGCGGACACGGATCAAGAACGTGCGTCGCTGTGACAGCGGTGAGGATTTGCGAATGTGCTTGAGGAGCTGGGAGGACGACACTCGGAGTTGGCAGCACTGCTGGCAATTGCAATGCAGCCTGGTCATTTCAACAGACTCCCCCGACCGTGGCAATCCTGAAGGCGCGATCTAATGATGTGCGTCGCCGGGAGCTCATCCGAGAGACACCTCAGTCAACGGGCGCATAATCTACGCCGTGTGTGTGATTGCCGTGACCATTTTCAAAAATATTCGAAGCGCTGGGAGGGCACTGAGCGGAGGAGTTGATGAACCGATTAGCATACGAGTAATACAAATATTGAATAATTTTTTTCGATATCTTTGGCACTTCAGTAAAGAGGACCGGTACCCTTCATTTCGTGAGTTTCAAGTAAGACCATAGGCGATGAAATGACGGGAGAAAAAATGATTGGAACATCGTGAATTTGTGAATGTATGGGTCCGGAAAACAAAACCATCGGATTGTGACAATTGCACTGACGATTGATGGGAGTCGCGATACCAACTGTACCAGTTGCCGATACTTAGAAAACCTTACAGGAGTATGACCAGTCTTACCGGAGCTTGGGAAGCTTACCGGAGCTAGGGAAGCTTACCGGAGCTAGGGAAGCAACCGGAGCATCGGACGCAGACAGGGGTTACCGACGTGCAGGGGTAAATTTTCAATTTTTTCCTGATGGATGCGCTCCAAGGAATACCCCAGAACAAAATCAACGAACACAAAAAGAGCCCCGAGAGCTGCTGGAGATGTGGGCAGAGCAACCACAACACTTACCAGTGCTACGCCTGTACTACGGCAAAAGGAACCACAATCCCGGAGGCCCCGATGCAGTCTGTAGCAGCCACTACTACAGCCAAACGAAAGGGCGAGGAAAACTTGGAAGCCCCGCAACCGAAGAGATCGTCCGTGGCTGCAGCATATGATAATGACAACCGCAGTGAGGCACCACCGGCCTGGGCTCAGGACTCAGACAGCGAGGAGGATTTTTAGAAGGCCAGGGCTCGCCACAACCCAAGGCCTCTGTATCTATATGTGGCATGTCCGAAAAAAGAACACTCACGACGAATGAAAAAGACCAGAGAAAAAATGCTCGACTGACAGTACCCTTCTGCGGCGCACGACCGATTGTGGAAATGATGTTACACTGGGGCAACAAGGACAGTTGTCGAGTCCGCGTACAACTCGACACGGGATGCTCGACGCCACTCATTAGCAACCAACTTGTCGAAAAGCTCTCCCTACCCTGTATCGAGCATAAACAAGAAATAGCCATCCGGAACTTCACCGGGGAACTCGTTCCAGAAGCAGGGCAAAGATACACCAGCCCAGTAATGCTCCAGCACCGGCAGCACTACACCCGAGAGGTCTTCGAAGTAGCTACGCTGGAAGCCGAAGTTGACATTTTCTTGCCCTTTTGGTGGATCGCGCGTCACCCCCCACAGGGAGCATGGGACACGGCAGAACTCCGTTTTAACACTCCGAGTTGTGTGGAGCATTGTACGAAACTCACAACCACGAAGTTCTCCCTAAGCCTCGACCCTTCGATACTATCCCGTCCCGATGCGTGCGTTATCGGTTACGTCTCGGCGGTAACGGGAAACCCCATCGAACAAGTGCCCCGGGAATTCCGGCAGTTCCTTGACATCATGGGAACCGAAGCAGCGGATGCCCTCCCGGAACACAGTCCTTACGAGGTTAAAGGAGGGGGAAAAGCCGCCATGGGGACCAATCTACCCACTATCGGAAGCTGAGTTAGAAGCCCTCCGAGAGTATATCAAAGAAATGATGAGAACAGGGAAAATCTGCCGATCAACATCAAGCGCAGGAGCCCCTATCCTCTTCGTACCGAAACCTCACGGCCAGGGCCTCCGATTATGCGTCGACTATTGAGGCATCAATCGAGTCACCATCCCCAATCGATACCCGCTCCCTCTGATGCAAGAGCTGCAGGACCGAATACAGGGAGCGCAATTCTTCACCAAAATCGACTTGAAAAACGGATACCACTTGGTCTGAATGAAGGAAGGCGAGGAATGGAAGACAGCATTCCGCACCCGCTATGGACTTTACGAATTCCTCGTAATGCCATTCGGGTTAACCAATACCCCAGCCACGTTCCAAGATATGATCAACCACATCTTTAGGGATATGCTTGACCTCCGCCTCCACGTATACATTGTCGACCTCCTCATCTACGCAGAAACGGTGGAAGAACACGACAAAATCGTCAAGGAGGTTTTACAGAGGCTCCGGGCAAACAGACTGGCTATATCAGCGGAAAAGTGCTCATGGAGACAACCAGAGGTGGAGTTTCTGGGATACGTGATCGGAAGGGACGGAATAAATATGTCTGAGGAAAAAGTGAAGGGAGTCCTCAAATGGAAGTCCCCTGCGTCGCTGGTAGAAACGCAAGCGTTTCTAGGCTTTGCTAACTTCTATCGACGATTCATCAAAGATTGTTCCCGAGTAGCTCGCCCGATCACAGAGCTCACGAAGAAGACCGCGAAGGACTGGGAATGGACCCCCGAAGCGGAACGAGCTTTTACCGAACTCAAAAACCGATTTACCTCCGCACCGGTCCTAGCCCATTTCGACCCCAAACGACCAGTGATTGTCGAAACTGATGCCTCAGATTTTGCTCTCGGATCGGTCCTCTCTCAGTGAGACGATGAGAACCGCCTACACCCGGTTGCCTTCCACTCTAGGAAGTTCGCGAGCGCTGAGATCAATTATGAAATCCACGACAAGGAACTTCTCGCGATCGTGGACTCGTTCAAACACTGGCGGCGGTATCTCGAGGGTGCAACCCACCAGGTGCAGGTGTTCTCGGACCACCAGAACCTCGAATACTTCACCACCACCAAGGTTCTCAACCGGCAGGAAGCCCGCTGGGCCCAGGAGCTGGCCGGCATCGACTTCAAGATCTACTACCGACCTGGCGCCAAAAATGGCAAACCAGACGCACTGTCCAGGCGTTCAGAGTACCGCCCTGAAAAGGGGGGGAGTGAAAGCCAGCCGATAATGACAGTCTTGAATAAAACTCACTTCGCAGGAGCAGCCAACACTGTATGAGAAGGTACGGCATTCATTATTTCAGCTGCACGACTCTATTCCCTCCCGGCCCGGAGCTGGAAGAAGGAATTCCTGGCGCTCGTACAGAGCGCAGGGGAAAAGGACCCGGAATACCGAAAAGCACTCGAGGAATTAGAAAACGAGGAAAATAAGGAAAACGAGGAAAACGAGGAAAACGAGGAAAACGAGGAAGCGGCACGGACGGGGCCTGTGCCGAACGGCCGGATGGCCAAGGATAGGAAGGCGGCGCGGAAGGGAAAAGGGATGATAGAAATGATGGACGGGTGTGTGTACTGGAAAGGGATGCTGTGGATTCCAAACGACAGGAACCTTATTCGACAGATCCTGGAATCGGAGTACGATACAAAAGTGGCAGGCCACATGGGGCAGGACAAAACGATCGAGCTAATTCGGCGCAACTTTTGGTGGCCACGAATGAACGAGCAAATCACAGACTTCGTCCGGAGCTGTCTTCAGTACCAGAAGAACAAGGCAGCTCGACACCAGCCCTACGGACTCCTGACCCCTATGGAACTACCCTACGCCCCGTGGCAGTCAATCGCAATGGATTTCATAACTGACCTGCCACTGTCCGAGCGGTGCGACCAGCTTTGGTTGATCATCGACCGATTCATGAAAATGGCACACTTTATACCACTGCAGAAGGATAGCAAATCGGCGAGCGACTTGGCCAGAACCTTCGCCTGGGAAGTGTGGCGCCACCACGGATTGCCCTCGGATATCGTATCAGACCGGGTCTCCCGCTTCACCTCAGCAGTATGGCAGGAGTTTCTAAAGTTCTCCGGAATCCGACCGCGAATGTCGACGGCTTTTCATCCGCAAACCGACGGTCAAACGGAACGGCTTAACCAAACCATCGAGGCCTACCTCCGATCATTCATCAGTTACGAACAGGATGACTGGGTGAGTTTGTTACCAATGGCAGAATTCGCCTACAACAATTCGACCACCAATGCAACGGGTATCTCGCCATTCTACGCAAACTACGGCTTCCATCCCACTGCAACCAACCCAGCGGCAGTGCTACCTCTGAACCCCGCTAGTTATGCCTACGGCCATTGGATGCATGCAGTTCATGGGGAAGCCCGGAAAGCACTTGACAAAGCCCAGGAACGAATGCGGCGCTACGCGGACCCTCACTGCAAAGAGCCACCTGTGTATCAGGTGGGTGACTTGGTAATGCTTAATGGAAAGAATATTCAAACCCTCCGTCCATCCCGAAAACTCGACCACAAAAACCACGGGCCCTTCCAGGTGGAAAAGATTGTCTCCCCACTCGCCCTCAAGCTTACCCTACCACGGAAATGGCGAATTCTCAATGTGTTCCACGTCTCCCTCGTCGAGCCATACCGAGTCGGCGATTTGCAGACGAACCCAGACCCGGCCAAGGTACTTCCGGAAGCGGACGACATTGAGAACAGCGAGGAATACGACGTGGATGAAATCATGGGAAGCACCAAAAAGGGTCGGCGTGTTCTCTACCTCGTCAAGTGGCTGGACTACCCAGACCGAAGGGATTGGACCAACAAACCGTTCGACAACTTCTCGGAAGGAGGACTGGAGAAGCTGAAGGAATTCCACCGCCGAAACCCAGAAGCGCCAAGGGACTACCGTCTTGCCCAGGGTTGAGCAAAAGTGCAGAGGAAGGAGGAGGGTTACGGACTGAAGGATTTGGAGAAGGACTTGTTGAGGGATTGGTTAAAGGGCTTATGAGAGGGCTTCGGGGCGAAGCCTAGGATAGGGGGGAGTAGTGTCAGACCCCAGCGACAGGGCAGCAAGAATGGAATACGATTTACGTTGCAGAACGATCCGTGACGAGAGACGATGCCGAAAGCGATCCGTGACCCTCAACAATGCCGAAAGCTACCCGTGACGGCTCGGCAAAGCCCGAGCCGACCAGACAAAACACTGGCAATACCGGAGAAGGCCTGGAACACTACCGAGGCATGGAACTCCTTGAAACCCACTCGAAAGAATGAGGAAAACACAAGGAGCGCGAGAGTCGAGGCGGGAGGCAAGAGTGGAGTTAGGACCTCGGTGGCCAAAGTGGTCTGCCGGGGACTGCTCCGCGGTAGCAAAGCGGAACCCGTGTGACCCATAGAAGCTATGGGAACGACGAGGTTTGCAGCAGCACCGTATCTTACCGTTAGTACCGGTCAGGACGAGCACGCTCCGAGCCAAGGCCCACGTCCACCTTAGCTAGTGCGTACGTGAGTAAATTCCTCAGGACAACGAGCCCGGGTCGGCGCCTATGCGTCCTCCCGGGAAAACACGGAAAACACAAGGAGCGCGAGGGTCCAGACGGGAGACGGGAGTGGAGTTTGGTACCTCAGGAATCAAAGTGGTTGAGAGGACTAGCTCCGCGGTGGCAAAGCGGAACCCGTGTGACCCATAGAAGCTATGGGAACGATGTGGTTCGCAGCGGCCACCGTATCTTGTCGTTGGTACCAGTCAGGACAAGTACGCTCTGGGCTTCGGCCCACGTCCACCTTGGCATGGCCTGGTACGTACGTGAGTGAATTCTTCAGGACAGAGAACTTTGTTATACGCTTGCGCACCGAGGACAAAGGATTGATTGGTATGCGCTTGCCCGCCGAGGACAAAGAAGATGGATTGGTTGGCGCGCCGAAAAGCAAACAAGATGGATTGATGTGTGTTTGCGCGTCAAGAAACAAAGAAGAAGGATTGGTATGCGCGCCGGGAAAGCAAACAAAATGGATTGATGTGTGGTTGCGCAGGAGATGGATTGGTATGTGCTCGCACGCTGAGGAAAAGAGTATGGAGACTTCGCTCTATAAAACGGCCGGCGCGCCGTGTGGAAAAAGGGGAGGACAGAGAGAGAGAGAGAACCTGTACCGACGACACCCCTTAGACTATTCTGTTGTGAATCATCGAAAACCTGCCAAGAGATTTCCGATCCTACCGTGACTCCGGTGAAGCGATACATCCCAGTCTCACAGTTGAGGTGCCAAGACTGTCTTTAGGTTCAGCGCTTGTGTCTTACAGTTTGTTGAGGACACGATTACGCAAGAGCGGGGAAGTAAGAGGGGGATATCTGCTGTTCTTCTTCTTCTTCTTCTTCTGTTCTATATACTCGTTCAATATACTTGATCTTGATCTTCACCACTGAATCAATATTCTTTCAACAGGTTATTAGCCCAGAGCCGTAACCGCTCCAACCAAACGAACTTCACACCATCGTCACACACTCTCGCATCAAAAGTAGGCTCATAGGAGAGTCCAGCAGTAAGCGCGGGGGCCGGCGATATCGAGGCCCGTTGATTTACATCCTCTTACACTGTCCATATAACTTCCGCTGACACAAAGAATAAAAGAAGCAATCTGAATGCCGTACAATTTCACTCCTGCTGTCACCATGTCCGAGAAACCGTACAAGCATGCTCTTGGAAAGATCAATCTCCTTGAAGCCACGAATTATGCCACCTGGAAGCAAGAATGCAAGCGAATTCTGGAAGTTGTTATGGCTTGGACTATCGTTATTGGAGAGGAGGAGGAACCCAACAATCCGATCGGATACTCTGCAGCGGCTGTTGCAGAACGAGCAGCCTACCGAGACTATGAGCAACACCGGGCCCAAGCTGCAGCTATCATCTTCGGTTCCTCTGGTGCGACTGCCAGAGCACACATCGATATTACCAGTGATCCAGCGGAGATGTGGATGGTGCTTGAAGCCAGAATGGATGGAGCCAACAATACCGTCGGTAGAATCACGCTCTGTCGCACATTTAGCTCACTTCGTACCTCTCCGGGTCAGCCCATCACCGCCTACTTCGGACAGCTATTGGACATCAGAAACCAACTCGTTGGTACCGCCGAAGCGATAACCGATTAAGCCTTCAAAACACACATCTTCACAACCTTGCCTCCCATGTTTGCCGTCACCATCGAAATTCTGCAATCCCAAGCCAACCTTACCATTGAAGAAGTCTTTGATGCGCTGAAGGAGTGCGAAAAGAATAAAGCGATGGTCGTGGTGCCGGATGCGGTATCAGAGCCATTATACACTCATCAAGGAGGAAGAGGAGGAAGTCAACAGAGAGGAAGAGGAGGATGAGGTGCTCACCATGGACGAGGAAACCACCAAGGCAAGGAACGTTCTCAGAGATGGTGTGACTGGTGTATGACTGGAACCCATATGACCGCCGACTGCTGGAACAAGGAGAAAAACAACAAGCGAGCACAGGATCACACACCGAATGACTGCTACTACTGCGGAGAAGAAGGACACAGACAAATGCACTGTCCGGCCAAGAGCAAGGGAAATGCTCTCCGGAATAGTAGAGCTAGTCAAGCACAAGGAGGGAATGGACGGACACAAGATTCAACTGGCAACCAACAATGACTCGCGGGGTCCATCTCCCTCAGTTCGGAGGTCATGGTAGCATCACATCGATCGGCAACATCAAATGGAACCTGGGTAATCGATTCCGGAGCATCACACAACTACGGTAATAACCTTAGACACTTTCGGAATGACTCAGTCATGGAAACCAACATGATTATCAAACTGGGAGATAAGCATCAAGTAAGAGCAAGGAAGAAAGGAGTTGTACGCCTAGGTGGAGTCGATATGGAAGCGTTCTATGTTCCAGAATTCCGGATATCACTCCTTTCAGTAGGACAACTCGATTCACATGGATATACGTCAACCTTCAGATCAGGGATTTGCTTGATCACCAATACCAAAGGAAACAGAGTTCTCAGTGCTGTCCTCGAAGATGGTCTATATGTGCTAGCTATAGATGGATCCGCACATGTTTCGGAAATCAGGATGTTACGGACCGGAAATCCAATCACCTTGACGATTTGGCATCAACGATTTGCACATCTCAATTATCAGGAATTGAGGCGCATTTTGAATTCCTCTCACGAGCAGACCAAGGACCTTACGGACGATGAGCTGGATTTCCCGGACCCTGTGGACGATGAGCCAATGACAGACCCTATGGACTGCGCGCCAGTTGCGGACTCAGGTTCAAAGAAGCCAGCCAAGTCACAGGCAACTTGGAAGATTCCGGATTTATGCTGTACATGTGTTCACACCAAACAACAACAACATGTTATACGAACAAAGGCTTCACGTACCTCAACACCATTCGAGCTCGTTCATTCAGATCTCTGTGGACCTATCAAGCAAAGCATCGGAGGAGCCCAATATTACATCATCTATATAGATGATTGCACAAGATATACTGAGGTATACTTCTTGATCACAAAAACGGCAGAAGAAATAGTAGCCAAGTTTCGTCATTACCAGGCCTGGGTCGAAACTCAAGGATTCCACATCAAATGATTCCGAAGCGATAATGGATCCGGAGAATACAGCAACTCGGTATTCCTGAGATTGCTGGGTGAAAAAGGAATCACCTTTGAACCCTCCCCCCCATACACCCAACACAAGAATGGAACGGCTGAATGAACGATCCGAACCCTGAATACGAAGGCGCGAAGTATGATGTGGGACGCAAATGTGCCAACAAAGTTCTGGCCGGAAGCTATAAGGACAGCATGCTATCTACATCGAAGGTCTCCGACATCGAGTCTATCTGGTAACCGGTCACCATACGAGGCACTCTACGGTACAATTCCAAAAATCGGGCATCTGAGACGATTTGGCTGTCGAGTATACAAACATATCCCACCTGCTCAACGAACCGAGAAGAAATTCGGGAATCGCTCAAGTGTCTGTATGACGCTTGGATATGTGCACAATACCACAAAGATCTGTTGGATATGGGACTTCAACTCAGGAAGAACTGGACGGGCAGTGGAATGCTCAAGTGTGGTGTTTCAAGAAGAAGAAAATGCACATACGGAAGAACAGATAACAGCTGTCGAATTCCCCGAAAACGCAGATGAATTCCACCAAGATCGCCCGTCGAGGCTAGTGTTGAAAGAATATCGATTCGGTGGTGAAGATCAAGATCAAGTATATTGAACAAGTGTATAGAACGGGAAGAGAAGTACAAGAAGAACAGCAGATATCCCTTCTTCCCCACTCTTGCGTAAACGTGTCCTCAACAAACTGTAAAGCAGAAGCGCCAAACATAAAGACCGTCTCGGCGCGAGAAGCATTTCCAACACACCCCCTCTTCTCGTGCTCCGTAGATCGACCAAATACAAATAAACCCATTATCCCCGTTGACCTCATTAAAACCTCTGCCATGAAAAACCCTGTGGGAAAAACACTGGCTAGTAGGAAAAAGAGTGCCGACTCACACTTGCTGACATGGTGCAAGAACATTCAAACAGGAACTTTTCTTCTCCAATGCCTCGTTACGAGCACCCCCTTTTTTCAATAACTATCCTTTGGCGGGCCCTCCGTGTAGGGGTTGAATGGAGCGAGTCCGGTGAGTCGCAGCAGTTGCTCGTGTCGCGGAACGGCGAGAGGTTTGGTCAGCAGGTCGGCCGGATTGCATTCGGAGGTGACATATTGGAACTTAACTGATCCTTTCATCTGTTCATCGTGCACATGATGATATTTCACATCAATATGCTTGGACTTTTGTCGTACAACTCCCGTGGCAATCAACTTGATAGCACCTTGGTTGTCGCATCCGATCGGTACAGGTCCATCCGAGATCTTGACTGCCATTCCGTCTGCCGCTTCCTTGAACATACGCTTCAGCCAAAGGCTTTCCCGAGTGGCATGCGAGCAGGCGATATATTCGGCTTCAAGAGTTGAGAGTGCTACTACACTCTGAGACTTTGCTTGCCAATGGATGAGTCCGGACATGGTAAGTTCCTCCGAGTTGTGGGCGTTGATGTATCCAAGTCCGAAGACACATCCTCCAACCGATTTGCGAGTTCTAAGATTTCCAGCCCAATCCGAGTCGGTATATCCGATAATGTTGATAGGTGTATCGTGAGGATGTGGGTTGCGAGAACGTGAGGAGGAGGGAAGCCGTCGATAGTGAATCTGAAATTCCGATGTAGACTTGAGATATCGTAACACTCGCTTTGCGGCTGTTGCATGCATTTCGAGAGGTTGGACATTGTAGCGGCTGAGTGCGGTAACACTGAAGGCGATATCAGGTCGACTTCCAAGGGCCGCATACATGAGCGATCCGACCATTGATAGGTATTCTTTGCGATTAGCCAGTTTGTCCTCACAGCAGGTGTTTGCCAGATCTGTCTGAGTATCGAGTGGAGACTTAGCCAGTTTTGCTTCCATCAATCCAAAGCGTCGAATAATCGTATTGATGTAACCTCGTTGACAGATACTATATCCCCCGTCTTCGGTTCTTTCGATCTCAATTCCTAGGAACCGTTTTGCCGCACCCAGATCACACATCTTATACTTCTTTTGCAGCAATTGCTTGATCTGATGTCCCCGTCCTTCTGTACCGTTGTGTGCAATGAGCAGATCGTCCACGTAGAGTACTAGAAGGACTCCCTGTTGGAGATACAGGTTTGGATCTTCGGCCGACTGTCGAAATCCTATGGATTGCAAATATCCATCGATATCTTCGTACCAAAGTCTGGGTGCCTGTTTCAGTCCGTAGAGAGCCTTCCGAAGTATTAGTGCGCTTCCGCTCGATGCGCTTCCGCTTGATGCGAGCCAGTCGATTCCAAGTGGCATTTCCATGTAGATATTGTCTCGGTCAATTTTTGGATTAAGGAATGCTGTTACCACGTCCATATGATCGACATCCCAGCCATACTGGGCGGCCAGCGCCAGTACCAATCGGAAGGTTGCCATCTTGGATACTGGTGCATAGGTCTCATCATAGTCGATCCCTTCCTTTTGTTCATAACCCTTGATGACCAGTCGTGCCTTGTAGCGTGTGGATCCGTCTGGATTGACCTTTCTCTTGTAGATCCACTTGCATCCAATTGGTTCTTCCACTGGTATGTCAGCTATTGGCTTTTGGGCAGTACTACCTTTGGCCACAATGTCGAATGTGTGATTCTCAACCAATGCCTGCCACTCCTGGCGCATGGCTTCCTTCCATTGTCTTGCTTGTGGGCTTTGTAGCGCAGCCTTGTAGGTGAGCGGCTCGCTCTCATTGTCTGGCCTTGGTCCGTCGATCGGCTCAGTTTCGGCTTCGTCTTCCGATGTGTCCGCAATCCCAAGGGTCAGAAAGGCAGATGCAAGGTGTTCCGAAGACGTCAAATCACCCCCTTCTTCGTGAGCCTTGCGCATAATTGCCTTGTTCGTTCCAAGGCGTGCCTTGCTGCGTGTGCGCGTAGAGATATAGTCATGACCATCTGCCAGATAATAACGTCAGTATTGCAGTTATGCAGACTCATTGACTTCCGCCCAGCAGCTCATTGAGCCAATTCGCTGGTGACAACGGAGAGATAATATTCCGCCCAGCAGCTCATTGGGCCAATTTGCTGGTGACAACGGAGAGATAATATTCCGCCCAGCAGCTCATTGAACCAATTCGCTGGTGACAACGGAGTTTCCGCCCAGCAGCTCATTGAGCCAATTCGCTGGTGACAACGGAGAGAGATAATATTCCGCCCAGCAGCTCATTGAGCCAATTCGCCGGTAACACGGAGTTTCCGCCCAGCAGCTCATTGAGCCAATTCGCTGGTAACACGGAGTTTCCGCCCAGCAGCTCATTGAGCCAATTCGCTGGTGACAACGGAAAGGGATATGGAGTCTTTTGACTTACTGTTCTCTTGACTCTTTGAGTCATTGATCCCTCTGTTTTCGGTCTTTTCATCCAATTCGTAGATTTCGTCATGCAGTTCGTCTGCATTCTCTGGAAACTCAATGACTTCGGTTCGTTCTTCAGTGTGTGCATTTTCTTCTTCCTGAAACACTAGACTTGAGCATTCTACTGTCCGTCCGTTTCTTCCGGAGTTGAAGTCCCATATTCTCCAGATCTTTGTAGTGTTGTGCACGTATCCAAGCATCATACAGACACTTGACCGATTTCCGAATTTCTTTTCGGTTCTTTGAGCGGGTGGGATATGCTTGTACACCCGACAGCCAAATCGTCTCAAATGTCCGATTTTTGGAATTGTACCGTAGAGTGCCTCGTATGGTGACCGATTTCCGGATAGACTCGATGTCGGAGACCTCCGATGCAGATAGCATGCTGTCCTTATGGCTTCTGGCCAGAACTTTATCGGCACGTTGGCGTCCCACATCATACTTCGTGCCTTCGTATTCAAGGTTCGGATCATCCGTTCAGCTGTTCCATTCTTGTGTTGGGTGTACGGTGGGGAGGGTTCAAAAGTGATTCCTTTCTCTCCCAGCAATCCCAGGAATACTGAGTTGCTGTATTCGCCGGCTCCATTATCGCTACAGAATCGTTTGATGTGGAATCCTTGAGTTTTGACCCAGGCATGGTAATGACGAAACTTGGCCGATATTTCTTCCGCCGTTTTTGTGATCAGGAAGTATACCTCAGTATATCTTGTGCAATCATCAATATAGATGATGTAATATTGAGCACCTCCAATACTATGCTTGATAGGTCCACAGAGATCTGATAAAGATGCTGCGAACAGCTTCACATTCCCACTCAACAAACATATAGCATCGACGTCTCGCACACCTTAATCATCAGGACTTGAGACGACTACTGGAATCCTCAGGCGAACGGTTTACAGACCCGGACGTCGAGCCGGTGACGGATCCTATGGACGTCGAGCCTGTGACAGATCGTATGGACACGAGTCCTTGGTGGGAAACACCTGGATTGTGTCGGACATACGGTCATGCGAAGCAACAACAACATATTGTACGCACTAAGGCACCCCGGTCCTCAATGCCTTTTGCGCTTGTGCACTCAGATCTCTGCGGGCCTATGAAGCATAGTATCGGAGGCGCCCAATATTACATCATCTATATTGACGACTGTACAAGATACACTGAGGTGTATTTTCTGATCACAAAAACTGCAGAAGAGATATCGGCCAAGTTTCAACATTTTCAAGCATGGGTGGAAACACAGGGATTTCACATTAAACGATTTCGTAGTGACAATGGATCCGGAGAATTCAGCAACTCGGTATTCCTAGGACTACTGGGAAAAAAAGGAATTACATTTGAACCCTCCCCCCCGTACACCCAACACAAGAACGGAATGGCCGAGTGGATGATCCGAACACTGAATGCGAAAGCACGAAGTATGATGCAGGATGCAAACGTGCTGACAATATTTTGGCCAGAAGCCATCAGGACAGCATGCTACCTGCATCGAAGGTCACCTACATCGAGTCTGATGGACAACTGGTCACCATACGAAGCATTGAACGGCACCATTCCGAAAATCGGACACTTACGACGATTTGGATGCCGAGCATACAAACATATTCCACCCGTTCAGAGAATGGAAAAGAAATTTGGAAACCGCTCCAGTATGTGCATGATGCTGGGATACGTTCATAACACCACAAAAATCTGGAGAATTTGGGATTTCAAATCAGGAAAAACTGGACGAGCAGTGGAATGCTCAAGTGTGGTGTTTGACAAGGAAGAAAATGCACACACAGAAGAGCAGACGGAAGCCATTCAGTTTCCAGACACCACCGATGAAGAGCAGACCAATCAGACCGACAAAGCGCAGGACGAGATCCATGAAATGAATGACGCATATGGTCTAGAGAATACCAGTAAGTAACAAATATCCGATTTCTCTCATCAAATGCAGTGAAATCGCTCTATGAGCGGCTGGACGATATGTGTTATTGTGTTATACCTGCCGAATCAGCGAATGCTGGGCAGGATGCCGAATTCAGTGGAAATACTGGGCAGATACCTGCTGAATTCAGCAAATGCTGGGCAGATGCCTGCTGAATTCAGTAAAATGCTGGGCAGATGACTGCTGAATTCAGCGAATGCTGGGCAGTGTGCTGAATTCAGCAAAATGCTGGGCAGACAACTGCTGAATTCAGCGAATGCTGGGCAGTGTGCCAAATTCAGCGAATAAGCTGGGCAGTTGCATATCTCGCGAAATAGCGAGAACTGGTGACGTGGATTCCAATTATTGAGACCAAGACTGATTGAAACGGCAGACAAAAATGACTACGTCTCTGCCCGTACACGCCGTAAGGCACGCCTTGAAACCAATAAAGCGATTATGAGCAAGGCTCATGAAGAAGGGGGTGATTTGACATCTTCGGAATACCTTGCCGATGCGTTTCTGCTGCTTGGGATTGCCGAGGTATCGGAAGATGAAGCCGAAATCGAACCAATTAGCGAGTCCATTACCGCAGAAATCGAACCAACTAGCGAGTCCATTACCGTCGAATGTGACAACGAGAGTGAACCGCTCACCTACAAAGCGGCATTACGAAGTCCGCAAGCAAGACAATGGAAGGAAGCCATGCGCCAGGAATGGAAGGCATTGGTCGAGAATCACACATTCGATGTTGTGGCAAAAGGTAATGCAGTCCATACGTCAATGACTGACAGGACAGTCAAAGAGCCTACTAATTGGGTGCAAGTGGATCTACAAGAGGAAGATTAATCCAGACCGATCCACTCGGTACAAAGCACGACTAGTCATTAAGGGCTACAAACAAAAGGAAGGTATCGACTACGACGAAACTTATGCACCAGTATCGAAAATGGCAACGTTCCGATTGATACTGGCACTGGCCGCCCAGTATGGCTGGGATGTTGATCACATGGACGTAGTAACAGCCTTCCTAAATCCAAGGATTGACCGAGACAACATCTAAATGGAAATGCCACTTGGAATCGATTGGCTCTCACCGAGCGGAAGCGCGTCGAATGGAAGCGCGTCGAGCGAAAGCGCGTCAAGCGGAAGCACATTGATACTTTGGAAGGGTCTCTACGGACTGAAGCAGGCGCCCAGACTTTGGTACGAAGATATCGATGGATACTTGCAATCCATAGGATTCCGGCAATCGGCTGAAGATCCAAATCTATCCCTTCAACAAGGAGTCCTCCTGGTACTATACGTGGACAATCTGCTCATTGCGCACAATGGTGCAGAAGGACGAGGACATCAGATCAAGTAGCTGCTGCAAAAGAAGTACAAGATGTGCGACTTGGGCGCGGCAAAGCGGTTCCTAGAAATCGAGATCGAAAGGACCAAAGATGGAGAATTCAGTATCTGTCAACGAGGTTACATCAACACAATCATACGACGATTCGGACTGATGGATGCAAAACCGACTAAGTCTCCACTTGATCCTCAGACAGATCTGGCTAACACCCACTGTGAGGACAAACCGGCCAACCGCAAAGAACACCTGTCAATGGTAGGATCACTCATATATGCAGCGCTTGGGAGTCGACCAGATATTGCCTTCAGCGTTACTGCTCTCAGCCGATACAATGTCCAACCACTAGAGATGCATGCAACGGCTGCCAAGAGAGTTTTACGATACCTCAAGTCTACATCGGAATTCCGAATTCACTACCGACGGCTCCCATCCTACTCGCGATCGGATACACCCTCAATCAACATTATCCCATATACCGACTCGGATTGGGCAGGAAACCTTACAACTCGCAAATCGGTCGGAGGATGTGTGTTTGGCCTGGGGTACACTGGCGCCTACAAAGAACTCGTCATGTCCGGACTGATTCATTGGCAAGCCAAGTCTCAGAGAGTCGTAGCGCTTTCAACGCTTGAAGCTGAATACATCACCTGTTCGCACGCCACCCGGGAAAGCCTCTGGCTCAGACGTATGATGAAGGAGGCAGCAGGAGGAATGGCAGTAACGATTGTTGATGGACCGGTACCGATCGGATGCGACAGCCAAGGCGCCATCAAATTGATCACCTCTGGAGTCGTGCGGCAAAAGTCAAAACACATTGACGTAAAATATCATCATGTTCACAACGAACAGATGAAAGGCGCAGTTAAGTTCCAATACGTTACCTCAGAGTCTAATCCTGCCGATCTGTTGACGAAACCACTTGCGGTTCCCCAACACGAACAACTATTGGAACTCACCGGTCTCACTCCATTCGGCCCTGACGACGGAGAATCCGAATATGATGAATGAGGCCGATCTCGAAAAGGAAAAGGGGGTGCGGTTCTTTGGCAAAGAAAAGGGGGTGCGGGTGATAAGGAATTGGAAGAGGAAAGAAGGTTTCTTTTGTTGAAGCATGTTCTTGCATCCTGTCGGCAAGCATAAGTCGGCACTCTTTTTTCTACTAGCAAGTGTTTTTCCCACGAGGTTTTCACTGCAGAGGTTTTAATGAGGTCGATGAGGATTTGGTGGATTTCTGTTTGGTACGGAGCACGAGAAGAGGGGGGTGTGTTGGAATTGCTTCTCGCCGCTACGGTGTGGCGCACCGACGGAAGCGACACCGCAGCAAAGGCGGCGGCAGAAATGCTGTGGGGAGCAACGCCATAGCAATGGCAATGGCAAGGGGATCCTGGCAACGACGGCTTGGTATTCTTCTATAGCAGTGTCCGTCGCATTCTTTCTTCTACACTCTTACATACTTCTAGATAGTGGCAAGAAGATACTCGTTACGTCTACCTCTAGCGATTTCATCACCCGTCAACGATCAAATCATTTCGTTCTATCTCTCTCTCTTTCTCTGTACTTGTGAAGACTCTCAAAAGGAAACGGTGATCGGGCAATCTTCAACAGCATCCTGCCTGACGGCTCGCTCGCAGCGCTTCAGCGGATGGTTCGGATCGAGACGGGCCCGAGGTATTGCGCGACGGCTCGCTCGTGTATCACTTCGGCGGAGCGTTCGATGCGAGACGGACCCGGCGTACTGCCCGACGGCTCGCTCGCGGCGCTTTGACAGATGGTTGGATCGAGACGGGCCCGGCGGAATGCCTGACGGCTTGCCCGCTGATGTGACACTGGGACGTCCGGTCAACGTCGGAGTGACGGTAATATCGAACTAGTCAGGTTTCTCGGTAGTCACGAAGGAGATGGGGCGCGCGCGGTCTTCGCCGGCGTTCAATTATTATACAAGAAT
>Ga0307516_10003323_pt1 | contig 20804 bp, 15 predicted proteins | sample 19_EM_MG_FD_203310 | JGI IMG/M metagenome (GOLD analysis project Ga0307516, IMG submission 203310) | Populus trichocarpa ectomycorrhiza microbial communities from riparian zone in the Pacific Northwest, United States - 19_EM | ecosystem: Host-associated > Plants > Roots > Unclassified | place...
CCAGCGACCCACCTCGACAACCTCCGGGCACAAGGCTTCGGCGGCGCGCTGCAGGTCGTTGTGGCCCGGGAATCCGGCAAGACTTTGAGTCTCACCAACTTCGCGACGAACCAATGCTTCGGCGTCTGCAAGAAAGCCCTTGACTATAGCAGCCTCGGTGTTGCGTGTCATCAGCGGGCTGGAAAAAATTCCCACTGTCGGGATGGCCGCGGCCGGCTTCAACACCGCGTAGTGCTGGGGTGTCATCGTCACCGGTGTCAACCGTTCGCCGATGCCCTCGACGAACGCCGTGTGGCCGCCGATGAAAAAAGGCACGTCGGCCCCCAGTCGCTCGCCGAGTGCCAGCAGTCGTTCGCGCGACCAGCCCAGGCCCCACAAGCGGTTCAGCCCGATCAGCACGGTGGCGGCGTCGGAGCTGCCGCCGCCCAGGCCTGCGCCCCACGGCACTTCTTTGGCGATGGAGATGTCGGCACCCAGCGTGCAGCCGCTTTCCGCCTGCAAGGCACGCGCGGCTTTCAGGCACAGGTCTTCGGCTGGCAGCGCCGCGCCCAGGTCATGGCGTTGCAGGCGGCCATCGGTGCGGCGCTCCAGATGCAGCGTGTCGGCCCAGTCGATCAAGGTGAAGACCGACTGCAGCAGGTGGTAGCCGTCGGCGCGGCGGCCGACGACGTGCAGGAACAGGTTCAGCTTGGCCGGTGCAGGCAGGTCGTACAGCGCGTGCAGGGGCATGGCGTCAGGGATTGCGGTCGAGCTTGGCCCGGACGACGACGCCGGGCGGGTCGAGCCGGGTGGCTTCGACCAAGGCGCCCTCGGCCCAGCGCGCCAGATCGACCGACCAGCCGAGCTGCACGAAACCTGGTGTGGCCGAGGCCAGCGGCCGGTGCGGTGCGCCGTCCCAGGGCCGGCCCTGCAGCCACTGCATCAACGCACCGAGCGGAATTGGCTCACCCAGTGCTTCGCCAGTCATCGTCGCCAGGTCGGGAAAGTCGCGGCCACCCTGGCTGTCTTGCAGCGAGGCGCCGTGTTCGTCCCAGTGCGCCAGTGCGACCTGCGCGCCCAAGGGCCCGAGCAGGCGCATCTGCCCCCGGTGTTCGTCGCCGCTCAGTTCGAACGCGGCGTTGTGTGACTGCGCTGGCTGGTCGCCGGTGGCCGCCACTTTGACCAGCAGGCGGCCACTCAGCACAGGTTGATCGCCCGGCTCCCGTGGTGCGCTGGCGCAGCCAGCCAGGGCGACGACAGTCGCCGCCGCGCAGGCCGCGGCCCGCGCCCAACCGAGCAGCGTCACAGCTTGACCTTCAGCCGGGTCAGCGTTTCCTGCAGCACGTCGTTGTCGGCCTCACGCGTGCGGCCTTCGCGCCAGATGCGCAGCGCTTCGTCGTGCTGGCCGGTGACCCACAGCAGCTCGCCCAAATGGGCCGCCACCTCGACGTGCGGACGCGCCTGGTGCGAGCGGCGCAGCAGCTTGATCGCTTCGTCGCGGTGGCCCAGCCGGTATTCGACCCAGCCCAGGCTGTCGACGATGAACGGGTCGTAGGGCGCCATCGCGGCCGCCTTTTGCACCAGGCCCAGCGCCTCTTCGAGGCGGACGTTGCGATCGGCCAGCGAGTAGCCCAGCGCGTTGTGCGCATGGTGGTCGTCCGGCTTGAGGGCAATCACGCGACGCAGCAGTGCTTCCATGTCGTCGAAGCGGTTCAGCCTGTCGGCGACCATCGCCAGCTCGTACATCAGCGTCGTGTCTTCAGGCTCCTGCCGCAGGCCACCCAGCAGCAGCTCGTAGGCCTCGGCCCAGTGGTGCTGGTCACGCAACACCTGGGCTTCGGCCAGCAGGCGGGTGCGTGCATCGGGCTGGTCACGGGCCGGTGCTTCGCGCACCAGCTTGCGGGCCTGCGCCAACTGGCCCGCATGGGCCATCAAGCTGGCGCGGCGGGTCAGCGTGGACATGTCAACCCGAGAGGGTTCGATCTTGTCCAGCCACTGGCCGGCGGCGCGGGCGTCGCCGCGTTGCTCTTGCGCCTGCGCTTGCAGAAGGTACGCCAGCTCGACCATGCCGCGCAGGTCGTGCTTGTCATCGCCTTCTTCGTCCTTGTCGTCCGCCGGCGGTGTGATGTTGCTCGTCAGTTTCAGGAACTGGTCGAGCGAGCGAATGGCTTCGTCCGGCTCGCGCAGGTCGACCATGTAGGCCCCCAGGCTCAGCCAAGCCGCGGCCTGGTCCGGCTGCTTCACGACCACCTCGCGCAACTGCACTGCGGCCTCGCCAATGCGCTGCTGCTGGTCCAGCGCCCGGGCGTAAGCCAGGCGGACCGGGGGCAGGGCGTCGCTGCGGGCCAGATAGCCTTGCACCAGCGCTTCGGCGGCAGGGTCCTTGGGCATCATCTCCAGTGCCAGCAGGACCGGGCCGGGGGCCGACGGCTCTTCCGTCAGCGCGCGCCGGGCCTGCGACAGCGCGACCTCCGGCTGATCGGCGGCGAGCGCCATGCGGCCCAGCGCGGTGCGCACGGCGGTGCGTGTCGGCGCGGCGTTCGCGTACGGCGTCAACGCCTGTTCGGTGACGGCCAGCGCGCGGCGCTTGTCGGCCATCGAGTTGAGGAACCGTGGCAGCGACGCGATGGTGCCGGGCCGGTCCATCACCGGTTCGCGCTCGATCAGCGTGCGGATCGGCTCGCTCAGCTCGCCCGGTTTGTCCAGCGCCACCAGCAGCTGAAGCTGGGTGCGCAACGCCGAGGACGACTCCGGCAGCGTGCTGCGCCAGAGCTTGACCGCCGCCAGTGCCTTGTCGCCGGCGTGAGCCTGGGCCGCCATTTCGACGGCGCGCTGGAACAGGCCCTCGTCGCGTGTGCGCCGGGCGGTGACCACCATGCGGCCGAACGCCTCGCCCAGGTCGCCGTTCTGGGCCTCCATCTCGGCGGCCAGCACGTCGAGGAAGACCGAGCCGTCCATCGCCGAATTGGTATTGGCGGATTCGGCTTCCTTGGTGTCGGCTGCTTTTTCAGGCTCGGCCGCCAACGCCGTCGTGCCCATCAGGCCGGCCAATAGCGCGGCCAGGGCGAGGCGGCTGGGGTGAGAGAGGGAAAGCGGGACGGAACGGCCCGGGCGGGCGCGGGCAAGACGAGGCAGCATCGAATCTCCGAGAGGGCGAGTTCGATTCTAGGAGTGCCGCCCGCCCGGATAATTCCCCGATGCCTGAATTGCCTGAGGTTGAAGTCACACGCCGCAGCGTTGGCGGCATCGAAGGCGCGCGGGTGCTCGCATTGCGCATGGGCAAACCATTGCGTTGGCCGCTGGGAGTGGAGGCCGATATTCTGGTCGGGTTGCGCGTCGGGGCCGTCGATCGGCGCGGCAAATACCTCTGGTTGCCGATGTTGCAAGACGGCGGTTCCGGCGCTGCTATCGGGGGGCTGCTGTGGCATCTGGGCATGTCCGGCTCGCTGGCATTCGGCGCCAGCCTGGGCCCGAGCGGCAAGCACGACCACGCCGAACTGGTCACCGACCGTGGTCTGCTGCGGCTGACCGACCCGCGCCGTTTTGGTGCGGTTGTCTGGTCGGATGGGCTGAACGTGCTGCCTGCGTCCAAGCTGCTGGCCAAGCTGGGCCCTGAGCCCTTCGATCCGGCGTGGACGGCAGAAGCCTTGCATGCCGCTTTGCAGGGGCGCCGCACGGCGGTCAAGCTGGCCTTGCTGTCCGGCGAACTTGTCGTCGGCGCCGGCAACATCTACGCCAGCGACGCCCTGTGGCAGGCTGGCATCGATCCCCGCACACCATGCACCCGCATTGGCCCGGCGCGCGCCACCAAGCTGCATGCCGCGGTGCGGCAGGTGCTGGCCGAAGCGATCGACGCGGGAGGCTCGACCCTGCGCGATTTCCGCAACGCTCACGGGGAAGTGGGCCAATACCAAGGCCAGGCACGTGTCTATGGCCGGGCCGGCGAAGCCTGCGCCCGCTGCGGGGGCACCATCCGGCGCATCGTGCAGGGTCAGCGTGCGACATATTTCTGCCCGGGCTGCCAGCGCCGCTGAAAAGCGTAACGGCGCGATCGAAGGGCTTTGCTAGGATTCCCGTCCGCCGCGCGCTGCCCTCGCAGAGCAGGCACACTCCCTTACATGTACGGCTCGATTTGAACGCGACGACCATGCACCTGACCCACGCGGCCGAGCGCCAGCTCGCGATGCAGCCTTTTTTGGTGCCCGGGCTGGACGCGCTCGCCGATTGGCGTCTGGCGCTCGAGCGCGATCTGGCAGCCCTGGAAAGCTTCCTGACGCAGAGCGATCTGCTGGATCCGGTCGCCTCCGGCGCATCGCAGGCGCTGCGGCAGCGCCTGGCCAGCGACAAGCTGGTGATCGCCTTCGTCGCCGAGTTCTCGCGTGGCAAGAGCGAGCTGATCAACGCGATCTTCTTTGCCGACGCAGGCCGCCGCGTCTTGCCGGCCACCCCGGGCCGCACCACGATGTGCCCGGTCGAATTGTCGTGGGACGCACACGAACTGCCGACACTGGACTTGCTGCCGATCGCCACCCGCCGTGAAGCTGCTTCGTTGGCCGACTGGCGCGCCCAACGTGAACGCTGGAAGCGTCTGTCGCTGGACCCGAGCGACATGCCGGGCCTGGCGCGTTCGCTGAATGAAGTCACCTCGACGCAGCTGGTGTCGATCGACGATGCGCGCAGCCTGGGGCTGTGGTCCGACACCAATGCATCGGACAACCCGCCGGTGCAGGCCGACGGCCGCGTCGAAGTGCCTTCGTGGCGCCACGCGATCATCAACTATCCGCACCCGCTGCTGCAGCGTGGCCTGGTCGTCGTCGACACGCCAGGCCTGAACGCGATCGGCGCGGAGCCTGAGTTGACGCTGGGCTTGCTGCCGAGCGCGCATGCCGCCTTGTTCGTGCTGGGCGCGGACACCGGCGTCACACGCTCGGACCTGGACATCTGGAACGACCACCTCGGCGGCCAGGGGCTGGCCAGCTTCGTGGTGCTGAACAAGGTCGACACTCTGGCTGATCCGTTGGCCACGCCGGCCGAGCGCGAGCGTGCGATCGAGCGCCAGTGCGTCGAGACCGCCAACACACTGGGCATCGGCCGCGAGCGGGTGTTCCCCGTCTCGGCTCGGCAAGCGCTGGCCGCGCGCCTGGCTGGCGACGAGGCCGGGCTGGTCGAAAGCCGGCTGCCGGCACTGGAAGCCGCGCTGAACGCCGACCTGCTGCCGCAGCGGCAGAACGTGTTGGCCAAAGCGGTGATCAGCGGCGTGCAATCGCTGTTGGAGCACGCCACGCGCCGCCTGCGCGACCAGCGCCGCGCCAACGCCGAACAGATGCTGGAGCTGCGCAGCCTGCGCGGCAAGAGCGGCGGCCGCGTGACCCAGATGCTGACGCGGGTGAAGGCCGATTCGGTCGAATTCGAACGCTGTACTGCGCGGCTGGCAGCGCTGCGCACCGTCCACCTGCGGATGCTGCGCGAAGCGCTGCACGCGCTGTCGACCGACCGCCTGCGCGAGGCGGTGGCCAGCCTGCAGGCAACGCTGGGCACCAGCTGGTTCAACCTGCGAGCCCGCTCGGCCTTCGAAGCCCTGTGCGTCGGGCTGATCAGCCAGGTCGACAAGTCGGCGCACCAATGTGCCGAGATCAACCAGATGCTGCAGGCCTCGTTCAGCCAGCTCAACAGCGAATTCGGCTTCTCGCTGGCACTGACGCCGCCGCCGGACCTGGCCTCGTTCCGTGAAGAGCTGCAGTTGATCGAGCGCGGCTACAGCCGCTACTTCAGCGTCACCCGGGCGATCCGCATGAACGGCGCGGCGTTTTCCGAGCAGTTCCAGCGCATGCTGATGTCCAAGCTGCGCGTCGTGTTCGACAACGCCTGCTCCGAGGTCGAGACCTGGAACCAGATGGCCTCGCAACAGATCGACGGCCAGTTCCGCGATCGCCGCAAGAGCCTGAAGCGCCGCCGCGAGGCACTCGAGCGCATCCAGCAGGCCACCGGCGAGCTGGAGCATCGGCTGGCCGAGGTCGAGACCCAGGACGCACGTTTGATGGAGTTGATCGAACGGGCCTATGTCCAGGCCGGCGAATTGCGCCAGCGCGCTGAGCGGGGGCCCGAAGTGGCCGAGGCGTTATCCGACGCTGTCGACACCGAGTCCGGCGGCGCGGCCATGCTGCAAGGCGACGGCCTGGCATTGCCGTAGAAATGAAGCCCCCAGGCAGCGGCAAGACCGCCGCCGCCCCCCAAGGGGGTGCGAAAGCTCGGGAGCGCCCCTTCGCTTTCGCCGCCGCAGGCGAGACATTGGCCGAGCGCGTGATCGCATGGCAGCGCCGGCATGGCCGCCACGCGCTGCCCTGGCAGCAGACGCGCGATCCCTACCGCGTCTGGCTGTCGGAAATCATGCTGCAGCAGACCCAGGTCAGCACGGTACTGGGCTACTACCAGCGCTTTCTCGAACGATTTCCCAATGTGGCCGCGCTGGCCGCCGCGCCGGCCGATGACGTGTTGGCGTTGTGGGCGGGGCTGGGCTACTACAGCCGCGCGCGCAACCTGCATCGCTGCGCACAAGCGGTGGTGGCCGATCATGGCGGCGAATTCCCGCGCAGCGCGCAGCTGCTGGCCACCTTGCCCGGCATCGGCCGTTCGACCTCGGCGGCGATCGCCGCATTCTGCTTCGACGAGCGGGTGGCGATCCTGGATGGCAACGTCAAGCGGGTGTTGACGCGCGCGCTTGGCTTTGGCGACGACTTGGCCCAGGCGCGCCACGAAAAAGTGCTGTGGGCTCAGGCCGAAGCGCTGCTGCCTGAAGCCGAGGGCATGGTGGCCTACACGCAAGGCTTGATGGACCTCGGCGCCACCTTGTGTTCGCAACGTGCACCGCGTTGCAACGCCTGCCCGTTGACCGACGACTGCGTCGCCAAGCGCGACGGCCGGCCCGAGGATTACCCAGTCAAGACCCGCAAGCTCAAGCGCAGCCAGCGTGCCATCACGATGCTGTGGCTGACGCAGGGTGACCAGGTCTGGCTGGTGCGGCGCCCTTCCACGGGCATCTGGGCCGGCCTGTGGTCGCTGCCTGAGTTCGATTCAGTCGACGACCTGCAGCAAGCATTGGGCGGCTGGCCGGGCGCGAGCGAGGTGCTGCCCGGCTTCACCCATGTATTGACCCATCTCGACCTGCAGTTGCAGCCGGTGCAGCACCGCTTGCCGACGAACGCGCGGCGAGAAGCAGCGCTGAAAGAGGTTTGGCCGGAAGGCCGCTGGATCGAGCGCAGAGAGCTCGCCGCCTTCGGTCTGCCGGCTCCCGTGACCCGGCTGCTGGGGCGTTCAGATCAGCTGTTTGCTGCGCAGGAACTCATCGACCAAACCGAGCCGTTGTAGCGGGTCGGTCAAGGCCATCAGCTGCTGGCGTGCGGCCAGCGGCACCGGCAACAACTCGCACCAGCGGTTGGCCACCCAGCCGGCGTCGTCGAAATGCTGCTCTTCGGGCAGATCGGCCTCGGGGCGCTGCGCAAGCGCCGCGTAGGCGCGCTGCAGCGCCTGCACCGCGTCGGCAAATCGTTCGCCGGGTGGCTCGGGTGGATCGTTCGGCAGCAGCGTCACGCCATTCGCCTGCCACAGCCCGTCGCGGTTTTCCTGCAGCGTGGCCCATTGAAAGCGAGCCCCACCCGCGCAGCGCACCTTCAGTACACCGGGGCTCATCGCGTCGACCTCGACCAGGTGCGCCAGCACACCCATCGGCTCGAAGCGGGTGGTGACAGCGGCACTGCCCGGCTTGCGCACTTCGCCGCCTTGCAACAGGCAGACGACACCGAAGGGCTGCTGCTCGCGCATGCAGCTGGACACGAGGTCGAGGTAGCGTGCTTCGAACACCTTCAGCGGCAGCCGGCCGCCAGGAAACAACACGGTGCGCAGCGGAAACAGCGCCAATGGGTCAGGCACGTTGGCCAAAGTCATGATGCACGTTCATCCAGCTCTCGGTGGCGGCGCAGCGTGGCCACGCGGCCCGCAAAGCGCTTGGCCAGCTGTTCGACAAAATAGACCGAGCGATGCTGCCCGCCAGTGCAGCCGATGCACACCGTGAGATAGCTGCGTTGGTCCTGCTCGAACGAGGGCAGCCAGCGCCGCACGAAGCCTTCGATCTGGGTCAGCATCTCGCCAACCTCGGGCTGTTCTTGCAGGTAGGTCACCACCGGTTCGTCACGACCGTTCAGTGGCCGCAATTCGCGGATGTAGAAGGGATTCGGCAGCACGCGCACGTCGAACACCAGGTCGGCGTCCAGCGGCACCCCATGCTTGAAGGCGAACGATTCGAACACCAGCGTGAGCCGGCTGCTGGTGGCGTTGACCAGCTCGCGCAGCCACAGCCGCAACTGGGCTGGCCGCAGCTGCGAGGTGTCCAGCACGGTGGAGCGTTCGCGCAAGTCAGCCATCAGCTGTTGTTCGAGCTCGATCGCGTCGACCAGCGCGCGGTGCGGATCGCCTTCGACGTTGGGCGCGCTCAGCGGGTGGGGGCGCCGCGTCTCCGAGAAGCGCTTGACCAGTGCGTCGGTGCTGGCGTTGAGGAACACGCTGCGCACGTTGACGCCCTCGGCGCGCAATTGGTCCAGCACCGGCAGCAGGTGCGGCAGCGAACCGGCGGTGCGCACGTCGACGGCAATCGCCATCCGGCGCACGCCATGGATGCTTTCAACGCGGATGAACTCGCGCAGCAGTTCCGGCGGGAGGTTGTCGACGCAGAAGTAGCCGGCGTCTTCCAGCGCATGCAGCGCGACCGATTTGCCGGAGCCCGAAATGCCGGTGACCAGCACGACTTCGCGCGTATCGGGCGCTGCGTCCGCCGGTGATGGGTCAGGTGCTGTTGGCTCGCTCATCGGGCACCCATCATGGCGATGGCTTCGCGCGGGCGGTGCGCGGTGTTTCATGCACCGCACGCTGGATCAGCTCTTGCGCATGGGCCAGGCTGGTGCCGGACTGGCGGTCACCGCCGAGCATGCGCGCCACCTCGGCCACGCGGGCCTCGCCATGCACCGGCGCGATCTGGCTCAGCGTCTGGCCACGCTCGGTGGCCTTGGCGACGACGAAGTGGCAATCGGCACAGGCGGCCACCTGCGGCAAGTGGGTCACCGCCAGCACCTGGGCGCTGCGGCCCAGCTGCTTCATCAACCGCCCGACCGAATCGGCAACCGTGCCGCCGACACCGGAATCGATCTCGTCGAAGATCAGCGTGGCCGGGCTGCTGGATGCGTTCGCGCCGGCCTGGCGGGATTGCGCAGTGGTCACCGCGATGGCCAGCGCCAGCCGCGACAGCTCGCCGCCCGACGCCACCTTGCCCAGCGGCCGCGGGGCGTTGCCGGCATGGCCGGCAACGAGGAATTCGATGGTTTCGAGGCCGAACGACTGCGGCTCGTCGGTGGCGGTCAGCGCCACTTCGAAGCGGCCACCGGCCATGCCCAGTTGTTGCATGGCCTCGGTCACGCGCTGGGCCAGCGGTTTGGCGGCCTTGTGGCGCAGGGTGCTGACGGCCTTGGCTTCCTTGTGCCAGGCGGCGCGCGCGTCGGCGACGCGTTGCTCCAGCCCGGCCAGGTCGGCGGCTTCATCCAGCACGTGCAGCGAGGCACGCCACTCGGCCAGCAGCGCGGCCAGCTCTTCTGGCGGACGGCGATAGCGCCGCGCCAGGCTGAGCCACGCCGACATGCGGTTGTCCAACTCGGTGAGACGGGCCGGGTCCAGCTCGGTGCGCGACAGGTAGGCGTTCAACGTGTGGGCGGCGTCTTCGAGCTGGGCTTGTGCGCCTTGCAGCACTTCGAGCACCGGTGAGAGCCGTGGGTCGAATTCGGCCACGTCTTCGAGCGCGGCCAGCGCCCGGGCCACGCGGCGCGACGCGTTGTCGTCATCGTCGCCCGACACCGCGCGCGCCGCCTGGCCGGCACCGTCCAGCAGAGCCTGGGCGTGCGCCAGACGCTGGTGTTCGCTGTTCAACTCGGGCCATTCTTCTTCGCCCGGTGCCAGGCGCTCCAGCTCGCCGATCTGCCATTGCAGCCGCTCGCGTTCGCTGGCGAGTTCTCCCTGGCGGGTACGGGCCGACTCCAGCGTCTGGTTGGCGGCGCGCCAGTTGTCGAAGGCGGTGGCCATCGGGCGCACGTCGACACCGGCCTGCTCGTCCAGCAGCGCGCGCACCGAGGCCGGCCTCGTCAAGCCTTGCCAGGCGTGCTGGCCGTGGATGTCGATCAGGCGATCGGCCACTTCGCGCAGTTGTGCGGCGGTGGCGGCGCTGCCGTTGATGAAACCGCGGCTGCCGCCCTTGGCGTCGACGATGCGGCGCAGCAGCAGCGTGTTGTCGGTGGCGTCGAAGCCCGCCTCGTCCAGCCAACCGGACAACGTGGACGGCAGGTCGAACGCGGCGGTGATTTCGGCGCGTGCGGCGCCATCGCGCACGACGTGATTCTCAGCGCGGGCACCGAGCGCCAGCTGCAGCGCATCGATCAGGATCGACTTGCCGGCGCCGGTTTCACCGGTCAAGACCGAGAAGCCGGCGTCGAACTCGACGTCCAGCGCGCTGACGATGACGAAATCCTTGAGGGTGAGGCTCTTGAGCATGGGTAGGAAAGTCAGACGGCGCCGGGCCGCCCCAAGGCGGCTGAGCACCCCCTCGGGGGGCGGGCGCGAAGCGACCTGGGGGCTGTCATCAAACGCCTTCGTACCAGCGCAGCTTGCGCCGCAAGGTGGCGTAATAGCTCCAGCCGCGCGGGTGCAGAAAGCGCACCATCTTGGCCGAGCGGCGCACGCGGACCTGGTCGCCGTGCAGCAGGCTGGCCAGGCGGTGCATGTCGAAGTTGGCGCTGCAGTCGCGCCCGGCGACGATGGTCACGGTCACGTCCTGTCCGTCCGGCAGCACGATCGGCCGGTTGGACAAGGTGTGCGAGGCGATGGGCAGCATCACCCAGCCAGCGATCGCGGGGTGCAGGATCGGGCCACCGGCCGACAACGCATAAGCGGTCGAGCCGGTGGGCGAAGCGATGATCAGGCCGTCGGCGCGGATGTTGGCAACGAACTCGTCGCCGACGTCGATGCGCAGCTCGACCATGCTCGCGGTGTTGCCGCGGCTGACCACCACATCGTTCAGTGACAGGCCTTCGAAGATGTTCTCGCCGTCGCGCCAGACCTCGCCTTCGATCATCGCGCGCCGCTCTTCCTCATAGTCGCCCTGCATCATCGGGCCCAGCGCCTCGGCCCAGTCGGCGGCGCGGATGTCGGTGATGAAACCAAGTCGGCCTTGGTTGATGCCGACCAATGGCAGGTTGTAGAAGGCGAGTTCACGCGCGATGCCGAGCATCGTGCCGTCGCCGCCGACGACCACCGCGATGTCGCAGCGCTCGCCCAGCTCGGCGGTGGTCCACGCGCCATGGTCGGACCAGTCGGTGTTCAAGGCGGTTTCGCGCTCGACCGACACTTCCATGCCTTGGCGGAGCAGAAACTCGGCGAGGCTTTGCAGCATGGGCCGGATGCCCTGGGCCTGGTACTTGCCTATCAACGCGGCGTGGCGAAAGCGATTGGGCATGGCCCTGGTCTGGTTCAAGAGGGTGCGAGGAATTACACCACAGGGCCTTCGCATGGCAGGGTGACCAAGGCCCCCTGTCCGTACAATGATTTCATGCTCGACGAGCGCTCACGATCGCTGCTGAAGACCCTGGTCGAACGGTACATCGCCGATGGCCAGCCGGTGGGCTCACGCACGCTTTCCAAGGCCTCGGGGCTCGAGTTGTCGCCGGCGACCATCCGCAACGTGATGGCGGACCTCGAAGAGCTGGGCCTGATCGTCAGCCCGCACACCTCGGCCGGCCGCATCCCCACGGCGCGCGGTTACCGGCTGTTCGTCGACACGATGCTGACCACGCGCACGCTCGATTTGAACCAGACGCCACCCGAGCTGGTGGCCGCCCGCGAGCAACTGCACCCTGATCAGCCGCAGCGCGTGATCGCGCAGGCGGCGCAACTGCTGTCCAACCTGTCCAGCTTCGTCGGCGTGGTCACCGCGCCGAAGAAGCCGAGCGTTTTCCGCCACATCGAATTTCTTCGCCTGGGCGAGAAGCGGGTGCTGGTGATCCTGGTGGCACCCGATGGCGACGTGCAGAACCGCGTCATCTTCACCGCCCATGACCCGACCCAAAGCGAGCTGGTCGAAGCCAGCAACTACCTGAACGCGCACTACGCCGGCCTGACGATCGAAGAGGTGCGCGAGCGGCTGAAGGGCGAGATCGACGCATTGCGCGGCGAAATCGCCGGCCTGATGCAGGCCGCGGTGCAACTGGGCACCGACGCGATGGAAGAAAACCAGGATCAGGTCATCGTCAGCGGCGAGCGCAACCTGCTGGGCGTGCAGGATTTCGGCCACGACATGGGTTCGCTGCGCAAGCTGTTCGACCTGTTCGAGCAAAAGACGCAGTTGATGCGCCTGCTCGACACCTCCAGTCGCGCTGAGGGCGTGCGCATCTTCATCGGCGGCGAGAGCCGCGTCGTGCCATTCGAAGAGTTGTCGGTCGTCTCGGCGTCGTACGAGGTCGACGGCCAGATCGTCGGCACGCTGGGCGTCATCGGCCCGACGCGCATGGCCTATGACCGCATGATCCAGATCGTCGACATCACGTCGCGGCTGGTGGGGCACGCGCTTTCGCAACGTTAGGCGGGATACCCCGGCATCGGGACCGATGCCACCCTTCCAGCGGGTGCTCAGGCCGCTTGGGAGCAGGCCGGTGCTGGCCTGAGCCGGGCCGCATTCTCGATGGCCGCCTAGAATCGCGTCCCTGCGGGCCGTTAGCTCAGTTGGTTAGAGCAGAGGACTCATAATCCTTTGGTCGTTGGTTCAAGTCCAACACGGCCTACCAACCTTTTATGCGCCTTGGCTGGCGAGCGGGCGCTCACGTGAAGCGTTGCGTGCGGGCCATTGCCTGGCGCCGCGAACCGGCAGCCGGCGCATTGGGTTTCCGTCAAGCACGGTTGATCTTTCGAGCGCCACAACGTTGGTTCTCCGCGCATCCGAAAGATCATTGGTACGGTGTCGTGCTTATCTGCGGTGCGCGCCACGGGCGGAATTTCCCTCGCTGGTTGCTGGCCTCTGGCCGTCGCGGGACCCTGGAGGCGCAATCGCTCAGTCACATCTGGAGAATCGCCACAGCGCCACCGGCGGCGGCAATGAACGCACTTGCGATCGTCATATGCTTGCGCACCGGCCCTCTTCCCAGAAGAAGCACCGTCGACAGCTTGACCACGGTGTTCGCGAGCAACGCCACGAGCAACGATCGCGCCGCCTGGTCGAACACATTCGAGTCGTGTCCGTCGCTGGCCAGTGACAGCACAATCGCGTCCACATCCGCAGCGCCGGCCAGCGCCGAAATGGCATAAAGGCCGGCGCTCGGAAAATGTTGTTGAGCCAGTTTCACCAACACCAACACAACGGCGAACAAACCGCCGAAGCGAATTGCAGCGCTGAGACTGAAGGGGTTCTTGACAACGATGGGATGGTCGGCGGTAGCCGCCGTTGCTGCGGCCGCACCGGCCATGTAGTGCCGCACCGCAAAGGCGCCGGTGACTACGGCCATCACAAGCAGCGGCAGCCAGACGGCCCCGAGCAGCTGCCGGTTCACGATCGCGACGATGGCCGTCACCCGCAGAAACATCACGAACCAGGCCAGCAGGATGCCGGCGCTGATGGCGTCCCCGCTGGCGAACGGTGCTGCCGTGCGGCTGTCGCGCGCGAAGCTCAAGGTGGTGGCGGTGGACGACACCAGCCCGCCGGCCAGGCCGGTGATCGCTGTGCCCCGGGCTGGCCCGAGCCAACGCATGCCGACGTAACCGGCCAGCGACAGCGCCGAGATCAGCACCACCAGCAGCCACAGCTGGTAGGGGTTGATCGCGTGCCACGGGTCGATCACCTCGTCGGGCACCAGCGGCAGCACGATGACGGAAGCGATCAGCAGCTTGATCACCGCCAGGATGTCTTCAATGCCGACGCGCTGGACCAACTCGTGCAGCGGCTGCTTGTAGGCCAACACGGCCGACACGGTGACGGCCAGCGCAACGGCCAGCGGCTGGTTGCCGACGACCGCCATCGCCCCGAGCAGCACGACCGCCATCGCGGCAATCTCGCTGGTGATGCCGGGCGCTTCGTCCTGCCCATCGCGGCCGCGGCGGACATGGCTGGCGACCGCCATTGCACCCACCGAGCCTAGCACCACGACGAAGATCCACGCGAACTGCAGCTCGCGTGACAACCAGGCGGAGGCACCGCCGGCCAGCGCCAGCAGCGCGTGTGTGCGGATCCCACCGATGGTGTGAGAGGGCTCGGCGTGCCTCTTCTTTTCCCGTTCGATGCCGACCAGGACGCCGATCAACAGGGCTGCCAGAAAACTGCGTGCCAGCTCGAGGCTCATGGGTCGGTCGTCAATCGTCGGTAGTGGCCATCGCGAAACACGGTCAGCCTGATCGCGCTCTCGGCGCGCCAGCGCAGCAGCGCGTCGGCAAAGTCGGCGCTGTCGCCGATCGGCCGCCCGTTCATGCCGACGACGATATCGCCTTTGCGCACACCTATCGACGCAGCGAGGCCACCTGCGTTGACCTCGCTGATCAGCGCACCGTTGGCGTATGGCCGGCCGCGGGCGATGGCCACGAACGGCGTCACGTCTTCGAAGCCGGCGCCCAGGCGCGGCCGTGCGGTGCGGGCCTGGCCGGTGATTTCGGCCACGATCTGAAGCACCAGCTCGATCGGCACGGACAGGCTCAGCCCCGGCCCACCGGGACCACCCACCACCGTGCGCAGGTTCATGCCGACGACGCGGCCTTGCGCGTCCAGCAGCGGCCCACCGGAGTTGCCGGGGTTCAGCGACAAGTCGCTCTGGATGAACAGCAACTCTCCGTCCTCGGCGAAGTGCCGGCTTCGGCCGCCGATCACCCCCGCGGCCACTGAGCGGTCCAGACCAAAGGGTTCGCCGATGGCGAGCACCCAGTCGCCTGGCCGCAGGGACGCCGCGGTGCCGAAGGCCGGGGCGGGCCGATGCTCGCGGACTCGGATCACCGCAATGTCGGCGTCGCCATCGATGCCCACCAATTCGGCCAGCACCACCCGCTGGTCCGACAGCTTGACAATGATCTGCGTCGCGCCGGCCACCACATGCGCCGCAGTGGCGACCAGGCCATCGGCCGAGACGAAGAAACCGGCGCCCATCTGCACGCTGGTGATGCGGCTTGACACGGCGCTGGATTCGCCGTGCTCGCCATCGGCGCGGGACACCGCATCGCGGTCATCGTTCTCGGGGTCCGGCGCGTGGCGAACACCGTAGACACCGGCCGCAGCGGGTGCGCCGCGCGCCAATGCGGTGGCGAAGGTCGTTGCTGTTTCGCTCACGCTGCCCCGTATCACCGGCTCTGGCGCCGGCGCCGCGGCGCAGCCCATGAGGGCAGCCAGGCAGACCGTCGCAGCGGCAAGAAATAGCCGTGACTGGATGCTCTTGGACATGATGGACTCCGCGGCGATATCGCCTGGAGCCTGCAGTGTCTGCGTCAGGCCACTGCATCGGCTTGACACTGCGCAAGGCAACCCTGCCGATGCGGACGCCGCGCAGCGTCGATGAACAGAAGGGGTTCGGCACTTGACGCTGCTCAAGCGTCGAAACGGTGACTGCCTCGACGATGAGGCGTTCACGACACTCCCACTGGAGCCCACATGAAGATTCTTCTCGCCGTCGACGGCAGTGCCACGACCCAGCGCATGCTCGCTTACATCGCCGCGCACGACGAACTGCTCGGCCCGAGGCACACCTACACCGCACTGACGGTCGTGCCGGCCATCAGCGTTCACGCGGCGGCTTACCTTCCACAGTCCTCGATCGATGGCTGGTACGAAAGCGAGGCAGACGCGGTGCTGGAGCCGGTGCGCAAGTTCGCCGCCCAGAACCATTGGGAGCTGGAAGCCCGCCATGTGGTCGGGCATGCCGGCGAGGTGGTTGCCAAAACGGCCCAGGACGGCGATTTCGACCTTGTGGTGATGGGTACGCACGGCCACACCGCGCTGACCAACGTCGTGCTGGGCTCCGTCGCCACTGGCGTGTTGGCGCGCCTGCGCCGGCCCGTGCTGCTGGTGCCGTGATGTCGGCGGCCGGTGGCCGCCCTATCGACGCCCGCGGCGCTGCTACAGCTGCACCGCCTGCCGGTACTCGGGAACCTCGCAAGGCCAACCGTGCCGCTCCTGCAGCGCCAGCCGCAATGCATCGGCCGCCACCGGCTCACCGTGGGTGACGAAGACGCGCTTGGGCGCGTGCGTCATCGCACCGGCCCACGCCAGCAACTGCTCCTTGTCGGCGTGAGCTGACAGCATGTCGAGGTTGACCACTTCGGCGCGCACCGGCACATACTCGCCAAAAAGCTTGACCGACGTGGCGCCCCCCACCAGCGAGGCGCCGCGCGTGCCGGCCGCCTGATAACCCGCAAACAGGACGGTGTTTCGAGCGTCGGGCGCGTAGGCCCGCAGGTGGTGCAGCACTCGCCCGCCGGTGGCCATGCCGCTGGCCGAGACGATGATCGATGGCCAGGTCAGCTGGTTCAGCTGCTTGGACTCTTCGACCGTGTTGACGATCTTGGCCACACGGCCCAGCGCGTTGCACTGCGCCGGCGTCAAGCGGTGTTCGCCCTCGCAATGGCTGTAGATGCGCGTGGCATCGGCGGCCATCGGGCTGTTCAGGTAGACCGGCATGTCCGGAATGCGCCCGGCCTGCTTGAGGTGGTCGATGCACAGCAGCAGCGTCTGCGCGCGGCCCACGGCAAAGGCCGGAATCACCACCACGCCGCCACGTGCGGCCGTGCGGTTGACGACCGCGGCCAGCTCCGCCAGCACGTCACCCTCGCGGTGCTTGCGGTCACCATAGGTCGATTCGATCACCAGCACATCGGCGTCGTCGGGTGGGGCGGGTGATTTCATCAACAGGTCGTCGCTGCGGCCCAGATCGCCAGAGAACAGGACGCAGCGGCCCTCGGCACTGACGCGGACACTCGCCGCCCCGAGGATGTGGCCGGCCGGGCGCATCCGCAGCGACCAGCCTTTCCATGGCGCAAAGTCCTCGTCGAACCTGATGGGCTTGAAGCGGCGCAGCGCGGTGCGTGCCCCTTCTTCGGTGTAGAGCGGCAACGCCGGCGAGTGCTTCGAGTGGCCGTGGCGGTTGGCGAAGTCGGCTTCTTCTTCCTGCAGGCGGCCGGAGTCGGGCAGCAGCAGTTCACACAAGGCATGGGTGGCCGGCGTGCAATAGACCGGCCCGCGAAAACCCAGCTTCACCAGACGAGGGATGAAGCCGCTGTGGTCGATGTGCGCGTGGGTCAGCACCACGGCATCGATCTTGGACGCGTGGAAAGGCACGTCTGCCCAGTTGCGCAGGCGCAGCTGCTTCAGGCCCTGGAACAGCCCGCAATCGACCAGCAGCTGCTTGTCTCCACTGGACACCAAGTACTTGGAGCCAGTGACGGTGCCGGTGGCCCCCAGAAATTCGAGCTGCATGCTTGGTCCTTCGCTTCAACCAGCGTAGCCTGCCAGCTGCGTGCCTTTCGGCATTGACCCCGATCAAGCCAGCGCACGGGGCCTTGGCCATCATGGCGTTCCACGCCGGGAGACTGCCTTGACGATTCGCCATCTCGACCACTTGCTGAACCCGACTTCGGTGGCGGTCTTCGGCGCTTCTGATCGAGCCGGCAGCGTGGGCGCCACCGTCTGGCGCAACCTGAAGGCCAGCTTCAAGGGCACGCTCTACCCGGTGAATCCCAAGCGCACGGTTCTTGACGACGTGCCGGTGTTTGCGCGCACGGCCGATCTGCCCGCGGCGCCCCAACTGGCCGTGCTGTGCACACCACCCGCCACCGTCCCGACATTGATCGCCGAGTTGGGCGCCATCGGCACGCGCGCGGCCATCATCGTCACTGCCGGGTTGAGCGCGGCGCAAAAGCAAGCAACGCTGGACGCTGCAAGGCCGCATGTGCTGCGGTTGCTGGGCCCGAACTGCATCGGGCTGTTGAGCCCGCACGTCGGGCTGAACGCCAGCTTTGCCCACATCGGCGCTGCACCGGGCGAGCTGGCTTTCGTCTCGCAGTCGGGTGCGCTGGTCACCGCGATGCTGGACTGGGCCCAGAGCCGGGCCATCGGCTTCTCGCACATGGTGTCGATCGGCGAGCACTGCGATGTGGACTTCGGCGATCTGCTCGACCACCTGGCCAGCGACGCCCGCACGCGCGCGATCTTGCTGTACATCGAATCGGTGCAATCGCCGCGCAAGTTCATGTCGGCTGCGCGAGCGGCGGCGCGCAACAAGCCGGTGATCGTGGTCAAGGCCGGGCGGGCCGGAAACGGGGTCAAAGCGGCGACTTCGCACACCGGCGCGATGACCGGTGCCGACGTGGTGTTCGACGCCGCCTTGCGCCGCGCCGGCATGCTGCGCGTAGACACGCTGCAAGACTTGTTCACTGCCGCCGAGACGCTGGCGCGTTTTCGCGGTAACCGCAGCCCTGTGCTCAGCATCATGACCAACGGCGGCGGCGCTGGCGTCATGGCGGCCGACGCCGCCGCTATGCACAACGTGTCGCTGGCCGAGCTGAAGCCGACGCTGGTGAAGCAGCTGGACGCGGTGCTGCCACCCAACTGGTCACGCGCCAACCCGCTCGACATCATCGGCGACGCACCGGTCGAGCGTTATGTTGCCACCTTGACTGCGTTGCTGGCCGATGAGTCGGCGGGGGCTGTGCTCTTTCTGCATTCACCCACGGCCATCGTGCCCAGCAGCGACATTGCGCAGGCTTGTGCACCGCTGGTGAAGGCCTCGCCAGGGCGGGTGATGAGCTGTTGGCTCGGCAGTGCGGCGGTGGCCGAGGCCCGCACCTGCTTCGAAAACGCTGGTGCAGCCGACTACCCGACGCCGGAAGAGGCCGTGCGCGCTTTCGCGATGCTGCAGACCTACCGCTGCAACCAGGATGCGCTGATGGAAGCGCCTTCGTCGAGCGAGAACCCGGTGCCCGACCATGCCAGTGCACAAGCCTGCGTCGATACGGCCTTGGCGCAAGGGCGTGAATGGTTGACCGAAGGCGAAGCCAAGGACGTGCTGGCCGCTTACGGCGTGCCGGTGGTGCACACGGTTGCCGTGGCGCCGAACGCGGCCGATGCAGCACGCTGCGCCGTCGAGATGGGTTTTCCGGTGGCGCTGAAGATCATCTCGCCGGACATCACCCACAAGTCGGATGTCGGCGGCGTGCGGCTGGATCTGGCTGACCAAGCCGCCGTGGTGCGCGCCGCCACCGGCATGCTCGAAGCGGTGCGCCAGGCGCAACCGAAGGCCAAGATCACCGGCTTCAGCGTGCAGGCGATGGCACACCGCCCGCATGCACAAGAGTTGATCGTCGGTGCCAGCATCGACCCGCTGTTCGGCCCGGTGATCCTGTTCGGCCAAGGCGGCACGGCGGTCGAGGTGACGGCTGACCGCGCGGTGGCACTGCCGCCGTTGAACCGCAGCCTCGCGAGCGACCTGGTCTCACGCACGCGCGTGGCGCGGTTGTTGGCGGGCTTTCGCGATCACCCGCCCATCCACGCACAGGCCTTGCACGATGTGCTGATCGCCGTATCGCAGATGCTGGCCGACCTGCCGCGCCTGGCCGAGCTGGACATCAACCCGTTGTGGGCCGATGAGAAAGGCGTGCTGGCGCTGGACGCGCGCATCCGCCTGGCGAAAGAGCCAGTGGCCGGTGCGGAGCGGTTCGCGATCCGGCCGTACCCCACCGAGTGGGAACAGGCGCTGCATTGGGCCGGCCGCGACATCGTGCTGCGGCCCATCCGCCCGGAAGACGAAGCGCAGCATCTGCGTTTCATCCAGCGGCTGGACCCGGAAGACATCCGCATGCGCATCTTCCAGACCCGGCGCGAGTTGCCGCGCAGCGAGCTGGCCCGCCTGACGCAGATCGACTATGACCGCGAGATGGCGTTCATCGCGGTGGCGACCGACGACCAGGGGCAACCAGAAACGCTGGGCGTGGCGCGCACCGTGCGAGACCCCGACAACACCGAGGCTGAATTCGCGATCAGCGTTCGAAGCGATCTGAAAACCAAAGGCCTCGGCCGCCTGTTGATGGACCACCTGATCAGGCACGCGCAAGCAGCGGGCACGCCGCGGCTGGTGGGTTGGGTGCTGAGAGAAAACCGCGCGATGCTGGCGCTGGCCACCAGCCTCGGCTTCATCAGGGACGACGAGGAGGGCAGGGAGCACGACGAGGTTCGCCTCACCAAAGACCTGGGCCCGCAGAAGCACGAGCCTGCGTCCAACTGATCTCACCGGCTCAGGGCGCTCGGCATGGTGTCCCGGGCGGTGCTATCTGTTGCTCGCCCGACGCAGGCAGCGTAACGCGCACGGTGGTCCCGTGGTCGGGCTGGCTTTCGATCGTGAGGTCACCATCCATCAAGGTGACCAGCTGCCGCACCAGCACCAGGCCGATGCCGGTGCCTTCCACGCAGGTGCGCTCGCGGCCCAGGCGGTTGAAGGGCTGGAACAACTGCGCCTTCTGCTCTTCGGTCATGCCCAGGCCGTTGTCGCGCACGAGGATGTGGACGAAGAAGGCGTCGCGCTGCAGCTCCAGCCGAACCCAGCCGCCGGGCCGGTTGTACTTGATTGCGTTGGACACCAGGTTCAGCAGCACCTGGCGCAGGCGGTCGGGGTCGGCGCGCAGCCTGACCTGGCAAGTTGCCGAGTAAGCCTCTTCCAGCCGCACTTGGCACTTCAGGGCGTGCGGCTCGCTGATGTACAGGACGCTTCGCAACAGATCGCACA
>Ga0307516_10003324_pt1 | contig 20803 bp, 10 predicted proteins | sample 19_EM_MG_FD_203310 | JGI IMG/M metagenome (GOLD analysis project Ga0307516, IMG submission 203310) | Populus trichocarpa ectomycorrhiza microbial communities from riparian zone in the Pacific Northwest, United States - 19_EM | ecosystem: Host-associated > Plants > Roots > Unclassified | place...
GTTTTTTTGTCTTTTTACAGTTTACTAGAGCACGGAAACAAGATCGTCTCCGCGCATGGTTTTCCTCGATTTCGCTCATAAATTAGAAGACTTGACTCCATAGTTGTAAAAAGTCATCAAAAGCGACTTCGATAGGCAACCTAATCAGACTAGATTACAGTGTAACTTTGACGTCCATGTCCAATTTATATGTGAACTTGAACTCCATGATTCGTACTATGGTCTAATTTAATTTCCAGTACGAAACTCAAAATCCAGATGTCCATTCCCTAAATAAATAAAAAATAGTACCTTTGATGTAGCCTAGATCTAGAAAACGAGAGTCAATATTTTTTGTTTATTCGAAATTGATTTAAAATATCGTTTCGCTTTAGCTTGACTTGTGATTTCACCTATTTTATTTGAGTCACGATTATTTTTAAAATATATTTATTTAAAAATATATTAAAATAATATTTTTTTATTTTTAAAAATCATTTTTGATATCAACGCATCAAAATAATTTAAAAACACTAAAAAAATATTAATAACTTTAAGTCTTGATAACTAAATCCAAGCTTGCTATCGAACTCATAATTTTGCAACATGCAATTCACTAGCTGAAGTGCTTTGAGATTTGATTTTAATATAGATACAGTAAGATTTCTTTAAAGTTGGGTGAATATGAGATATATTTCTTCAAATAAATGTGACAGAAATAAAATATATATTTTCTGACATACCAAATCAAAGAATATTAATTTTCACTAGGTTGAAGACAAAAAACAAAAATCAAATTATGATCTATTTTGTGTATTAGATTTAATCTAATCTCTTAAGTGCTTAAATCTAAAGTGCCAAAATAAGCTTCGATTTAACATCAATTATGTTTGGAGAAAAATTAATAAAATCGAAAGGTTCGAGATTCAATTGACAAGGGATAATACATGGAGGGCAAAATCGAGGTTTCCCTCTGGAAGAGAAGGAGGAGGACGAGTATTTGACGAATAAGAGAGGCGAGTATTTGAGAAAGGAACGAAACGCTGACATGGCAGAAAAAAGAACGGGACCGAGCAGCACTATCTTCACAAGCAAATGCGGGGAATCCAATAGCAAGAAAGATCTCAAAGGCCACATAAACTTGTGGCTCACAAAATTTTGCCTTTTCTCTGATGTGGCATTCCCCCACCTTGTTTAATTACTTACCACCACCAAACAAATGACTTTCAAACTCTTTCTTTCTTGTTTTTATTTTTCTCTCTTCTCCCACCTCGTCCGATCCCAAAAAAAAAAAAACACAACACACCATAACAGGAGCTGAGAAAGAGGGTTTGACTCTTCTTTTAAGGCAACCAAGGAAACAGGAATGTCAGATTTGGCGATAAAGCTGTTTGGCAAGACGATTCCACTGCAAGTCAATCAGCAGGAGGATGTTTCTTGTGCTGCTAACAAGTACGAGTCCTCCTCAGGAACGCCTCCCGAGTCCGAGGACTGTTATGATAATACTGCTACTGCAACTTCCTCACAGGAAAACCACAACTCTCATAAGGAACGAGGAGAGCAAGAAGGGAACAACAACAGGGTATGTGTTTTTGCAATTTGTTGGATTCTGTGTTTGCCGTAATTATAAGAATTTGCTGCCATGTATTTGCAATTTTCTCAAGTGTTACATGTTATAGAATTTCAAAATCAAGGAATTGTTCCATTCTCTTGCCTTTTCTCTGTGGCATAGAAGGTTTTCATCCTCCCTTTTCACCTTTACTAACTGTGGTAATTGTCGGGGATTAAAATGTTTACCAAATCTTAACGTGTTCCATATATTTTTCCCCTTTGTGTCGTGCTTTCTCTGTAACTTCATGACATTTGAGGGGGATATTTTAGAGAAATTTTTTATTCGACTTCGTTTAAAACAGAGTTAGTGTCGGTGAACTATAGGGGCCACAAGCTCTGTATCAGTATTTCACTGTTACTTTGCATTTTGAAACGGTTAGCAAGATTGATCCAGATGTTTCCTCAAGGATCATAGGATTTTGTCAGATTCCTTAACTTTTGATAAGCCACATCTTTTCTTGGACTGACTAAGTATATTACTTCTCCAAACAATTAATCTCCAGTCTTTTCTGTTTGATCATCTGCCACTGCGTGTGTTTTAGGGAAGGCTTTGCTTTATTTTTGGAAAACGGTAAATCTTTATGGTTTTGCCTCTAATAACAATTTTAGGTTTTAGTACTTGGAATAATTAAACACTTAATCATCAGTTGACAGTGAGACAGAGTTCTGCTTGAAGTTGTTTTTAAACTCTGTAGCCCTACAGAGTTTTCTTTAAACTAAACTGATTATATTTCAATTTTAATTCCACCTATTTCCACCTGCTTTTGGTTTGAGAAATTGTAAATACGACTCTACATAAGTAAGCTGTCTCTATTTCTTCTCATTCATTTTATTCTTATATGTGTGTGTGTGTATTTTAGGAGACTTCAGGAGAGGAAATTGCCAATGATAAACAAGAAGATGTTACCTCGAATCAGATCAACAAGGACTCAAAAGGTCCAACATCATCAGGCATTAGTGAGAACCCAAAGACTCCCTCAGCTGAGAGGGAAACTTCATCACTGAAAAGCAGCAAGAATGAAGAACAAAGTGAGACAAGCATCTCGCAAGAGAAGACTTTGAAGAAGCCTGACAAAATACTTCCATGCCCTCGATGTAATAGCATGGACACTAAATTCTGTTATTACAACAATTACAATGTCAATCAGCCTCGTCATTTCTGTAAAAACTGTCAGAGATACTGGACTGCTGGAGGAACCATGAGGAATGTGCCTGTGGGAGCTGGAAGGCGCAAGAATAAGAGCTCTTCTGCTTCACACTATCGTCACTTAATGGTATCAGAAGCTCTCCGAACAGCTCAAGTCCATGCCATGAATGGATTTCATAACCCCTCTCTGGGAAACAACGGCACTGTCCTTACCTTTGGTTCCGATTCTCCTCTTTGTGAATCTGTTGCCTCTGTGTTGAACCTTTCAGAGAAAACACAAAATAGTGTTCGAAACGGGTATCATAGACCTGAACATAGAATCCTTGTGTCTTGTGGAGGGACAGGAGGTGACGGGGATGATCACTCAAGTGTATCTTCCGCCACGGCTTCAAATTCATCAGAGAAGGGATGCAATGGTACTTCGCGAGAAGCGGTTAACAAGGATTATCAATCATTTCCTCCCCAGGCACCCTGCTTCCCGGGGCCTCCTTGGCCATATCCATGGAACTCTGCGATTACTCCACCTACGTTTTGCCCTTCAGGCTTTCCAGTATCGTTTTTCCCTGCACCAGCTTACTGGGGTTGTACTGTTCCAAGCCCTTGGAATGTACCGCCATGTGCATCCTCTCCATCAGCCACTCTAAACCACAGTACCCAAAGCTCCAGTCCTACTTTTCCACTGGGGAAACATTCAAGGGATGGCAACATCCTTAATCCACCCTGCTTAGAAGAGCCCTCCAGGGACGGCACCAAATCAGAAACGGGTGTTTTGGTTCCAAAGACCTTGAGGATTGATGATCCTAGTGAAGCTGCAAAGAGCTCTATATGGGCGACCCTCGGGATCACGAATGAGAAATCCAGTTCTATTAATGGAGGAGGTCTCTTCAAGGGCTTTCAGTCAAAAAGCGAAGACAGAAATTACATGGCAGGAACAACTTCAGTGTTGCAAGCGAACCCTGCTGCGTTTTCCCGGTCTCTCAATTTCCATGAGAACACTTGATGAGAGATCAGCTAAGTTGTACACTTTCTACTATAACAGTAATGCAATGAAATGGAGTTTTTCATCAGAGTGCTGTAGCTTCTAAATCTCAACGAATTTGTGTTCCCTTTTACACTAGAAGGTTGACACTTACATCACCAGAAGGCCACCTTATTGACAGAATTCCTACAGAGAAAAGAACCCAGAATAGCGTGTCCCTATTTTGACTCTCAAGAATAGCATAGCCACCTCTGACAGGACCATGTACTTCCCTGCCACTTTAAGACCAGTAGTTTTTCCTTATCCATCTTAGATGATATCTGTTTCCTAAGTTTTTCATGTACATGGTATCTTAGATGTTTATATATTTATGTAAGTGTGTGAGATAACTTGACAGAAGAGAGATTCTTGGTTGTAACAAAATCCTTCTCTTTGTAGAATAAACTTGTAAATCTCATTTAGTACTTGACTTTTTTTATGAAACTTTAACTTGAAAAAAGGATTTACAAAAAAAAACGAAGTGGATTTTATTTTTTGCAAGGTCTTATATACCTATGACCCCGAATACTCACGTTCTAAAGTTATATTTTTTTATCCAAGTATTTTTCCTCTAGAAGGGCTCTGACCCTAAAATCTTATGATGGAACTAGCAGTTCATGGATTCCCTTCCATGCTGAGTAAATCAGAAAGTCGTATGATTCAACTTGTGTTCGGCATACTGTCATTCAGTGCAAATCATGCCTTTGTAAGATCCCCAGTGCTACAGTTTAACACAGCAACTTACAGCTTTTATGATGCCTGTGTTTTCTTCACTGTTCATCGAACTGAATGATACTCATGGTCCCTCTCCCTCCTATTGCTAATTTATCATGTACAAAAGGGGTAGGGATGGAAAATACAAAGGGAGATCGATGAGGGCTCATTTGAACGGATAAACTTGAATTTCTATATGCCTCAGAAAGCCAAGGATCTTTCTCTTTCACGCCCAAAGAATCCAAACAAGCAACAATACCAAAAGGCGGAAACAATGGGAAAAAGTTCTCCTTTTTTTCCATCTTTTTGCCTGCGTTTTCACTTTCTTTTCTTTTGTATTCATTTGACACAAAATGCGCCAGGAGTGACCCATATTAGCTAAACCATATTGTCAAAGCTGTGATGTTTACCATCCTCTGTGTTTGGCTTCTACTGATAGATCAAAATAAAGTTAGATATGTGTGTCTCTGATCCATCAGCTCGGGTGAAACAACCAGACATTTCATTGTTATCAAAAGCAGAAGGCCACAATCTATGCAAAAACTTTAGTAGTTGTTATGGGACCCAATGCATGTGATGCCATCCTGCAAGAGATAGCAGGCCACGTATATATACTTGATAATCTCTTCTTTTTGTTCCTTTTGCTTTTATTTTATATGGAGACAAATATTCTTGTATTGTCTAGTTTCATGATCTCAGCACAAGGAAATCCCACTCGAACCTAGCAACTCCTGCATTATCTGCCCAAGAGCTGAGGTTTCGCATCAATTCCAACTTTTCATGATTGGAAGCCTCATAAAATCTCTCAAACGTGTGGCTCTCCTTGAAGGAAAAACTTCTTCCCTGCATGTTAGCATCAGCTCTTAATAAAAGCCTTAATTGGCTGTCCTAACCTAATTTACCTAATACGATATGTGGAGACCTTTCATACACTGTACAAGCCCCACTGAACTACTTTTCGTGGGCATTAGCTTTAGCCCAACGTCAACTTCCAAGTACTATTATTTCAGTGCATGATCGATGTTATGCAATAGCAGCAAATTGAAGACTCCTTTCTTAGGTATTGATAAAGCATATGAATTCCCAAGTCAAGCTAGAGCACTTCATATGCAATCAATCCCGTGTATCTAGCTATAATATTCCATTATAGAGGCTATGGCCCGATATGATCTATCTCCTGATCTACCATACGAGAATTTCCCATGCGGATGTAACAATGATAATATGATTGCCTCTATCTTGATCAAGTCATTTAGCATGTTGGAAAGCAACCTGTCATGCTATCTCTTTTATTTCATATAGTGATTGAAAAGATCAAGATGCATTTTAACTCAAAAGGCATGCATGATCGATCTCCTTTATATATATCCCACTTGGGAGAAATACAAGCAGGGAAAAGGTTGTGTGCAATTTGATTGTTTATGAGATTCATTATGGCCGAAGTGACACTTACTTTCATTTATCATCCTCCTAATAGGAAAATAAAAATAATTTTTTATAATTATTTTTTTAAATAATAATTATAAAAACTACTATAATATCAAACACATTCTTAATTAGATATACGAAGAACCTTGCATGACGACATGAACAAGATAAACACGAGATGCAACGTGAAATAAAAAATCAAGTGAAGTTCATTTTCACTTTTATATTAATTACAAAGTAGGAATAGATCTTCTATTCTCGTTTACATAATTTCATTTTATTATTTTAGATTAAAGTAGGTATTCAGACCAGTTTACGCGTACCTCGACTAATTCCACAGGCCCTAAAGTTAACGACCATGTAAATATTCAGTGGTCCTGAAATTTATAGAACTCGAACTGGTGACCTCTAAAAAACAAATTTAGAGTCTAACCAGTTGAGTTACACCCCTATAATTACATAATTTCACTTGTTATTACTAAACTTGAATGTTCTTACCATGTTACGTCACTTAATAACATAATTTAGTTCAAACATTTTTAGAATCCTTAACGGTAATCCTCGGTTCTTTTTTCAATTTAAACCAAGATTTGTTAACGAATGATAACACACCTAAAGAGGGCAACTAAGAAAATGATGGAACTCTCCCACCATTCCAAACACAAAAATTCAAGACGTTGATATATACTTCCAAATATTGTCACACAAAAAAAAAACTGGACTTTTAGAATATCTTTAATAATATATTATGTGCTTGTTTAGTATCGTTGTATTTCCAAAATACAATGGCGTACTAGCTATATTTGGTTGGAAGATGATGTTTGGTAGAAATACATTAAAATAATATTTTTTATTTTTTTAAAATTATTTTTTATATTAGCACATTAAAATAATTTAAAAATACCAAAAGGATATTAATTTGAAACAAAGAAAAAAATAAAAAATTTTAATTGTTTTCAAAAACACTTTTAAGATGTAAAAACAAATAGAGAATAGTTCGGTTGTTCATTCGACATTGCTACCTGAATCAAAAGTAGATTCAATTGTTAAAAAAAAAAAGGAATATGTGGATAATGTTGATTTTTCAGTTGACGATAAAAAAATCTAAAATATACATTAAAAGCTTGATCAACATGTTGAATAGAATTAATAAAAAATTGTATGTATAGAAAAATTCTAAAATAAGTCATCTACGATAAATTAAAAATGGACTGAGATGTCAAATGATTGTTGAGATAAAAAAAAATAATCATCTTGTCATTCCCTTAATCCCACGGCAGCGATGGAGAAACGGTGCAGCTCCGACACAACTTTTTTTTTTCTTATTTTCCCTCTTTCCTCCGTCTCTCTCTCTCTCCCTTGATTTTGTGCAAGACCTGGAAACAAAAAAATAAAACTTTTGTGGCAGTCCAGAGTGATATGTGAGACGGTACATTATATAATTGTGTCTTCCCCACCAAAATTAGTTTTTTCACCTATAGATTTTTGCGTTTTAAAAAACAATATTCTACTTTCAAACACCCCAATAATAATAATAAAAAAAAAAGAAGGAAAACTCACACACTTTTAGTTTAGTCCCTCTCGTATTTATCTTGTGAAGCGTGTGATATGTTTTTAGCTCGGCATTTATTACACTTTTATGGCAGGTTTGTTGTTCGTTTCCATTGTTTTTAGCTCGCTTCATGTACTCCCTCCCTCCGATTTGTCTTTTCAAGTCGGTGTTAATAATGCAGTGTACTTGCTCGCGGAGAAAACAGTGAAACTTATAAATAAAATAATTGTTTTGCTTTTGGATCATAATAAAAACAACTTTATTATTAATTAATTAAAAGCAATAGTTTGTTATGCAATACATTGTTTTTTTTAAGTGAGAATATAATTCTTCAAAGAAAAAGAGTCAATTTATCAAGCATTAATTGTATTAAATGCTACTTTAACTCCGCGATAGCACAGCATAATAGTCAAAGCTCATGACCAATCACGCCCCGCAAGTACTATGAGCCTCTATGTGCTCTATGAACACATAGAGGTATAATAACAAACTGACCGACCCATTACATGACCCACGAGGAGTGTGGCAAAGAAAATGGACCCATTACCTTAGGACCAGAGAAAAACGGGCTGGATCTTGTACTGGAGAATTATCCGCCATGAGAATGGAGGAGGAATCATGTGCTTCATTGACCACTGCCCAAAACTCATTACGCCTCTATTTCAGGTTTAAAGTTCTCTAGTCTATAATAATGCCACTAGTAAAAAAAAATAAAAAAATAAAAATAAAAATTATAAGTTATACCGGGTTGATAACTAACCCCCGAAAAATAAAAAAAATACCTATTTGATTTTTATTCTCTTGCTTGAACCAATCATTTTTTTTTCTTGTTAATTGCTGGTTTATATCAAAGTTTATTATATAAATAATAAAATGAATTTTTTTTTTAATGTAGGGTTGGAAACTTGGGTGTGTGTGTGTGTTTTCTCATAAGAAGAAAACTGTGTTTTTTTAATATGGGATAAGAAATTTTTTTTATTTAAATGCTTCAATTTAAAAGAGAAGATAATACATTTTCAATGTGGGATAAAAAAAATTAAAATGATCTTTTAAATTTTATTATTTATAATATATATAGCTTACATTTACATTAATTGTTTCTTAATTTTTTTATATAAAATATTAAAATCTCAAAAAAAAAATTTAATTTTTTTCAAATTAATCTAAGTTAACCTATATAATTCAATATCTAATTTTTTGACCAGGTCACCCAGGTTTGGAAATGTGGTTGCGATTTCTTTTCAAAGTGTTTTTTACTCAGAAATGTATCAAGATAATTTTTTAAAAATTATTTTTGATATCAGCATATCAAAATGATCTAAAAACATCAAAAAATATTAATTTAAAATAAAAAAATTAATTTTTTTAAAAAATATTTTTAAAATACAAAAATAAATAGAACTATAACTACAATAAAAAAAAAAAGGGAATTGATCCGTCACCGGCCATCTACGTGGGAAGCTTTTGAAAAAATCTTCAAAAACTACAAAGCCCAGGCCCAGTTTACAGCACAGGCATGTGACCCTTGTTCAGTTCCTTTGTGAAACTAGCAAGAACCCAGAAATCTAATTCTGCACTTTTGCCCATATAAAGGTAGCTGCATAAGCCTTGCCCGCTCACAAGGAGCCACAGACACGCCACCAAAACACCAGATTTGATGTCTCTTGGCCCAATCGATTTCTGGTCTCTACTAATCTAGCAACAATTTCGATTAATTTGAAAAGGGAACCTGTAAAAACGAAATTATATTTGTTTTGTGTCAGCAATTATAATTCCAATTTTAAAATTCTGAAAGAATCTAATCAAAAAATGAAGTAAACTAAATTAGAGGCTTCTAATTTTGGTTTAGTTATGGAAGCTAGATAAACACGACGAGGTCTACATCGTGGTGGACTTATTTCTACAGAGGACAAGCTAATTCACAGTTCTTCATCCTTGTTTTCATTTTATACCAATTTAGTTTAGAAAGCTTGTCATTATATATATATAATCATGAAAAACGAAAGTAGCCCAGTTCATATCTGTCAGGACCGAAATCACTGCAAAATAATAATAATAATAATAATAATAATGAATTTCAGTTCTAAATAATTCATATTATGCCGTCCGAGTAGCACAGTCGCTCCACAAACATTGACGTGTGCGCTGCTTGTTATAATAATTTTTTTTTTTAAAAAATAATTTATGCAAATACCAAATACCAACGTACTCTTAATCTCACAAATATTAACAAAAAAAAACCATAACAAAGAGAGCAAAAAACCCCTTTATAATTTTTTTAATTTAAAAGGTATTTCAGTAATTACATCGTGCTAAAAGGAGGGGAACTGAATACACCCTTGCCCTAACAATTAAGAAAATTCAACTTTTAAAGATATTTTTGACATTATTCTATGTAAATAAAAAACTTCTATATCCTGATTCAATCTCGTAGTATAAATATTTTTTATAAAAAATACATTAATATCATCCTTAAAAGTATGTTATAAAGGTTAAATTATGAAGAGCAAAATAATAATTTTATAGTGCAAATTAATCACAATAAAATATAAGTACATGCACAACAAAAAAATATTTAACAAAATGTATTGTCATTGCATATATAAAATGTTTAATGAACGGGACTTCTTTGTAATTACAAGTACAAAGGTTTTATATAAATACATGGCTGACCTGTATTGAAAGGCAGCCAAATTCCCCGAAGTTTACCCTAACCACCGTATATATGTTTTTAACATTAAGAACTTTGCATAAAAGACAAATGTTCGGTTTACTTTCTTTGCTATTGAATGGGGTATTTATGTTTAGTTAAAAAAATTATTTTTTTAATTTAAATTAAATTAAAAATTCTTTATATACTTTTTTTAATTTAATAAAAAGTTGAAATTTTTACTTTTTAACCTATAAAGTTTATTTATACCACATATTTTATTTCAAAAAGTTATTTTGAATCATTTTTATTAAACATATTTGTAACTTAAAGTCAATTTAATTAATTATTTTTGAATTATAATTAAGGAAAAAATAGTTTTTTATAAATACTATCAAATATACTCCAACCCAAAACTGATCGATCCAACTTTCTTCGATGATTCGCGTGGTCGGCAACAAGAAGCAACGGCCTCAACTTCGTGAGGGATTCCTAAAAGTAATTTCACACGTTTAAGTTTAACCAATGTAGTAACTAGTAAGTACAAGAAATGTTTCACGCGTCTGTACTTGTCACAGGTTGAATAATTTCTTTTTATATAAAAAAAATAATAAATTAAAAAAATTCAAGTCTCGTGTCATGTCATTAATTAAATTGACAATTGAAATATTTATAAAAATACAATAAAAAATACAACTGAATTCAATTTATTCAAATTATCAAACAATCCAATACAAACATATGAAAACAAATAAAGCATCAGCTTAGAAAAAAGAAGGAAGGAAAGCCAACTATAATATGACTATAATTATATTACTGTAGATAGTAAAACGCGTTGCGAGGCACTGATAGTTTTTTGGATAATAGCCTTTAAACCAAAAGAAAACAGTTTGCATCTGTCTTAATTCTATACGTATGTTCTTAACTTCGAAGGTTACATAAATATCGATGAGCTGTTCTGTCAGTTGAGAGGAAATTCTGGAACAATCCCCCAACTCCCACGTCATCTCAAGTGGGAAGTCAATTGCTCCTCTTGCCGAGTAGATTTCCCCAAAGTTTAATGACAACTTCATCAGGTTAGTTTTTTCCTGTGTCCTTCTCGAACGATTCCGTTTTTGAGTTCTATATAAGTAATGGGGTCTGAAGGAAAATAGAACCTGTTAATTGTGTATCTGAAAGAAAGTTCCTACACCATTAATAACCCAATTTCTTTCTCTCACTCCCAGTGGAGAAAATGTTAGCAAGGATGTCTGGCCGTATACTCTTAAATATCCTGTTTTACCTTCAAACTCTACTAAATCTTTTCTTCGCAAGTGTCAAAACAAGCTTGAGTCCTGAAAAGTTGAAAAAACAACAGGGTTGTGTTCAATATCATGACAGGGAACATCATGAAAAACTAAACCAGGCAGATATAAAAAAGGTCATGAACAGGTTAGGATTGGTGCTTCATGAAGACGGCTTGGGTGGTGACGAGGGGCTCGGTGCAGATGAGCTATTAAGTTTATTCGAGGAAGAGGAGCCCTGCAGCTTGGAGGAGGTGAAGGAAGTTTTTGACGTGTTTGATGAGAACAAAGATGGGTTTATAGATGCAAGAGAGTTAAACAGAGTGATGTGTCGTTTGGGTTTGAAGGAAGGGATGGAAGTAGAGGAGTGTTCAAGAATGATCCAAGCCGTTGGAGAGGATAGGAAGGAAAAGATCGATTTCAACGACTTTTTCAGGTTTATGGAGAGGTGTTATTACTGAACGCTTGTTACAACGTTGCTTGATGATTGAAAGGCATGTGAATTATTATGGATATTTTTCTTTTTGGACAATCCTTGTTTCGTGAGGCTATTAATTAATCCAGTGCAATTTGTTCTTCCTCTTTTTTTTTCTTTTTTTTTTCTTTGAAACTGCTTGCTAGTGGTGCAACAATGTAGTATCATGGGAAGGCTTGACCTCCTCCTTACATTATGTATAAATCTAGATGGAAAGATAAATTTGTCATTGTATTTGTTATTTTCCTTTTCGTTTGCTGTCTGTCCGAACACAGGACCAGAAGCCCAGCCCTGAATGCATTGACGTATGTATGTGTTCAAGACTGTATCTTTGTCTGGATGAGATGTTTTGTTGGGCTTGATGCAGACCCCGAACACAGTATAAATACCAAATGTTTATGGGCTGTTGGGTCATCTATGTTTGTTGGATGTAAATCCGGAACCGCCACGCCAAAAAACGTAGAGAAGACGAAAGAATGAAATATAAAGCAGCTGCTTAATGGTGGCGTGTTGGCCCATGACAACAGTATACCGAAAGATCATGTCACCACATAATACGTTTCTTGAACGGCAGGAAACTATATGCACACGGAACTTTTTGCGCAGAAGTAGACAGCTGCAAACAGATACACCCCATGTGGGTGTGGCATTAAATCTCAGACGATTCTGCCGATGAGGGAACGAAAGGAAACGGTGTTCAACAGTTCCCATCATGAATGCACTGGGAGGGTTGGGTGGTGTTTGCTTCTGGTTGCAGACTTTGTGCCTGAATCACTGGGAGGGTTGGGTGGTGTTTGCTTCTGGTTGCAGACTTTGTGCCTGAATTCTGCAGGCCCGTGAGAAAAGGATGTTTGACACAAGTTTCAGTTTCTTGTTTTGCGTCTTTATTAGCCTCCGCATCAGCAGCAGCAGCAGCAGCATCGTCACCGTGACCATCAACAACAAAATTCAACATCCTCTTCCACTTTGCAAACCACCTCTTTTCCCTTGTAAAAACCATCCTTTTAAGGTCAAGCTCCTGATAATCTTCAACCTTTGCTTCCCTTTCGGACAACGTAAAGTAAGCAAAATACTCTGATACTAACGTCATTTCCTAGTTTTCATTCCAAGCCCTTTGAATTTGCTCCTTCCTTCTCAGGAGACTGTCACTCCATGTTTTATTCAAGGGTGATGCTATTCTTCACATACTATTTACAAACTCAATTACGTCCAATTAAACTCTATTGGGTCCATTCCATCATAGAATATGCATCAGTTTATTTTAATTTATATGTGAATTTGACAAATAGTCTCTATCCTGTCCTCTGATTTCTTGTAAGTGTCACCACATGTTGCGTTCACATTTGAAAAAAAAAAAAAAAACACATATACCCAGATGTTGGAATGAAGTTATATATCCTCATTATTTCGGCAGTATTGATGACAGGCTGTTTTGAAGTGTGGTTATTTATATTTGAAATGTGTTGTCATAATATTTTTTATTTTTAAAATTTTATTTAGTGCGGTTAATATTATTGTGATTTATATTTGAAATGTACTTTAATAATATTTTTTATTTTTTTAATATCAATACATTAAAATTATTTAAATTTTTTTTAATGAAATGGTGGTTTATCAACGGTGACAAACACATAACACTAATTAATATTCAAATCTTTTTATTAAATTTCCCTTAATCTATACTAAATCAACGTGAGAGCTGCATTGGGAAAGGAAATTAATCTGACTGGTGCACAAGGATATTCAAGAAACCTCTTAACGTAGAATAAGAAAATATTTATTATCTTGTATCTTTATGATCTGTCTCTGATAATTTTCTTAAATGATATCTTGCTCTCTTTTTTTTCAATATTGTTTTTTAATAATTGATCAGTTTGAATCATATCTAAAAGACTTAAAATCTTATGGTTGGAAACTCATTATCAACTTTATATATTATTATTGTTATTAATCTCTTTTTTTGTTATTAATTAATTTATTTTATGTTTGATTGATGGTTTTATAATTTATCATAAATATTATCATTTTTAACGGTCATGATTAATTAGTAAAAGTAACGGAAAAAATCACATTAAGAACACATAATGATGAAGGGTCCCACTAGACAGTACTGGTAATTTTGGACCAAGAAAAAAAAATAGCACGGGCGATGGACGTTTTCAAACAAAGGAAAAGGCAAACGACATATCGTTGCTCCCCTCTTTCAAAAGCTCAAGATTAATGTTCTAAAGGCCAATGACTTCAGATGGATAGAGGGAAAGAGGAGGACAAGTACTATATATATAAAGATATAAGAAAGGATAATATGACATTAATACTCCTTAATCGGATCTATTTGTTTCACTTTAGCAGAAGATTTCACTAAAAAGAAAACAAAAATAGGGTGCTGGTGTGACATGACAGCAACAGACGAATGCAGATTTTTATCTTCTGCCATCCAACTGCAACAATTCACTAGAATCCCTTTATCTTTTTCCTCTAATGGCCACTCGGTTATATTGGAGCACATCCACATTAAGCATCTCTATGATATGATTTCTGCACAAAAAAAAAAAGGTTTACAGCTTTTTTCTCTAGCTACACTTCTGACTTCATGTGGCTCCTACCCCGAGAAAGTCGATGAATGGTGGTGGAACGGTCTCAGAATGGCCGCTAACTCTGCTCTGATCTGCCACTGATGGGGATGAACATGAAGGCTCACTTGCTGAAACTGCTTGAGGTAATGTCGACGCTGTGGAGTCTGAGAAGCAATAAGGGTATTGGTGGTTTGACTGTTGCATTGTCAGAATGTATGAAGGGTGTTGTTGGGGATAGAAACCAGAAATGCGGGGTTCATTATTTGGCCTATCCCATGATATGGTTTGGCTGAACATGCCCATCATGTCATTACTTTTGGGACCTGCAAGAAACACAGACCAATTACCAAGATGAAAATAACTACTGGCAGTTAAGAGAAAGAAGCATGCCCAAGTTAATACAGAATTTAGAGCAACAAATGAGTTGGGGGAGCAGGTTTGTTTCGGTCAGCGAAGCGAAGGAGTAAATGAAACTCAGATTAATCAACCTGGTTTCGACTGAAAATAAATTGAAGAGAATAAAGCTAGGAAATGTGGTAGGCTATCCAAAAAGAAACCAATGAGGGAGCAGCACAGAAACCCAGATACACAAAAGATTACACAACATGAGCAAAAAAGAATGTTGAGAGAGGGAGAGAGATTGGGATTGGGGGATCACAAAGGACACATACCAGAGAAGAAATCAAAAGGTGTCTGCTGTGCACAAAACCCACTTTGAGGAACCTTAATGCTTGAGACTGCTTCTCCCCCACTGGTCATGTGAGGGGATCCATTTAAGCCATAGTCAACCCCACCGCGACCAGCACCATTAAAGTTTCCAATTTGACAAGGAGATAACTTGTTTAGTCCACCAGCACTGGAGATGCTGGGACAATATGGTGGTTGTACTGTTTTCATGCCTGCATCTCTACCGACAAAGCTTGGAGTTTCCTCCGTTCTTCTGTTGACAGATTGACTTAGCCTCCTTCTCCTGTAAGCACTTGATTGTTCTCTATATTTTCTTGCCATTATGACATGCCAGTGGTTCTTGACTGCGTTATCAGTCCTTCCAGGGAAAAGTCTTGCTATCATGGCCCATTTGTTGCCATAAAGTCTATGAGCTTGCATTAGTCTCTCTTCTTCTTCTTCAGTGAAAGCTTTTCTGTTTATCCTTGGATCCAACTGGTTAAACCACCTTAATCTACAGCTCTTACCTTCACATGACAATAATCAAAATGAGCCAAGCAGAAACTAGTGAGAAGAACCCCTTAACAAATGACAGCGGCAAAATTTGAACAGAAGTTTACAGTTTCTTTCTCATTAGTATTTTACCTGATCTACCTTCTAACTTCTCAGCTATAAGGTTCCAGTTTTGAGGGCCATAAAGAGCCACGAGTTTTTTCAGCTGGGTATCTTCTGCCGGCCTCCAATGCCCTCTTGTACAAAGCTTTGACTGCCCACTTTCTGTTTCCTTGCCACTCATCATATTTTCATCTGGGTTTTCTTCATTAGATGAGTTAGCTTCGTGATTTACAGTCTCATTGTTCTCTCCGAACCCATCACTGCTATCAGAAACCCTGACCTCCACAGCAGTATCACTGTTAGCATGATAGTTTCCCATGAAAGGAAATCCCCAAGTAAACCTCCCATTTTCCATTTCATGAAAAGAAGAGGTAGGTGGTGTCATTCCAGATTTGGGACAAAGAGAACCAATGTCTCTATCGATCATTCCCATTGAAGAACAAGGAGAAGAAGTGGAAGATGAGGGGGAAGTAGAGTAGTAACAAGCAAGACCATTAATTTCTGCTGTTATTATCTGGCGTTGCATGTGTAACAAGGTTCTGGCCATGCCTTCATTTCTATCTCTGACAAATGCAGTTATACAACTGAACACGAATTCATCCTGTGAGAGTCTAAACTCTAAAGATAAGAAGCTAGCTTTGACAGACAGTGATGAAGCGAAGGAGACATGTAAGTCTCCTGATAACAGAGAAAAACAGCAAGGGCTTTAAGAGAGAGACCTACACGGTTTTAGTGTTATAATCTTTTCTACCTTGACTCCGAGACTCCAGGGAAAGGAGAGAAGGTTTAAAGGGAAACGCAGTGTTTGTTTTTGGGTTTGAATTGTCCTTCTAGAAAAATTTAATATTTTATTTGTTTTTATACTATTTTGATATATATAAAAAATATTTTAAAAATATTATTTTAATATATTAAAAAAAACTAAAACAATCTCTACATTTCTTTCTTTTCTTTGAATCATCACACGTGTGAAAGTGAGAGACACACTCTCTTTTCTTTCCTGTTGAAGGTTCTTACTTCTTGGGCTGTCTCCCTCTCTTGTGACAAGAAAGACTAAAATGTGCGAGTGTTGCTAGCTTGGGCTTTTACAGCTTTCTTTTCAAGGCAGAAAATGAAGGCATCACATAACAGCCCCCGTCAAGCTCCAGTAAAACCTAGCTCCGCTTCAACTCCTCCTCTCAGCCCCTGTCAAGCTCCAGTAAAACCTAGCTCCGCTTCAACTCCTCCTCTCAGCCCCCATCAGTACTTGTTATCTCTTACCTATAGTGTTTGTTTGTTGGTACATTAATAGTTGTGTTTTAAAAAAAATATTAGTTTTTTTTGTTTAAAATTATTTTTAAAAAATTTATTTTTAAGATAGTACATTAAAATAATTTAAAAATATTAAAAAAATAACTTAAAACAAAAAAAATCAATTTTTTTTAAAAAAACACACGAATGCCTTAACCTAGGTTTCAATTAACCACCTGAAGTTGACCCATCAACTAAACGCCTGTGCCAAACCATTACTTCATTAATGTCACTTTTTACAGATAGCATATGCGCCTAGCCTAGATGTGTTGCGCCATGTAGCATCCATGAAATTCAAATTTCTCCAGTAGCAAATTAATTTATTTTTTATTTTTATTTTTTCGTGACATCTTATTTTTTTTTACTGCCATTTAATTATTTTTGTTCATTTTATAGTTACTAATTCTTTATAGAATATGCATTTTGACTTCTAAGATGATGAATTAATTTGGTGGAGAAAAGAAATTAGAATTGCGCAGATACTACATACACAAGACATTTAGCTGTGCATGTATGTAGGTATTAACCATTGTTATAGTTTGAAAATTATTATATATATTTTTTGATTAATTAATTAATTCTAAATATATAATTGGAGAAAAATATGGAGCCTGATTGTAACAGTTCAAGAAGCAAATTTACCTTGACGTCATCTTAATTCCAACACGACTGTACAGTCCTCTCTGTCACTTTCACGGGGCCATTTTGCTGTAAGAAAACACGTTACCCCTATCTTTTATGCGCGCGTAATTTAGAGAAACTCATTATTATTTTTAGTTTAACAGGGTGTCCGGGCCAGCTTTCATATATCTCGATTAATTTTACGGGTCCTGAAGTTAATGATCATGTAAGCCTCCACTGACTATCATATGAGCAACCACATAACTCGAACTTGAGATCACAAATAAAGTAAATCTCTTGATCACAAGCTCTTATTACTCGATCACCATGTAGAAGGTTGAGAAACTCATTATTTGTATGTATATACGTGGTCCATCGTATGAACTTCGCTCAAATATTTGTTTGATATGTCCTCGTGAAGTTGTGTTGGATGATAGAGTGTGTTTGAGATACTGAGGTATAGTTGAGGTTTTCATGCTATATTTCTAAACAATAACAATAAAAAGTATGTATTTTTATTTTTTCTTGGATAAGATACCGTATATTTACATGCAATTTACTCTAATTGTAGAGGTATTTTATATTCTAGCTTTAATACTACTATTAAATCCGTGACTTAAAAACATTATATTCCATGTCAAGTTTGTGATCATTCTGTTTATAAACTGTTTAATAAAATAAAAAATATTTATTTAAAATAATATCATCTTTGAAATAAAAAAGTGTGAACCAAACGAGTGCTAATTCGATTCTATAATATTAATTTATTTTAATATATTTTTTTATACCAACCAATAAATTAACAATTATAGAAACTATATTTTTAAAATGGAAATAATAAAAAATAAAATTCATGAACCACATCTTTGCCTGAAATCTCCATCTCTTCTTTGTATTTCTTTTCTTAATAAATCTCATGAAATAGCTAATACAATGTTCTTACTTATTCTAAATGCACCATAAAATTTTTAAAAGTAATGTGGTTTCTATAGAATTTTCTGTAGCCAAATTTTCAATGAATAAAAATGGAGGTATTGAATACTCGATATTTTAATAAATGAACACTGATGTCTTGTATTTAAAAACGAGAACAGCAAATCAATGCTAGACCATAAATTTCAGCTCCTGAACTTCTATTGACAAGTCGGATCACTCAATTCTCAAAGAGTAGGTTTTCTCGACATTCATCAGTTAGAGCAGTGACCAAAAATGCGCGAATTTTCAATCTCGAGGAATGTCTTTAACACTGCACTTTCATTTATCGAAACTCTTGCCATAAAATACCAAAAAGAAAAATAAATTAGTGTTAAGGAAAATAAATCTCCTTATTTGTTTATTTATTTTTATATTTTTCTCTTTACCTGTTGGAAAATCCACTGATAGACGTTTCATTTATTGCGGTCACAGTAGCAGGAATGTACCATGCTTGCTGAGGAGTTGCGGTCAAAAACTTTGAAAACCTGACTCTCTGTGGGAAACACACCGAGCTATACTATCCCAGTGCATTTGCCAAAAAGCCCCACCATTTGCAGCTACTTCCAACCTCCCCACGGCCCTTGGGGTCATAGGGTCCCAACCAAAGAAGGCATGTCTCTGCGTCATTTTACTCACTGTCCCACTCCCCCCTCCTGCCTTCTTGAAACCGCGCAACTGCTCTATGTCACTGTCATTTATGGTGCTTGTGAACATGTGAACTTGCTTGTGGGACGAGATCGCTGGGACTGATGTCATCATGACCATCTGTTTAGCTAGCGACAAACAAAATCTTGTATTTTTAATATATATATATTATCATCGTTGAGTAATATTAAGAGCCGACGGTTTGGTATTGTGATGGTGTTAGTGATATAAAGTTAATTTGTGTAATTTTTTGTCAAATTTACCTTTAATGGCAAAAGCCGTTTTCGTTTTGATTTTTATAAAAATTTTAATCTAGAACATGCTTGATATGATTTATTGAAGATTAATTTTAAAATTTAGATTGTAATTCAAAATTTATTTTTCATAAATAATTTATGATGAAAATGAGTTGAATTATAGGTAAATTTGACAAAAAATTGCACAAATCAACTTTCTTTTAAGAAAAAGAGACCAATCAATAAATATTTAAACTTTTGATTGTATAAGAAATTTGATTTTTTATTTAAATAAAATATCATTTATAAGATTTAAAAAGTAAGTAATGATAACATATCATGTCCATTAGAGAAAACACATAGGAGAGTTTGCGTGTTGAGCCTTAAAGGTATAGAAATAAATAAAATCTTCCAAAAACAGATAAATTAAGCAAATGCTGTGAGAAACAGACACCAGACGGAAACTATAAAAACCGAAACCATGAAAGCAGCAAAACCCTGATAGGCACACCAACAATATACAAGGAGCAAGCTCAAGTCTAACCCATCCACAAACTGCAATTCGCAAAAGTGTTGAAGTAGCAGGCCCTAAATTGGACAGGTAATAAAAAAAAAGAGTCCGTAACACAACAAGAGCAGGAGCAGACCCTGCTTTGAATTAACAGCCACAGCAGGGCAAACGATTTAAGTTCCATAAGGAAGAAATGCCACGAAGGTCGATATGATGATGGTCCAGTAGAAAGACCAATGCAACAACAGCAATACTAAAAATTAAGCTGCCAACATCGGAAAGTGAGGCCCTTCAAAATTTAAAAGACATCGCTTCCACGGGACCATGTCAGTGGAGAGCTGCTTGCATACTTTTCAAATTACGAAGGAACCATACTCTACGGCACCGATTCACTTGGTCTCGGACTTTTCAGACGTTAAACCGAACCGGAGTGTGGAATTCACATGCGTTTGGCATATGTAAAAATATGGCAATGTATTTGCTCCCATCGTTCAAATCTTCGCCTCTGGTTCCCAAATAGAAACCGCAGGCTTTCTTCTTTTATTGTGCCGTCTGCCACCTGCCTTTCCATTCCTACGTGTGCCCTTGTTTTCACGTGTGGAACCCATGTCGTATATGTGTGTGTGTAATTATTGTCCCTGACTTGCCTCGTTACAAACTTAGGATGCCTCTCTTACGTTCCCCTGTCCCTGAATTGATCTTAGTCCCAACACTCTCTCCCAGAGAGCGAACCATCACGAGGCAGGCAGAAACCCCAATAGGAAGAACCAAAAAGTTTTTTAAAGAAGGTAACAATTGCGTCCACAAGCAT
>Ga0307516_10003325_pt1 | contig 20802 bp, 12 predicted proteins | sample 19_EM_MG_FD_203310 | JGI IMG/M metagenome (GOLD analysis project Ga0307516, IMG submission 203310) | Populus trichocarpa ectomycorrhiza microbial communities from riparian zone in the Pacific Northwest, United States - 19_EM | ecosystem: Host-associated > Plants > Roots > Unclassified | place...
CGTCCCATCAATTATTTATTTTGCCCAAAAAAATAAAAAAAAACCAAACCCCCCCCCCCCCCCCCCCCCCCCCCACTGCTCTGGTGCGGACGCTATGAAGGAGGGCGGGGGGGAAAGCAGCGGCTGTTCCTCACCCTCGTCACCCAGCTCCTCAGCCTCCACCCTCCACTACTGTCCCCTTTCCCTCCGCTCCCGGAGTTCCCACTCTGGCACCTCACTCCGCGCGTCTTCCTTGGCCGGGGCCGGGACCGGACATCCGTGGTGGAGAGAAAGTCCAGTACCGACTGGCTGCGCCTCTATCGTCAAGGAGGGCCTGGATCGTGAACCGGCTCCCCTCCCCCTCCCAGTTTCCTTCCGGACCTCTGCCCTCAGGATCTTCTGTTGGGCCGCTGGATCCACACATCTGCGTGCCAGGTCGCCCGAATCGGGGGTGCTCAGTTGTTGCGAGCGACAAGCGGCTAGCTGCGTACGGCTACACAGCACGACAGACAAGATTCGAACAAGCTTCGCCGATCGGCAGCCGTTAAGGGCTGCCACTGCGGTCGACGTCGATGAGCACGTGCCGGTGATCCACATCTCCCAGCGTCTCGAGGACGCCACCGAGCGACGATAGTGGGGGCGGAGGTGGCTTTCGTCGGACAAGACCGCGAGGCGGTGGGACATGGACGTCTTGGTAGTGTAGCGCTGACTCTGGCTGCGGACGTGGCTCGCCTTCTCGCTCGGTGGCCGTACGTCGTCGCACTGCCTGCACAGCACGGCAGCTCTTGGGTGGGAGGGAAAGAAACGGGTGGAGCCGGCCCCGCTCGCATCGGATTCGGCGCTGCTCGGGTCCGCCGTTGGGGGCGGGTGTGTTTTGTGCGGTGAGCCCCCGTCGGACCGCCCCATACGGATGATTACCCGAGTGTGCACTTTCTCCCCCTCACTCAGCTCACCACACAAGTCACATCCCCTCTTCCGGCGCCTCACTGTGTTCCGCGAGAGCCTGTGCTGCCATCCCGCCGTCTTGGAATTGCCCCTCGCGGCCGGCCGCCGGCAGGCGTGGGGGATCCCAGCAGTGCGGGCGGCGCAGCTCTCGCGCATTGCTGGTCGCCATCACCGAGCACATCCGAAACACGAGCCCTGTGCCCCCGCTGCGTGCACGACCGAGAAAGAGTGGGGTTCTTCACATTCCGACGGCAAGAGCCTGCGACACCCACGGACGTATTCCCGCATCGATGCTGACGAAGGGCGGGCACCACGACCGTTCCCCGCTACGGCCCAGCCGCCGTGTGCGACCTGCCGCATGTCTGATCGCTGCCGTGGCTGGCGATGAGTCGACATCCGGGAACGACGGGTGTCATCGGGCTCGGAAACAGCCTCCGAGATGCATGGGAGCGTGTGTCTTACGTCCACCCCAAGTCAGCGTGCTGGGGGCCGCTGAGCACTCAGCGCATGATCGGGATCGCGATTGGATCTTAGACGGACGCGAATTCCCGCCAAATGGCCGGGGCCTGCGGCGTCTTTCGTGATTGCACGCATCGAGGCTGGAGGACGCCTCCCAAAGAGACGGAGGTAAAGAAAAAGGAAAAAGACGGAACTCTATAGTTAATACGCATACATGAGTAGGTCCTGGAGGGATGATTCAGGGCTCGCACCTGTCGATACACTTTTTTTTTTTTTCCCCCGTAGCGAACCAACCGGCAAGACAGTCCGATTCGGCGTCCGTTTCCCGTCTGCCTCTTCTCTCCACCGCCCTGAAGCAAGACGCAGAGTAAGCGCGCACATCCGGCGTCGATGTTACGAACTGCCGCACATTCCGCATGAGTGATGCACAGTGATCGCACTCGCACGTCTCGGAGCTTTGGGTGAGAAGACCTAGCTCCATCCACGCTGGACGGTCTTTCCGCTTGGCACTGGTCCGCGTCGATGGTGCCGGCATCCCACGCCCAGGATGCACGGCCGCCGCCGCAAAGAGGTGCGGCGCAGAGGCCGAGAGTCAGGTTTCGGATGCCAGTGCCGGAGCTGGTGATGTCGTCCGTTCGCCGTCCATTAGATGTTTGTGTTTTCTTCCTTTGGGTTCGGCCTTCCGGCCAGCCCCCAGCTTCTTCGAGCGGAAAAGAGCGAGCGATCCCCAGCGCCAATCCGAGACGGGTTTGCCGCCATAGGCTGTATGCGAGTATGATTGAACAAAAAAATCCGAGACTGTTTCAGCGCCACCGCGGGGCCAGCGCAGATTCAGATCCAGGTGTGTGCCAGATTGCCGATGTCGTAGACGCCGAAATCTTGACCGCGGGGAGCCAGTGCCACTGCCGCCGCATCACCGCCGTGTCGCCGCGAGTGCTTGAACGTGCAATCGCGTGCATCTTGCTCTTCCGCACGCTGTATCCGCAGGTGTGCAGATGCCATACCCAGTCTGCACGAGGCGCGAATGGCCGAATCACGTCTAGTGGAAAGCGAAGACTTGGGTTGCACCGCGCGTCCGCATTCCGCACTCTGTCGTGGGCCGAGATGCTCCCTTAGTTTCGGAGTCCCTTTTTATCTTTTATATATTTATATTTTTCCATCGTCAGTCCGCGAATACAAGGATAGACACAAGCCCTCCTTCCACGCCGCTCGTCCGATCCAGGCTCGCTTCCCCCTCCTCGTGTTTGTCCCCTCCCTGACGAACATCTGCGGGACTGGCCTTGTCGGATAAGCCGTCAACCCAGCCCCCACACATGCTTCTGCGCCTGCGGAACGGCAGACGGCATGGGCGCAGCGAGCGGCGGACGGAAGGGTTCGCGCAGTGCCTTCGGACTTCAAAAGGCCCCTCAGGATGGATGCACGGAGGGCTGGATGGATGGATCGCCGTTGACGTTAGGCAGGGTGAGTTGCGGTGTGGGGGGCGCGATTGAAGAGGAATCGACCGGTGCGCACGACAGCATGGGGAGTGCGCGGTGCCGTTGGTGCAGCAGGTGAGGCTGCTCCCCTGTCCCATCTTGTGAACACTCGTCAGCCGCAGCGCCACAGCGTCACGCTTCTCGGCATAGCGTGCATGCGAAACCCAGCCCTGGTCAGGCGCGATCGCCCCACTTGATGGGATGTCGTGGTCGCACTCGATCTGCATCTCGCAAGTGGCGCGATTAGCGAGAACCTCCGAGCCATCCTCGCCCAGTCCTGCGTCCCACATTCCTCAACATCTCGGTCTCGCCGTCACGGATCCGGCAGCAGCTTCGCATCGCCCTCCCCCCTCGTCGACAAAACCCGGCGATCACTGGCCCCAACGGTGGCGCCGCCGTACCGGGAACAGCAGCCGGCCTTTGACGTACGAGCCCCCCCCACCGCACTGCTTGGCTCGCGGGGTGGCTATCGACTGTTTTCCGCCAACGCCGTTGCCTCACTGTTGGCAGCAATGCGAGGCGCTCTCGCGACGGCGAATGCAGACACGGACGGCGACGGGGAATGGTGATGTCGCATACCGTGCAGAACAGAAAAAAACGAAGGAAAAAAAGTGGCGCCAGGTTCCCCGATCCAGGGGCAAACTGAAAGCAACCCGCGATCGAGGTCTCGCCATCCATCCGTTCCGGACAAAGGGAAAAGTGCCGCATCTGGCAGATGGCGGAGAGTCCTCCCACCCCCCCGTTTCCTGCAACAATGGCACTTGCCCAATGTGCGGTTTCCCACCCCTCCAGCAGCGAAAACTCGTCGTGGTGCGGTTCTCTTGACCCTCAGGCCCTGCAATTTCCTTTCTCGCAGTCGACACTCGTGCAGAGAGTGCGTGAGAGTGATCTCGCTCTTCCCTCGACACTGTCATTCCACCGCCGTCGCGGTGGCTGCGGCAGTTACACTCGGGGCTTTGTAGCCTTCGACTTGCTATCCTCAACCTGCTTTTCGTCGGGACGGAGAGAAGCCACTGACTGAACTTGTGCCCCTCTGTTCCCTCCATAGCACCTGTTCGTCTTCCCCCCTCGTTTGGCGTATCGCCCGCCCGCGCACCAATTCTGTGCCCCGTCTCTTTCCTACTGCTCTTCTCTATCCGAAACAACAAAAGAGGGAAAAGAAAGAGATACGCCCACCGGTGAACGGAACTCAACGGCCCACCGCCGAGGGCACATCCGGCAGGATAAAAAAGGAAGTGAGAGGGCTATCAGATATCCCCCGCCCACACAGCGCCAAGAGGAAACCTGTGCACCACCACCACCCCGCCCGGCCCACGACGACCAGCGCTCTCCTGCGCCCTTTGGCTGCCTTGCCCTCTCGATGCCGCTCATAGAATCGTATTCGTCCTCTCCCGCCTCGAACGATGATCTGTCGGTAAGTGACCGCCCTCCCGCACTGTTACGGCCGCACCGTTCGTCGTCCTCCGTTCGCGCTCGCCCGTCGCTTCCCTCCCTCCCTCCGGCCCCGCCCGCGGCTATGCTCCCGCCGCAAAGACCAGCTGTTGACGCGCCCCTGTTCCCGCAGCCGTCGACGGTCGCGCATCCGTTCGCGCACTACCCGCCGGGCACGGCGCTGCAGGGCGTGCTGCTGTTCTATGTCAAGCGGCAGCAGTCGGCAACGTGCGGCGCCGCGGTGATGGAACTGCACGGCGTGCGGCGCGGGCCCATCTACCGCAAGCCGGCGCTGGCCGCGGTGGGCAAGTCCGTAATCCTGGCGACCGAGTCGTCATGCGTGGGCGTGCGCGAGGGCGAGGGCGTCATCGGCGACGTCGAGATCCGCATCGTCGACACCACCGGCCTCTTCGTCGCCAAGCTCAAGGGCAAGGAGCTCTACATCGTCGAGGAGCGCGGCTCGCTCTATGTCGCCAGCACCACCCGCGACACCGCCACGCGCTTCGCACTCGAGCCGCGCGACGGTCGCATGGTCCCCGTCACGCTGCGCGGCCACCGCTGGTACGACCACGCCGAGCGCGGCTGGAACACCGCCGGCCACGGCGACGGCCTGTGGCTCGAGTTCGTATCGGACGCGGGCCGCCAGGCCATGCGCAGGAAGAATCCGTGGGGACATTGGCAGCCCGAGCACGACTTTGCGTGGAGCAGCTAGCACGGCACGGCCCGGGCGACGGCGATGTCTGCGCTTCTGTGGGAGGCTCTGTTCTTTGCGTTTAGATTTCGCTGGCGTGGATGTGTGTGTGCGTCTTTTCTGTCCTTCCGGTTGTCTCTTTCGTTCTGTGTCACATGCTCTCTCCACCGTTTTGTCCCGGCATGACCCGTGTTCGCACCGCGCACTGCGGACTCTTCCGTGCTGGGGCTTCGTTCCCCGCGATTCTTTCCTTCCGTAACCGCCCGAATGGACTCGCCCAGTGGAAGCCACTAGTTCTCCGACTCGAAAGCCGCCCGATTTGAGGGCGTGGGCGGCTGCGGAATCCGGCCGCCCAGTGCAAGGTGACCCAGACAGTGCCACAAACGCGGGACAGCCGGCGGGACCATCGTCTCATATGGCCGTCCGCTGCGGCTGCCATGGCCAACTCCGTCGCAGCCTCAGCCTTGCCTCACTCCACGCTCACACACCCCCTCCCAACTTTGCCGCCATCGAGTCGATCCTCCGAGAACCATAAGCCAGACTCCCACACAGTAGCCAAGCATTGTACTCGCTCATCCACAACAAGCAGTCAAGTACGTATCAATGATGCCAGTCAGCGATACCTGCGATGACCCCTACACACCCACACGGGCTCCCTGACGACGTTACACTTTTCCCAGATGATTCTGTCTCCCGGGCTGCCTCTCTTCCCCCGAACTAGAGCTGAATGGTGTGGCTGAGAGCAGCCAACTGACTGATATTACATCCGTGCTGGAACCCGGGTTTGGGGATTTGGCAGCTTCTGTCTCACGCCGCACGAAGACGAGCTGTTGAAGATTTGCCAAGGTGCCACATGAGGATGTTAGCCGCCGAGGAGGCAGGTGGGCGCGAGGGAAGGCAAGGATAGCAGGAGGAAAAAGAGGGGTAGTTCAGTTTCGGGTTTTCTTCGGCATGCATGTGTTTTTTCCTTGTATTTTGCTTTAGGTGCGGAGGGGAGGATATATGTAAAGGGCGCTCGAGCACCGGTGTCCAGTTCTCTAGCAATCTCAAGCATCGGCTCACGCTCGTAAAGTTGTTCAGGTTATGAGCCCGGGCACTTCGAAAAGCCCAAGAAATTCATCCAATCCACACCGGCGCCCGCGAACGACAGAGAAATCCATCTGTATCCCCACCGGCGCCCAAAGACGACCGAGAAACCCATCCATATCCACACGGACATCCTGAGACGATCGCAATATCAAGGCTATATCAGGACGGGTCGCTGTGGCTGCATACCCAGAAAATATGTCCACCTCACAAGAACGAATCACTATTCCGGATCTGAAGCCCATGCTCACCGATGGAGGCAACTACCCTGAATGGGCCCGCAAGCTGAAGATCCACCTTTCAATCCACCAGCTACTCCCGCTAGTCGATGGTACTACGTAGTCAGAGTCTAAGTATATCGGCTACAGCAACCGAAACCGCAAGTTTTGAGAACGATTTACGCAAATGGCAATGAGCTAATGATCTTGCTCTCGCTTTCATAATCTCGGACAGTGAGGGCACCGCCGAGCCCACCACCCCGACGGAAGACAACGCCCACATAGCTTGGGAAAGCCTCCGGGAACAGTACGAGGGAAAAACTAGAGCAAACCTCACGGCGCTCCTCCATACAGTTATCAAACTGCAGTTGACAGCCATGTATCGGTCATCAACGAACACATCAATGAGTTCCAAATCAGATGGGTACGGCTTGCTTCCACTGTCGCCGGCTCTACCGACACCACCAAATCTGCTGGCGCCTACGCTATGGTGACCAAATGTGATAGCGCCAAAGCCCAGATTCCTCCCGGTACACTGCCCGACTACTACAAGATGGTGGTCAACAATATCGCCTCTCAGATTGAGAACCCTACCTATCGCGGCATCACGGTCCAACTCCCCGCTCTCGCGCCACGCCTATTCGCAATCGTGTGACTTCGTGTCCTCGACAAACACTAGGGCGCAAGCGCCAAACCAAAACGACACCGACACGAACTCAAGCAACGAGAAGCATTTCAAACAGGCTCCGTGCTGGTAGTGCCCGCACAGGGCGCAGACGCATGTATTCAAGGTACGTATGCCCTGAGTGGAAGGTCCAACAGGCTCGGAGGGGAGAAGAGCCGGTTCGCAATCCGGGACCTCCTCGGCGATTCGAGGTGCAGCCAGTCGGCACTGGACTTCCGCTCCACCACAGATGTGGGAAGGCCAGCCCGGCCCCTGCCGAAGAAGACATGTGGATTGAGGCGTCGGAGTGGGAACTCCGGGAGCGGAGGGAGAGGGAAAAGGAGCGAAGGGTGAGGAATAACCGCTGATTTTCCCCACGCCCTCGCCTCTTGGAGCGCTACCGGACACTACCTGCATTGGGCAAAGGTTCGCCCTTCCACCAAGTGCTGGTGGTGCCAGTGCCATACGCAGACGAGAGACCGCCTCTTTAAGGTGTGCCCGAGATGGAAGGGTCAGCAGAAGATCCTGTAGGCGGAAGTGCGGAAAGAGACCGGGAGGTGGAAGAGCCGGTGGAAGATCCGGGATCTTTTCGCGGATGGAGGGTGCAGTCAGGCGGTGCTGGATTTCCTCTCCTCGACGGATGTAGGGAAGATAGTACCGGCTGTGGAAGCTGAGGGCGACGCGGGGAGCGAAGCATCGGTGTGGGAGCTCCGGGCGCTGGGAGCGGGAAGAGGAGCGGAGGGCGGAGGAGCTTGGTGCCGAGGAGGAGCTGGGTGCTGGGGAAGGAACGCCACTGTTCTTACCTACCCCGCCCTTCATGGCATCGGCAGACGGGGAGTAGGGGGCGGTCACGCTTTTCTTTTGTTCTTTCCTTTGTCACTTTCTTTAGTGTGATTCTACTCTCTTTCGGGACAGGCCTGGACGGAGGGCAGAGGGAAGCTCGCAACGAGTCGCCACGCGCGGACGGCGGACTGGGAACGGACTGCATATGCTCCTCGCCATGATCTATCTAGGTCGCATGCGAGTAATAAATAAACAAAAAAAAAGCCTCTTGGAGCGACCAACTGTTGGAATATAGGGATCGATAGAGATGAAAATAGTGAATTGATTGATTGATACATAGTCGAAGGCGGGACATTCTCTCTATATACAACGGCCCTGAAGGACGCGCCAAGGGGAAAGGACGGAAGACTGTCTCCCGAGCCGGTGCTCGGAGACTCAGGCAGCTGTCATCTCCGGGCGTGCCGTCTCCAGTCCGTCATTTTCGGACGCCGTCTCCGGTCCGTCATGTCCGGACGCCCATTATTCTGACACCAACCACCGCCCCATCCGGCCGTTGCTTCGTCGGCAGCTTGTAATTATCTCCGGCCCGTGACTCGGCCTCCCGCCCGGCGCCGGGCTTCGGCACACTTCTTTGAGATCTCCCGCTTGAAGTGGCCGCGGCCGCGAACGAAGCAGGGCGACGGGCCACAGCGGAAGAATAACGAGCGACAAGAGTCTAACAAATGATCAGGACATGAAATTCATTGCAGTGTTATGTAGAATCGCAGCCACACGCGTGAAGATTGAAACAATCCGCTATTGCAGACGGCAACCGCCCAAACCAAACAGTTTCTATGTATCCTCTCCCGGCCTTATTGCCGAAAAGAACGCAAAATAAATTACCCCCACCAGTCCACTACCAACGACAACTGCCCAAGCAAGAAACAATGCGGAATAAATCGGAGCAAGAAATCGAGATCCCCCCCCCCGTTGGCCTAATCGACAATTTCCCAGTCACCCGGTCTCCTTGGCCGCTTGCGCTAGCGCAGCCTCGTTGCTGGAAACATAGTGAGCAATGACCCGGTTTCCGGTTGAAAGTTTCCCCGTCTCCTTCTCCTTAGTCGTCCTTGTGCACTTCTTTCCCATTCCCTTTGCTCATCCTCGCCACCGGTTCGGCATTCTCCGAGACCGAGACCGACTCCTTCGACTGCTTCACAAATTCCTCATATTGGCCAGACCTCGCATCCTGCTGCTCATCCTTCTCCTCCACCCCCTCGGCATCGTCTTCATTCGTATCCTGCTGGAGCCACGCCGGCTTGAGTATTGAATCGACCTCATCAATTTCGGGGAACGTCGAAGGGAGGGACAACTGTGGTGACGGGATGTATACGAACGGTGTGCTGGCGTGTTCGAGCATCCTCTCGTCGACCTCCACTACGACGGCGCGGGCGATGAGGAAGGCGCCAACCAGAAGCCTGGCGCGGTATCTCAGGTCCATCATCTCGTCCTTCATGTGGACATCCACCTTCTTGGGGGCGAGATGGGGGATGGCATTTTCGATGGGGTGGAAGGCGGGGGAAGCGAGGAATGCTTCACGGCCGGGGTTGCGTAGCGTGCCAAAGACTTTCCAACATTGCCAGAATTCGTACAGTTGTGTGAGTAAGGCCTTCGCATCGCGGTAGTGCAACTTCTTGTCTCGCTCAAAAATTTTCCATCCGCGGTACAGGTTCGCCGCCCACTGGTGCGTCAGCACCTTGATGTACATTCGGTACTCGGCAACCCATTCCTCCAGCGGCACGCTGTGCCAATCCACATCGGCGAGCCTGTGGCTGCGGATTGATTGTTTTGATGGGTCCACGACGGGAAATCTGAGCGAGGCGAAGCGCTGCAGCTGAAGAAGCTGCGGGGGGGTGGACGTGGAGTCGGCCATGTTGTCCGAAGGATCCGCGGACATTTTGGGGGTCGCAAATTGGGAGTGTTGGTGGGTGTCGTTTTGACTGCAGGGTTGCATGGTTGTGAAGGCTTGGGATATCGCCTGAGAGACACCGTACTCTAGAGTATATCTGTATTTCCTGCGCTTAGAAACAAAATAATCTCCCGAAGCGGAAATAGGGCGTTTCTTGTTACTGAAGGCCGCCAAGACTGTGTTACCTTTTTAGGTGGTTGCACCGCGCTAAGCAGGTGTTTTTGTTTTTTGTTTGTCACTACTTGCATATGGATCATGACGAGGTACGCAAAGCCCGTATTCTGTGTGCGAGGGTGCGGAAGGAGACTGGGAAAGGGAAGGATCGGTTCAAGATCCAGGATCTCTTCGTTGATGCAAGTCAGGCGGCTCTGGACGTCCTCTCCGCCACCGATGTGGGGAGAGGTGTCCCGGCCTCGGCTGAGGAAGACACACAGAGTGAAGGCGTCAGAATGCAAACTCCGGCAGAGGCATGGTTTGTTCCTCAAACTACTAAGGAGGATGCTCAGAGCGAGGATTCGGAGCGGAAACAGGGAGAGTAGGAGAAAGGTTGGGGCTTTCCATTGGCCTTTCTTTGACTTTTCTATTTCTCTTCTTTGTCTTTTAACGGCCATTTGCTGTGATACCCCCCTATTATGAACTCGCCTCAATAGCCCCGAAAATTTGAATTTTTCCAACACCCCAATTTGGCGAATAATATCTCATGGTCCTCCAATACGAGGGATGCGTATCGCACGCAAAACGATGGTTTGTGGCAGCGTGCTCAAGGATGCCGCGGATTTCGGCCGAGGGATCATACGCGGTCACTCGCTGCACTGCTTTGCCTTAGTGGGTCCGCGGACGCTTTCGGGATACAGCGGGAGCGGATGACCTGTTGTCGCGTCTACCATCCCTCTATTGGCTGCCCTGGCCGCAATGGGGTTCCGGCCAGCTAGGTGGCGAGTTAGCAAATTGCGTGCTCGTGTTATGGCTCGCTGCTGGTGAACCCATACCGCCCCCAGCTGCCGCTAGCTCGGAGCCAACCTGGCCCTCGTTGCCTTTCTCTCGTCGACATCGTACCCCTCGCTGTTCCCAATATCGTCTGCTTCCAGGAGAATTTTGGATAGTTCGGAACGAGATCGGCTTCCCACTCGGTCTCCAGTCGAAAGGAGGCCCCCGCATACTAGGTTGGCGACTTGGTTATGAACGGCTGCAATAAGCTCCTGAACGCCACGTGACCATACATCGCAACAAATCTGCGCGATATGGTCACGTGCTTAGTACGGGCTTGTACAAGGCTTTGCACGCCGTATTTCTCGGCGGATCATCACTTCCGCGCATTGACGGTTCTCTCGACTGTTTGCACGCCGTATTGCTCGTCGGATGAACGTCGTCTCGTTCGTGGGTTCAATCATTTCATCCGCTTGTCGATGACTCTGCTAACGATCCACGCGGTGTAGAGGGCTTGCCGAATCGCTTATGCTTTCGCTTGTCGACGGCTTTCACGACGGTTTGCATGCCGTATTGTTTGACGGATGGCTCAGCGGATTTGCTCAATCTTGCGCTCCGTCGTATTGCTCGGCCGATCGCTCACCGGATCTCTCATTCTTCCACTCTTTGACGGCTCTTTCTCTCGCCGGTTCGCGTACCATTTTGCTCGACGCATGGCAACTTGGCTCATTCGTGGGTTCATTCATTTCTTCCGCTTGTCGATGACTTTGCTAATGTTCCACGCGCTGTAGATGGCTTGCCGGATCGCTCATTCTTCCTCTCGTCGACGGCTTTTCCAACGGTTCGCGTACCACATTGCTCGACGGATGGCTCGGCGGATCGCTCACAACTCCCGCTCGTCGACTGCAGTGTAGCCATCTTGATAGCTGAGAAGCTTCTCTACACACCACGTGCAACCCAACCACTGCGGAGGCAATGCCAAGCCTGGCGCCGCCGCTGCAGGTATCGCTCAATCTTTTATCTACACCGTTACTAACACTTTGTACGCTGCATTTCTTGCCGGATCGCTCCTTCTTTCGCTCTTCGACGGCTTCAACGACGGTTTACATGCCGTATTGCTTGATGGATGGCTCGCTGGATCGGTTTTTCTTCTGCTTGTCGACGGCTTTCCCAGCGGTTCGCGTATCGCATTGCTCGGCGGATGGCTCGGCAGATCGCTCACAACTCTCGCTCCCTTGGGAAGGCAATCCCTCCTAGCAATTGATCGATTGTTTCACCTCCGTCCGCAGTCGTATATCTCCGGCTGGCTTTCCAAAACTCGCTCGCTAGTCCCGCCGCGCTTTCGTCCTCGGCCTCAGCCCAATTTCCGCCCGCCCTCGGAAGAAAGAGCCGGCATTACTCGTCCGTAACGAGACTGATATGCTCGTCCTGTCGCCTCCGATGTTTGGGGCAGTCCGTTGTGCGCGCTGGGTTCCTGTGTACGGTTGCCCGCGGCGAGATGGAATGAACTGGGCTGATCGTCCCGAGGAGCGCAGGTTCCGACTGGAGGAAGGCGGGGCAGTGGCAATCTAGGCCGTGCATTATCGGCCTCCGCCGCGCCGCGCCGCCCACTGCGCAACAAATCTTGGGGGAGCTAATATCATCGATTGATAACTCATTATCGGCTGCGTATCGGCGCTAATCAGCATGCAGTGGGAACGGACAACGGTATGCGCAAATCGGCAGCCAATCGCTCCATCTCGCGTCCCAGCCCGTGTTCTACCGGGGTCTTGCTGGGAGAGAAGAGCCTATGATGCGCTGCCGCCGCTACGAACACCACAGCGGAAGCCTGCGCCTCGCTCCGGGGAACTCGAACCCCACAGGAAGGCCGTCCGAAGGTCCACCATCAGTTCCGTCGAAGCGAGGTTGCACGGGGACGGCGGAGAACAACGCCCATCTCTGCTATTGAAGCTATAGCTTTCCATATTGTTTCCGTCGAACCGATCCTCCGCAAGCCTTCACAAGGCATACGATGGCCGCCGAATCGCAATATCATCCCACCGCGACTCGGATGTTAAATTGCGGGCGGACGGCTTGCGTCGCTCTACAGCCGCTCGGGGTTTCGGCTCACGCCGCGGGCAAAACCGCGGCTGAGCGGTTGTATCCAGAAATTTGAAGGAAAAAAAAAACAATTGCACCCGAGTCACCTAGAGCACAATGGGATCTGATTACGTATGGCTACTCAAGGACAAAGCCTCTCCCAACCTCTGTCAGCCAGTTGGGGGGGAAAACAATGGAGTTGAGTAGGCGAGGGGCGGGAGAATGGGTGTGCAAACGGATCGAGAACCCAACAAAATATTCAGTCAGTCAAAAGGCAACGGCTGTTCCAAAGTGAATAACAGCACGTTTTCACTAGCTAAGGGCGGGCCACGCACTGACAAATATTCCTATACTGGGCAGAAGACGAGCCGTTGGCACTGCCGGCGGCAGCGGACTCATGTGTCCCGCGAGCACCTATGCAGGAAGTGTTCTGTGTGGAAGGAAGCATAAGAAACCCTCTGACCGGCCCATTCGCACTGCAGTGGGGAGTGGGAGGAAGGCGCTCCTGGAGGAAGAAGTGAAGGATGGAGGGGAAAGGAGGAACGGCGGCCATTGGGATTAGTTATTTTTAGGGTGTCACACTAGGCGGTTTCGAATACGGGAGCAGGGAGGCTAATCAGACTGCGTGGTCAGAAAAAGAGAGTCGTTAGGGGCGCTAGAGGGTTTTCCATGATCCCGCCGGGCAGCGGAAAACCTCGCGAGGCAGAATCTCGGTTTTGCGAGTGATGGACTGTGCAATTGTCGTCGCCAGGGCATTGCAAGCGTTGTATATATCTAGCCGTTGGCGCTATGCTTATCGACGGGCGCAGGGAAGCTTTTTTTTTTGTTTACATATTCATTACTCGCATGCGACCTAGGTAGATCATGGCGAGGAGCGGGTGCAGGGAAGCGTTCGTGACGGATACTCTATCGATAGCTAGCTTGGTGTCACCCCTGCAGCCAAGCCTCCGCCGATGTATCTAGTGGCACGCCTGGCTGAGCCACAGTCCGACATCAGCGCTGTAACTAGCGCCCCCCGGCTGGAAACGCTCACCGGTCACTCTCACCGCGAAACACGTGCGTAAAGCAGGCGGAATACGAGCGCGATAAGAGACGACCGGAAGCAATGCACACCCAGCGAATCGGGTTGCAATCGAGAAAGGAAACATCTGCGGTCCACGGCTATCCAGCCGGGTCTGGGCTGACGACGCGCACCTCTCTTCACAGGCCCCGGCGATAGTGGCAAAAGCGCCATGGGGTGTATGGTTCCCTGTGGAATCGCAGAGAAAGAGCTTGTGGTCTTTTGATGCTCGCGCTGCCAATGGGGGCGGCAGCGACACCGGACGTGACTGCAGCGCCATGCGGACGGCCGTTGATTGGCCGCAACCCCGCGATTGTTGGCGGTGCCCCGCATCGTTCGCATGCACCACGCCTGTGTCACCACACTACTCTCGCCCATATATATCGCTCGTCGGCTGCAGCTCTTCTGTTCTCGTAGATATCCATTCCCGCCTCCGTCTCTCGCCTCCGTCCCTCGCCTCCGTCCTCCGCCTACCCGCCCGCTGAATCCATTACATCCCGTCACACCACAAATCAACACCACCGCCACCGCTGACCGCCGGCGAGCATGACCGACCGCCGCGCCTACTACCGCCAGCAGGCACTCGCGAACTACGCGCAGCTGTACCCGGGCCAGAACCCGACGATCTTGACGGCCAACAACGAGGTCGGCGCAGCGACCATTTTCGTCGTCGCCTCCGCCACCGGCGAGCTGATCCTCGAGCATGAGGGCACTTCCGAGGAGCAGTACGGCCGGATCCTGTCGATCACGGAGTCGCTACTGTCGGAGCACGTCGGCGCGCTGCGGGCCGGCAATGCCGCGCCCGAGACGGACGCGCTCGAGGGCCTGCGCCGCGAGACCGAGGGCTGGAAGAACGAAGTTGACGGCTGGAAGAACGAGGTCGCGGGATGGAAGCGCGAGAACGAGGGGTTGAAGAGGGAGCTCGAGGTGCTGAAGGCGGGCTACCCGGCGAACACGAGCGGTGCTACGGCTGCGCTGGCGTCGGAGGTCCAGAGATTGGCCGCCGGGTTGGATGAAGCAACAGCCGCGACCAACCGACTGAGGCTGGAGAACGCCGTGCTGCGGCGCGCCTCCTCCGATGCTGCAAGCCACCTGTGGGTCAAGCAGCAGGCCGAAACCAAGGGGAAGGAGGTAGCGGCACTGTCTGAGTTGGAGCTGGAGTGGACGCCCGTGCCGTCGGACGACGGTGTCAGTGGCGAATACGTGACATACAAGGCGTGATGAGTTTGCACGATCTCTTGTGTGTGTGTGTGTGGGGGGGGGGGGGGGGGGGTGGTGGTTACGGACAAGCGGGATGATGAATTTCGTTTGTAATGATAATAACCCCAGGAGATGTTTGCCGATCGCAACCATACTCTGTTACGGGCAGACGTAGGAACCGTTGCGTTCCTCAGAAGCATATCGTTGCTGGCGCGAGAGCAGCGCTAACATCCGCGAGGTGATCGTCGCGGTGGCGAGATGGAGAGTCGCGATGGCAGCCAGTGATGAGGGTTTGCGGTACGCGTCCGAGGCAACCTCGCACGCCGAACATTTCGCCCCCGCCGTCAACGCCAGAGTGAGCTAGAGCCATCACGCATAAAACCATATGAAGAATCCTGCTCAGCGTGTAGGCACGGAAAGGTGTGTATGGTGCCTGCGGTCGAGAAAGGCTACTGGATACTATTCCTACGTAGTATGATACGGAAATTGTTCTGCAGGAGAGAGACAGAATGCGGCGCTTTGATAAGTGAGAGTGGCTTTTTTTTTGTTTAATCATACTCGCATTCGACCTATATAGATCATGGCGGTGTACATTTTGCAGTCCACAGTCCGCGCAGTGGTGGCTCATTGCAAGCTCCCCTTCCTTCATCCCCCCACATTTTTCGCAAAGAAGAATCTCCTCCGACCATCGATCTCGCCAAAAACCTTCTCAAAACGATCTCTGCATCTCGGCCTACAGCCTCATTAGCTAGAGAGTTGATTTGCTCGAGTTCTGTTTTCGACCCTCCTTCAACCCTCCCTTCCCTCTGTGACGACCTTGGGCATTGCGTACCCAACCACCACAGCCTCATCAAAACAAAACTATCATGTCTTCTTCCCACCACGGACAGGGCTCTTTGGATGCCTTTGTCCGTTCAGGTGCAGTCACAATCGCTGAGCACCCCCAGCTCCTCCCTACTTGTGACACTGGGGTTGTCTCGTAACCGGAGTGTGGGTAGAATCAAAGGTAATCAGGCTACTTTCGATAATTCACAACGGAATAATCTTAGATCTTGTATGTGGGTTCGGGGGATTTTGGGTCGGTCGTGTTGTAGGTGTTGTTCTGGCTGATTTCTCTCGGTGAGGTGAGAAATCCTCTTTCTTTTATAGAGAAAGAGCTGTCGTGAGATCTGATGTCTTCGCGTGAGAAGTGGTGACTCGGGTTTGGATTTCCCCGAGGTGCATAGACCTCGTGGGTGGATCATTGGTCCTGGCCAGGGTGTAGATAAGGGAGATGAGTTCGTCATGCAACTGAGCGGGGTACTCTTGCGTCTAGGCTTCGTACGTGGCTCCCCCCGCGAGGATCCAAGCCAGTCCCCGCGAGGACCCAGTCTTTCTGCGTATGTGGCTCCCCCCGCAAGGGGAGACCAGCGCCCATTCCTCTCCCCGCAAGGAGTTAGAACATTTCTGCTAAGACCGCTCCGTTTGCACTCAGACCCCCACCTCGGAGTTCCTTCGTCCGATCCCCGCAAGGTTCGATCTCTACCCACAGGTTTCGATCTCTCGGCCGTAAGCTAACTCCGGCTCCTTAACTCCCTCCTAGACTCTCGATCCATTATCTATCACCCGATAGCCCTCCTACTACTCTGTTGCTAAGTAATCTAGATACTCTATGTACTCCGTGGAATATTCAGGTGTAACACTACTACTCACCCTCACTTACCTTTGAAGTATGCTCGTGAAGAGAGCGAATCTGGATCAGCTGGCAACGATGAACCCAACCTGGATAGGATGGACTTCCTCAGTTCTGACCATATCACCAAGACCCAGGTGATTGGTGATGATGCTGGCGACATGCCTTACGAACTACCACCTCCCCTCAACCCCAAGCACACTGCTCTGCAGTCAGACTTTGAAATCATCACCATGACCGTGATGTAGCAACTCTACCTTCAAATCACTACTGACATTAAGAAGTCCACTGCTGACACCATGGTTGCACTTCGCAAAAACAATGACCAGCTACACAACCAGGTCATCTCGCTGGGTATGTGGATCACATAATTGCAACAGCAGGTGCTCACATAACTGGGTGCTATCTGTACAATGCTTCCAGCAGTGATGCCACTGAAGAAAGATGTCAAAAAGAAGAAACATAAGCACGATAGCAATCTTTGTAGGGCTTCTCCAGTTATTCGAGCCTGGATATTGAGGGCCCAGAATGCCATCAGGTAGGCCTTTATATCACCTTTGTACTGCAGTGCTAACATTTGATTGAAAGCGGTAACTGCTTCTCAGGGGTCAAGGCACTCATCCTGGATAGCCTCTGAATAGGCATTCTATATATCCTCTTCTTCCACCAGATGCCATCTTGCTTGCTGCTATTTTTTAGCTTCATCTGTTAATAGGGTGCTTAGCCAGGCAATTCTCTGTATTCTACTTGTTTCTGGGTAGAACCTGATATAGTCGCAAACTGAATCCCACCAGGTACGGAAGGGAATTTTTGGCTTTCTGTCAAATTTTGTCAGGTTGTCCAGCCTCAGTCGGGCGACCCAGGGTGCTTGCAAATCTGCCGAAGCACTCGGATTGGCCATTCAAGTTGCCTGTGCTGCCAGTGTAGTGGTGATGTTTTGACTATAATGTGCACAAGAAGTTAGTCCCTATTTCCCTCATTCTGTAGCATATTATACCTGGTTTCCTTACTCCATAGTGGGTCATCCAATATAGGTAGACATTCTTATGTTGGGTCCACTTCCTTCTCTGGGATTGTGGGTAGTCTGATTCTTCTGGTGGGACTGGGAGCCAGTGCTACTTGTAAGTAACTAGATAGGCCAGCCCTTCTGTCGGATTGTCGGGTATCCGCAACCTGGACATGAGCCACTTGGGTAGATTCAATGTTGGTTTGCAGTCATTGCTGTTCCAGAATCAGTTGGTTGGTTGCAGTTTGTTGGCAGTCAGCCCATTCACTTAGATTCCAATGGAAAATAGCCTGTTCCTGGTTTCATAGCAGGTCTGTGGTTTGTAGGAACGAGAGTATATCATTGATCCGTGTAGCCTGCATCGTCTGGTATATGGATTGTTGTCCGGTTTCCTCATTATGGGTGAGAATGGCTTGCCAGACGTCTATCGTAAACTGCTGCAAGATATTGGCAGCCGCTATCAGCTCAGTTTACTTTCATTCATGTGAGATTCCGCCATTAAGGTTCACTTGTTCGTATACATATCATAGACCTTGCAACAGGGTCTCGTAACTTCACTCGATTGAACGGAAGGGATGGTTGTTCCAATCAAACTCTTCTCCACAGATATGACGGAGCTACCGCAGGTTGGTCTGTGTCAGCTGGTGTTCATATGCAAGTTGGCACAGTCAGCTTGCTGGTTCCAGTATCTCAATGTTATGGATATCCGGATAGGTGTCATTGTAGATGTTCTTGAGGTTTCTTGGATACTCAAGGCATAGCATGTCAACAGTGGAGGATGCAACTCCAGTGACCAACATGTTTGCTGGTTGAGAAAGTCTTGTTTGTCGAAAAGGTGATGTTTTTACCTTAGACTATAGTGTGAGACTGGGATGATAATAGGTCACCTGAGTCACAGTATAATTGATATATCTTGATCAGGTCTTCAATAATTTACAGCTAATGGTCTAAAGGGTAACAATACAGTTTCTCTCTGTCCTCCCCCTCTTTTGCGCGGTACACCAAACACCTATAAGTGCTGAATCATCATATGCTGCCGTAGTCCTCTATCCTTTGACCTTGTCTTCAGGAATGTAGAAACGTATAAGTACATGTGAAACTGTGGTTGTCTTCATAACCGGAGTGTAGGAGAATCAAAGGTAATCAGGCTACTTTTGATAATTCACAGCGGAATAATCTTAGATCTTGTGTGTGGGTTCGGTGGTAGTGTTGGGTGAGGGTCTTTCATGCTGATTTCCTCTCGTCCTGTGGGAAATCTCTTTCTTTTTATCGGTGAGCAAGTGAGTGAGAAATGGTGAGCCGGACCGTAGTTTCTCTTGAGGTAGCTTCGTACTTCCCAAGAGACATGGGTGGGTCGGACTTGGATCCCTTCGAGCTGGCTGCACCTCATTGAGAACGTGGGTGGAGTCATTGGTCCTGGTCGGGGTGTAGATAAGGGAGATAAGGTTCCGTTGGCTTTGCTACATGATGTGGCCGAGCGGGGACTCCAGCCCATAAGCTCCCCGTTCACCCTGTGGTGAGCTGGCTTGCAGGAGGGTCATGTAGCCGAGCGGGATCTCCGGTCCAGAGCTTCTGTCCACCCTGAGGTGATGTGGCTTCCTCTCCCTGAGGTAGTGGGGCCACTTCCAGAACTGCATGTGTGATGCAGCTGCTCATTTGCACCAATTGTTCCCCTCTTTCTCCGGAGTTTTATCTCTTACGACCAGTGTCTTGGCTGTAAGTTTAACTTCGTTTCCTTATCTCCCACCTAGACTCTCTGTCTCCCTAGCCACGGCCTGAGCCTCCTCTGTCCGTATGCCACAGGGTCTTTTCCATCTCGCTATGTACTCATGATAATTCGTTCAAGTGTAATACTACCTCCCCTCTCCCATAGCCTCGTCCCGAGTGCTGGTTTCTTTCTATCTAAGTAGCCCATCTCTTTCTGTATAGGTTTTTTGTTTCCGTGGGGTAACTTTTGATACCGTTACCGTGACTGTAGTCCTCCACCCCTACAGCCCTCTCAGTCGTCGGATATATGTAATCTGTCGGAACGACTGGGCCCTCAGAGTAGGCCAGTGCGTACTCCTACCGTCGTGTCATATTGAGACGTACTCGCCGCCGCGCTGTGTCAAGGCTTCATCAGGAAAAAAAAAAATTGCGTCCTTAGCGTCCGGACACACTAGACGCTCTGGACGTTTCAGACGCAACCTGCTTAACTCGGACGCAGATCGCCACGGCACCGTGCGTCCGGATGCAGTACGCCATGGCATTTACTTACCGGACGGAGCGTGGCAGGGCATTTTCGTTCTGGACACACGGTGTCAGGGCATTTTCCTTCTGGACGCAGCCGTGTCAGGGCATTTTCCTTCTGGACGCAGCCGTGTCAGGGCATTTTCCTTCTGGACGCAGCCATGTCAGAGCATTTTCCTTCTGGACGCAGCCGTGTCAGAGCAAATGGCATCCGGATGACGCGTGTCATGGCACCGTAGTTACGCTGGCTGTCAAGGCATGGAACATCGCAGCAAATACTCGTGTTGCATTCACAAACATGCAGTGGGTTCCTGGCATAGTGACTCAGTCCAGTTCTATTCTCTATATCTAATGTACATCTATATATGCTACTACCACACTTCGCGTTTCCAGCACAAGCACCCAGCGTCACATCCATCGCCACTGTTTTTGACGCGCGTAGCATTGCTGACTGTCGGAAACAAAGGAAAGTTGGCAAATACGACACGACGCGATGAGCCCAACGCGATGAGCACGACGCGATGAACATGACGCGATGAGCACAACGCGATGAGCACGACGACTATGAGGAGGATGGCAATGAGGACGCCGGCGGCGTGGATGATAGCTAGTAGGACACGGCGAGTATGAGAGCGAGTAAGATGTGACGAGTATGGGAGCGAGTAGAATGTGATGGGTATGAGAGCGAGTAGGACGCGGCGAGGACGATAGCGAGTGGGACACGGCGAGTATGAGAGCGAGTAACACGTGACGAGTATGGGAGTAAGTAGGATGCGACGAGTATGAGAGCGAGTAGGACGCGGCGAGGATGATAGCAAGTAAGACACGGCGAGGACGATAGCGAGTACGATGCGGCGAGTATGATGGCGAGCTTTATGGCATGGTTAGCACAGCTCTCAGAGTGACAGAGACACCGGGAAGTTGTAGAATACACAGTGACGAGTCGATGTCAA
>Ga0307516_10003326_pt1 | contig 20797 bp, 19 predicted proteins | sample 19_EM_MG_FD_203310 | JGI IMG/M metagenome (GOLD analysis project Ga0307516, IMG submission 203310) | Populus trichocarpa ectomycorrhiza microbial communities from riparian zone in the Pacific Northwest, United States - 19_EM | ecosystem: Host-associated > Plants > Roots > Unclassified | place...
GGCTCTCAGTGACCCGTCTTGAGATAGGTTCACGAACTGACCGTGACTGTGACATTTGTACCCACAGGTTCAGTTCACAGTCTGGGTGTGACCAGTGACTGAACTTACGGTCGTAATGATACAGTACCTCATGTGCATGTGCACTTCCACGGCAATGCAACATCAAACGCTCATCAAGGGTTTGGGGTGCTTGTCAAGTTCCCAGTGGTTGTAACCCAAGGTGCCACATTCTGCACCCACAAACATGGTGCCCCTGGAATTCTCATCTAGGCAAGATTCTCCATGTCATCATTTGACACGACAATTAGTCGGAATACACTTTTTGTTAAATACGAAGAATAAATTGATTTTTATAATATCATACATCCTAAGTACCAGCGGTGATATGAACTTCCGTTACTTATATCGCTCGATTTACCGCGAAATGGCGTAGTGGGAAACGATCATCTGAGACCTGCTGGCACGTGATCGCCGGCTGATGGCCGATCAGCGGCCCCTTAGCCCGATCGGGGAGAATCCCTGGCAACTGCTACCGCATGCAAGGTTGACCATCAAGACGAGGCATCGAAAAACCTTCGCCTGCGGCGGGCCCTCACTGACCGAACCCTGCCCTGCCAGGGTCGGTTCACGGCTTCCGAGAACACGAAACGGCTCCCCCACGCCGCTGCCCTGATCAAGAAGTTCCGCATGGGATCAATTGATGGACACCCAGGAACGTGCAAAGTCAGTGACTGCACCACCCAAAGTGACATGCCGACTCACCCCCCACTACTTAGCCTATTAGCCTGAGTAGTTTATGTACCATTAGCACATTGAACCTTTGTTAAAAAAAGCTGCTTCCCATGAGATCATTATGGAATCCCCTCCTCCAGGTGTATAGCCCCTACCACATCAATAACCACTTCTCGTTCTCTTACAGAACTCGATTTACCATAAATCCGTTGAATTTACAAGATTTACCAGACTGAAAGTGACCGGACTGACCAATTTACGGTCCACTTCGTAAATTGTAGTGGCCCATCAAGTTGATGACACGAGGCCGAATTTACGCCGTCAGGGTCGGATCAGATCAACGGCCAAAACACTTCTCTGGCATGGGGCTGCTTGTCTGCGTCCGAGGGACTCCAAGGCAGGTTTCCGGGTCATTAAAACATCAGTCTATATGTTAGAAGTAATCTACTTTAACTAACTTGTACAGTGAACTAAAAGACGGAATTGAACCAACCAACTGCAGCTGTTGGGTGCTGATTCGGGCACTCCTGGACCTGCGCATCCATCAGCGCCTGGACGGCTTCCCTCGGCATCTGCTGGCTGCTGCTGGAGACGTCGCGACTGCCAGCGCGCGCCCCCCCGGCCCTTGATCTCGGGACGCCGGTTTTACGGGTTTACGACGCCCCGCGGTAAAATCTCTCGAATAACCGTACTTACATATACGAGGTAGACAGCTCAAGGACCAATCCCTGTAGAACTCCGTGCGCAGGCAGCGGCCCACAGCCCAAGTATGACTGTCGACGAGTTCATGGCTGGCCCAGTGATATGGGCCAGCTGGACCGAGATATCGGGCATCCATAAACCGTTCCGAATAAAATGATCGTTATCCTTTCTGATCCGACAATTCGTCTTAAGACAGTGATGGGTATGAAAACTGAATTCAAGCGGGCGCTGACATCAATAGAACTAGTATGATCATGACATCCGCCACCAGTCCGTAATCTACGTTTGTAAGTTTGATTTTGGAAAACTCCGAGGCTGAATCATAGAAATAAGATGTAGTTTCATGGACAATCACCAATAGGAAACAGAAGTGTGACGTACCAGGGCCTGGCTTGCCTATTCCAATCGGAAGGAAGAACAAGGGCCCCCGAGGCCGCTTCAGTGTCGCTGTAAAACGACTTCAACCGACCTCCGACTACTGTGTAGATGGTTGAGCGATATATTATTCCAGTCTGTTGATTCTTCGGCTACGCCCCGGACATGGAGCAACATGCGCGTTGATATGACGCTGTGCATAACACGTTGGAAACTAACGGCGAGGCGAGAATACACCTCAGTACTGTTTTGGTCACATTCTGAAAAGAAAACATACACGCCTAAGAGGCCGGATAATCCAGGCTAAGTAGGAAGAGTTTGTGAGATGAGATCAACGAGCCTGCCCGTAGCTTAAGATGTTTTAAGACTCACCGGTGCGGCGATGTAGAGGATCAGATTGGCCAAAGCAAATACTAACCTCAGGAGGTCAATCTGCATCAACTCTCTCTTGGTGTTATGAGGAACTCACCAGCGACGTAAATATAGTGCACTATCCCGTCGTGATATAGGACATAGGCCAATCGACTGGGTGATCGGAAAAGTTGGCTTCTTACACCAACCCAGAGGGTGAGGATCATGGTGACTGGTCGAATGTATAGTTTGAATTCGAGACACGCTGACAAATTAAGGATCTCGTACTTGTTTCAAACCCCAACAAGATCGCAAAGTCATAGAGAATGATATTACTATCGGTGGTCGGAAAGCAACCCGTATATCCTGGAAGTGGTTTGACGACTGGATAAATCAGTGGCGGTGTTGACCGTAAAGGAGAGCTTTGAGATCCTCACAATGCAGAGATCGGGTGAATATAATGGTGATAGCGATGACCGCCATTTTACATGCCTAGACAGCTATCGCATTAGTGGTAGTTTGGGGGTGGGATTTAAAGAAGAATAACATACTGCAAACAGTGCTGACAAGGAGATGAAGACGATGGGGTTATTCCCCCACAAAGCGCACGTTCGAAGTACGAAAATCGCTAACATAACACAGGAATAACTTAAATTGGCCAAGGACGCTGGCAAAGAGCTCGTACCTTGGGCAGCTGCAATCCCGACTATCCCTGATGCTGGAACAAGTTCAACAAGCACCATTTTAGATCCCCATCTGGCCAAGTCGAACGGGAAAAGATCTCACCCCAACCGGAGATGAAGAGAGCCTGACAGGTCTTGGAGATGCTACAATATTACAAAACAAACTCAATCGGTGCATGTTGCGTGACTCACAGCAGACGGGCCGTTCGATAGCGTTGAATCTGTCGAGAAAGGAGTGGTAAGGTAGGAGAGCAGGGCCGAGATAATACGCACAATACAAGATACTAACAGACATCTCGATCAACACAGGATACCGTGTCAGAAAGAAAAGTATCTTCCCAGCACCCCACTTCGCCGGCCATATTAAGTTGATCTGTCGGCGTGGGTGTTAACTGGAAGTAGCAGGCCTTTCGGCAATCCCTCACCTCTTCCGGGAGTGTTTCGATATGATTGTAAACCTGGAGTTCCTTAGGCAACATTATGCGGGTGGACACTGCGGGGCGTACCAAAACGGCGACCGCGCCCGCTGTCGAGAGTAAGACCATCAAGTGAACTTTTGCAGTCAGTGTGCGAATCGTGGAAGTCCTCACCGTTAGCATACTGAAACCCCTAGGTGAATGGTAGCCTCCACGAGAATAAGAGGATACATACTTGCACAGCCTGAAGGTTCCTGACAATGGTGACCAGGGACGTCGCTTCCATGACAAGTAGCAGACTTCGGGGGACCGAAGTGACATTCGTTGGTGGCTGCATAACTTTAAGAAGTTCCCGGCATGTGGCTGTGTCAGGGCTAACGGACATATATTATTAGGATATATCACCATGCAACTGAGCCAACGCCTCTCCATTCAACTGTCAGCGACACCTAACGTTAAAACGTTTTCAGTTACATTCAAGCATCGCGGGACGACTTGAGCCGCACTCAACCACCATAAGCCCCCAAATGAGTCTCCCAGGGCCATTATAGGCGAATATCCCGAAAAGTTCGCGGTTCTGTCCGAACAAGGTAAGATCTTACAGGCCTAATATAGCGGCCCTCCCATGGCTGAGCTTGGATCTGGGCTCCGCCTCAGGCCTGCGGCGGGTTACAATACAGTTGTCAGCAATCGTCCGACCCTGCCAATTTCGACCCCATTTTTGTCCCTTGGCGACGACATAGGACGACATCCCCTGGGGTAAGGGAGAACCCTAGTCTCCCTCGATTGACGAATTCGGAACGATCGTCCTTAGTACAACCATAAACGTACGACGTACTGTTTTCGCGCCGTTTCCTTTGGCAGGAGTCCGTCTCCCTCCCTATTCGTGGTCTTTCTCTCCTTCGTTCAAGTTCCTCATTACGACGAGATCTGACGGAGCAAGAACAGTCTGGAAGCCAGAATTTCACAAATCAGGGGGGTTTACGACTAAAATTATCCGCTTCCACCAAGCAAGCCACCTGGGCCTGATATCAATAATTTGAGTTTGAAAAAATGTATCCGAAAGTTCCGATTTGAACCTGGCCAGATCTTTGCAATGTATACTGGACAACGGATTTATGTTAGTCTCATACCAAGACCCTAGGAGGGTCTTGTATCGAAGTAGGGCAGTTGACAGGGCAATGTAAAACGAAAATCCACGATTGACCGGTAGATCGCAGTGACATTAAAAAGCTGGATACGTGATGTCAGATCAATTGCCTCAAATTCCTCAACATGACGAGTAGCAATAAGTAGAGTCCATGCCCCATGAAGCTTAGGAGTATAAGTACCTTGCCATAGAGGCATCATTAGGGCTATGTCGCTTCTCTGATAACACTCCCGAGAGGGACAGAAACCAACAGAAACGAAATGCAAGGATCAAGGGCGATCGTGACTGATGTGACGTTTGGGATACCGGCAACTAAAGTGGTAGATGGCTTCAAAAGCGGCATTCAAAGTTACTAATGGTCTTTTGAACGAGGTATTCAAATGACTTTCGGGCTCAAATGCCACTTGTAGGTAGCCGCTCTTTACCGTTCTCCAACCGATGCAACGGGTGCGGGTGCAAATCTATCTCATGCGAAGCGGAGAAGCGTGAGGCGCGCCACCCGTGTGACGACGACGCCAACGGCCGCCTTGGATAGGATGACTGCAGAGCCGGTGGGAACGTAAAGTCGATGGTGTCGATCATCAACCTAATGTCGACGATTTTCAACCTATTTACGTGTAGATTTCAACCTTTCTCAGGTTGATTTCCTAGGTTGATTAACAACCTCCCGAGACTGCACCGTGAATAAGCCCCTCACACGTTTCGGTGTCGTGTGAGGTGCTTATGTGAGCCTAGGATTTATGTAAAGACCTAGATTGTTTTCTAAATCGATAAGCGAGCGGACTCCCAAAATTGTACAGAAACCGTAACTTGAATGAAGACACGGTGCGGCTAAATAAGGTTGATAATCAACCTAGGAAATCAACCTGAGGAAGGTTGAAATCCACACATAGTTAGGTTGAAAATCGTCGCCATTAGGTTGATGATCGACCGATTTTGAGTACCCTTTCCTAGGATGAACATCAACCTTATTTTGAAAATTTCAACCTAGCAGTTATATCAGATATTTGGGTAGATTTCAACCTACTACGAGGCTTCAATCAACCTAATATGAAGTTTATTATCAACCTGTCTATGAGTGATACTCACCCCGGGCAAGGTTGATTTTGATCCGAGCTTTAGTTGATATTCTTTCCCTGTCCTCCCCATAGCTTACAATCGAGCCATACAGTTTATGAAGCATATAAAATCCAATTTGACCAGTGTACATGAAACTACCAACGACAGTATCAACTTTACGTTTCCACTGCCTCCTCCGCAGTCATCATACCCCAGGCGGCCGTTGGCGTCGTCGTCACACGGGTGGCACGCCTCGGGATTTCCAGCTTCGCAATCCGCGGACGTTGGTCCTTCGTCTCGTTCGAGGCTTGCGAGGATGAGGTCTGTCGGTATGGCCATGCCTTCGGCTTCGGAAGTGGCTGGTCCGCTTTCGTCGACGATGGATGATAGATTTGCGCCCGCACCCGGTACATCGGTTGGAAGACGGCGATGAACGGCTACCTGCACCTCCGACCCCACTCCCTGCCGGCTGGGGGGAATTGTGGAAAATTGCTTTAAAGGAGTCGTGCGCTTACCTTGGAGCATTCGATACCCACATTGCTGACGGGGTGGTTGGATGGTGGTGGGCGTGACTGGCCCGCACCTTCGCCACCGCTCCCTGCTGGCTGGGGAGAATCATGATTGTCAACGATGTTCAACGGTGAAATAGTCGCGTGCTTACTGTGGAGCTTTTCATGCCCGCATATCTGTGGTTGCAAGGCGGTGGGCGCCGCTGGGGCCTTCGTGCCAAACGGCGGTGGCCGGTTGAGATCATCAATGGGGCTGTGAGTGTGAGAGAAGGTGGTGAGCTCACCAACAGACTGGTGTCAATGCGTTGTTGGTATCATCAGGTGAAGGGGCTGGTAGGGGCATTGGAGACTACCCACAGGGGAGGCGACAGTGGTACGTACCTCCTCTGACCTGCATCTAACCGCATGTGACTCTGTGTATGGACGAACGAGAATGTGGAGGAAATGTCGTGGAGATTAAGTTTTTTTTTTTTTAAGTTCGACTGTATTGAGGCGGAGATTGAAATGACTTTAGTGCGATTGGATTCAGAAGAGACGTGCGATACGTACATGCATTTACAGCAGGTGAAGTTCAACCTTGACTGGGTTGAGGTCGGAGGTTGATGATCACCCCATAACATAGGTTGATTTCAGTCAACCTAAAGATCAACCCTCAGTAGGTTGATATACACTTTTCAACCGTTGCTAGGTTGTTTATCAACCCTATCTAGCCTCATAGTGAGACCCCTCCGACTCGGAATGCGATTTCCAGCAATCAACCCGCCCAGGCAGCGAACGCGATTAGGAGTCAAGTATCGCTGTATTTGTATCCTTGGGCGGTTTGGACTGCATTTGTCGCGATGATCTATCTGCTGAGGTGGTGATGCGGTCACAGAGAAGTCTTCGCGACGAAGGGTAGAGCAAGATTTACTGAACTTCGGGTGCTAATCCAATTTGGCTTTCTACCCAGAGTCACGGGTAAACTTTCAAAATAATTTCTCATATAGAATCTATAGCTCTTGAGGACAATTTTGATGGACAGTCGTCGATTGATATATCTCGTCCATATGGCTCTCGCATGGCCACATGCATTAGAAAAACATAGATGTGTCGACAGCAGCAACTTGAACCGTATCCCGTCCCCACACCTCATTTTCATGGTGATGCTGGTTTCTCGGTTGTTTCCCCTTCATGGTCCCCCCTCCCTCCATCCGAGTCCATCGTGGCATTGGTGCCATACCTCATGTGCCTGTGCACTTCCACGGGGATGCGATATCGAACGCTCACCAAGGTAATGGCATAGGGTTTGGGTGCTCGTCAAGTTCTCAGTGGTTGTAACCCACGGTGCCGCATTCTGCACCCACAAACATGGTGCCCCTGGAGTTCTCATCTAGGCAATATTCTCGATGTCATCATTTGACACGACGATTGGTCGGAATACACTTTTTGTTAAGTACGAAGAATAAATTGATTTTTATGATATCATACATCCTACCAGTGGTGATATGAACTTCCGTTATATACGAAGTAAGGCTCCAACCGTACTATATATTTACCGTATATATACAGTAAATACCGTATGTATATATGTATATATATAAGGGGGTTGAGGGAAAGTGGCCTATACAGTAAATATACAGTATATGGAGGGTTTATTACACTTTCAAAAATTCTTTCGGAGAACGGCTGCAGAGTTGACCAGATCTCAAGTAAACAGAGCCAAATTGAGTGGCATCGAGATTTTGCCGCGACGTCGACCAACTCTCTGTCTGGCGAGCCTTAAACTATGCCTTTTCCGGGCCTCGGGACCTGCCAATCTCTGGTGCGTAAGTTTCGAATCTATGCCCGTGGTGCTCAACGTGAAATTTGAAATTTTGGGTTTGCTTTTAAGCTTGTACAGAACATTGATACTCATCGGTAGGCCATCCCTCTCACCGAACCCAATGGCTGTTCTTCTGAATTCTTTAAAGAGCCAATCCAACAACTCCAACATCCCAACCCGCGCTCCCAGACACGGTTCGTCCCACATCAGAAAAAGACTTAATTTTTCAAGTCTTCCAGTATGTTGTGCTTCCGGCGAGTCTCGATTCTTACTGGCGGACCTTCAACCAGTTCATTAATGAGCTCGAGTTCCTCATGCAAGCCCTTTCTTAAATCTTTACTGTTTTCGTGGCAGAAATCTAGTATGTTATTAGGCGCGACAGTCCACGACTCTCCGCATCTCGTATCGTCTGATGATGAAGTCTGGCACGAGTAAATTGTCCAACCGGCGTTTGCCATGCGAAACCCCTGCCATCTGCTGTCACCGACGATTTTGCGGGAGATATTGCTCTTGATTCTCGAGGCTGTGGGCTGTTCAACGTCGCAAAACATGGTTCACATGATTAACCATATACCACAAATGTATAACCATATATATATATAGTAAATACTGTATAATAAACCGTATCCGTATATTTACTCGGTCGGGCCTATACGTATACTATATGGTTGGAGCCTTAATACGAAGTAGACAGCTCAAGGACCAATCCCTGTAGAACTCGGGATCGCCGTGCGCAGTTAGCGGCCCACAGCTCGGGTATGACTGTCGACGAGTTCATGGCTGGCTCAGTGACACAGGCCAGCTGGACCGAGATATTGGGCATCCATAAACCGTTCTTAATAAAATGATCGTTATCCTTTCTGATCCGACAATTCGTCTTAAGACAGTGATGGGTATGAAAACTGACTTCAAGCTGGCGCTGACATCAATAGAACTAGTATGATCATGACATCCGCCACCAGTCCGTAATCTACGTTCGTAAGTTTGATTTTGGAAACTCCGAGGCTGAATCAAAGAAATAAGATGTAGTTTCATGGACAATCGCCAATAGGAAACAGAAGTGGGACGCACCAGGGCCTGGCTTGCCGCCTATTCCAATCGGAAGGAAGAACAAGTGTCCCTGAGGCCGCTTCAGTGTCGCTGTAAAACGACTTCAACCGACCTCCGACTACTGTGTAGAGGTTTCGTGTCGAGCGATATATTGTTCCAGTCCCTTAATTCTTCGGCTACGCCCCGGACATGGAGCAACATGCGCGTTGATACGACGCTGTGCATAACACGTTGGAAACTAAGGGCGAGGCGAGAATACACCTCAGTACTGTTTTGGTCAAATTCTAAAAAGACAACATACACGCTTAAGAGGCCGGATAATCCAGGCTAAGTAGGAAGAGTTTGTGAGATGAGATCAACGAGCCTGCCCGCGGCTTAAGATGTTTCAAGACGCACCGGTGCGGCGATGTAGAGGATCAGATTGGCCAAAGCAAATACTAACCTCAGGAGGTCAATCTGCATCAACTCTTGTGGTATAATGAGTAACTCACTAGCGAGGTAAATATAGTGCACTATCCCGTCGTGATATAGGACATAGGCCAATCGACTGGGTGATCGGAAAAGTTGGCTTCTTACACCAACCCAGAGGGTGAGGATCATGGTGACTGGTCGAATGTATAGTTTGAATTCGAGACACGCTGACGAATTAAGGATCTCGTACTTGTTTCAAACCCCAACAAAATCCCAAAGTCATAGAGAATGATATTACTATCGGTGGTCGGAAAGCAACCCGTATATCCTGGAGGTGGTTTGATAACTGGATAAATCAATGGCGGTGTTGACCGTAAAGGAGGGCTTTGAGATCCTCACAATGCAGAGATCGGGTGAATATAACGTCGATAACAATGATCGCCATGTTACATGCCTAGACAGCTATTGCATTAGTGGTGGTGTGGGGGTGAAATTTAAAGAATAACATACTGCAAACATTACTGACAAGAAGATGAAGACGATGGGGTTATTCCCCCACAAAGCGCACGTTCGAAGTACGAGAATCGCTAACATAACACAGGAATAACTTGAATTGGCCAAGGACGCTGGCAAAGAGCTCGTACCTTGGGCGGCTGCAACCCCGACTAACCCTGATGCTGGAACAAGTTCAACAAGCACCATTTTAGATCCCCATCTGGCCAAGTCGAACGGGAAAAGACCTCACCGCAACCGTAGATGAAGAAAACATGACAGGGCTTGGAGATGCTACAATTACAAAACAAAACCCGATCGGTGCATGTTACGTGACTCACAGCAGACGGGCCGTTCGATCGCGATGAATCTGTCGAGAAAGGAGTGGGAAGGTAGGAGAGCAGGGCCGAGATAATACGCACAATACAAAATACCAACAGACATCTCGATCAACGCAGGATACCGTGTCAGAAAGAAAAGTATCTTCCCAGCACCCCACTTCGCCGGCCATATTAAGTTGATCTGTCGGCGTGGGTGTTAACTGGAAGTAGCAGGCCTTTCGGCAATCCCTCACCTCTTCCGGAAGCGTTTCGATATGATTGTAAACCTGGAGTTCCTTAGGCAACATTATAACTGCGGGTGGACACTGCGGGGCGTACCAAAACGGCGACCGCGCCCGCTGTCGAGAGTAAGACCATCAAGTGAACTTTTGCAGTCAGTGTGCGAATCGTGGAGGTCCTCACCGTTAGCATACTGAAACTCCTAGGTGAATGGTACCTCCACGAGAATATGAGGATACACACTTGTACAGCCTGAAGGTTTCTGACAATGGTGACCAGGGACGTCGCTTCCATGACAAGTAGCAGACTTCGGGGATCGAGGTGGCATTTCGTGCGTGGCTGCAATTAACTATAAGAAGTTCCCACCATGTGGCTGTGTCAGGGCTAGCGGACATACACAATATATAAAATGTTTCAATCTCCTCCACCCGCTTATGGAACTGGCGTGCGTCATGCCGCGCTGCCATCCCTTGCCACCTGGCGCCGCGTTCTCACCCTTCCGACTTTGTCCGTCTCTCACCACGTCTGGCACCTTCTCGCAATGCGCATCTTCCACTTTTGCACGCACCGACTTGCCCCAGATCCGCCACCAGCAGGACTCTCCTCCTCCTCTCCACCTCGACAGCACGTTTGCCAACCGGTTCCACAGATAATCAGTCTGGTCCTTCGTCGCTGCGGCTCGCCATGTGGTGCCGTCTTCCCGCGCTTCGGACTTTGTCCATGTCTGGCACGTTCTGGCACGTTCCACTTTCGCATGCGTCATGCCGGGCTGCAGCCGCCCCTCTTCAGTTTCTCACGGATCCAATTTCTGCCAGCCCAAGAGGTGGATGGGTTGTTGCTCATCGCACATTGACTTCCTCACATCCCCCCATTCGAGTTACCACTCCGATTGGTGTATGTGATGATGGCACCTCCACTTTCTACACGGCCCCCTCGCGTACGACGGGAGGAGGGACCTGATCGTGGCAACAAACATAGTGTACATAGAGTTGTTAGATATGGAATGGACAAAAATGTGCCGTGTAATTTCGCGGGCGGCGAAGCCGCGAGCGCTTGTATATTATATATTTATCACCATGCAACTGAGCCAACGCCGTCTCCATTCAACTGTCAGCGACACCTAACGTTTCAGTTACATTCAAGCATCGCGGGGCGACTTGAGCCTGCGGCACTCAACGACCATAAGCCCCCAAATGAGTCTCCCGGGTCAGATATCCCGAAAAGTTCGCGGTTCTGTCCGGAAGCCAGAATTTCACAAATTAGGGGGATTTACGACTAAAATTATCCGCTTCCACCAAGCAAGCCACCCAGGCCTCCAACCAGGAGTAGGGCCAGTGATATCAATAATTTGAGTTTGAAAAAATGTATCCGATAGTTCCGATTTGAACCTGGCCAGATCTTTCCAATATATACTGGATGACGGATTTATGTCAAGACCTAGATTATTTTCTAAATCGATAAGCGAGCGGACTCCCAAAATTGTACAGAAACCGTAACTTGAATGAAGACCCCTCCGACTCGGAATACGATTTCCAGCAATCAACCCGCCCAGGCAGCGAACGCGATTAGGAGTCAAGTATCGCTGTATTTGTATCCTTGGGCGGTTTGGACTGCATTTGTCGCGATGATCTATCTGCTGAGGTGGTGATGTGGTCACAGAGAAGTCTTCGCGACGAAGGGTAGAGCAAGATTTACTGAACTTCGGGTGCTAATCCAATTTGGCCTTCTACCCAGAGTCGCGGGTAAACTTTCAAAATCATTTCTCATATAGAATCTATAGCTCTTGAGGACAATTTTGCATGGACAGTCGTCGATTGATATATCTCGTCCATATGGCTCTCGCATGGCGACACATTAGAAAAACATAGATGTGTCATTAAGCAAAATGTCACCGAATTTTTGGATCACTGAACCTGTTCGAAAGTTTCAACTAATGCACGAGATCAAGAGACTTCATGGGAGTCTAAATTTCGCAATGAATTAATTAACCATGACTTGATCAGGGATATTTATGTGCCCGTTGCGAAACGTGATCGAAGTATAACGAGGAACGACCCAATTGTGAGACGAAAAGTTGAATGTAACGGGCGAGGACATAATAGTACTAAGCAGGAGGTGATAGGTTGGCTGCCGCCGCGGGAGACGTCGTAGTAAAGGAGGGACAAAAGTACTTAGTATATCCTATAAGTAGTGAGCGGCAGAGATGAATCAAATTGGATGTAGTGGCGAGCAACCGCGGGTGGCAACCGATGGGCCAGCTGCCGAGGAAATCAAGAGGTAGGATAAGTTACAAGTTACAACAAGGCTCGAAACACCGCCAGGAGGAAAGAAAGTTCTCTATGAACTAATATTCGGGCTTCTTGAAGGTTTTGAGCAGAAGAGAACTGCAGACGACAGAGATAGACCTTCAAGAAATATTGACACGGAAAACTTCGAGTTACTCATCAGGGTACTCACGACAAAGCCATTGCCAACGATGCCCACACAGGACTAAGGCGGGTATGGTTGACGGGATAGAGGACGCCCGCCGCAATGGGCAGAGCTATCATGTTATATATGATTGCCCAAACCTGTGGATATCCAGAGGTGAGCATTCAACGCCAAAGCCGCGAACCAGAAATTCATCTTACGAAGTTGAATTTGACTCTGTTGATAATCCGCCGAGATAGTTCACGGAGGGTCAACAAACTTTGGAGGTCGGAAGATAAGAGCACGAAGCTCGCGCTGGAGAGGGCAACATCGCCTGAAAAAGCCACAGTAAGCAATAGCTTCAGATGAGGAAACATTTTGCCACTCACTGCCAGATCCAATGGCGATCCCGATGTCAGCTGTAGCCAATGCCTGCAAGAGGATGTAAGCGTGAGCGGGTTGTAGTCTCAAATTGGAAAATCGTACAGGAGCGTCATTAATTCCATCCCCAACCATTGCTACGATGGTACGACCGCGGGGGTTCTTACTCCGTAGCCAGGACCACTTGGATTGAACCAATCTCTTGCGCCCGTCCTTTTGGAGTTTCTCGATGCACTGAGCCTAAAAGGTCCACGTTATTACAGATATCACCCCTTCGAGGTCTAATCTTACCTTTTCGTGAGGAAGCACTCCGGCAATAACATTGCTCGCAGAGATCCCGACGGAGGCTGCGACTGTAGCGGCCGTAGTGTAGTTATCACCGGACAAAAGCCACGTATGGATTCCTTGTCGGCGAAGGGCCGATATCACGGCTGGTGCTTCAGGTCGAACAGAGTCCGTGATGGCAAACGCAGCTATTTCAGAAAATGCAACATCGTCCTCTCGCTTCACTGCCATCAACACAATACTTTTCCCTTCGAGCTTCCAGTTCTCGACATACGTTGAGGATTCCTTGGAAAGAACGACACCATGCTCCTCCATCCAACGTTCGTTTCCCAAGACGGCGGTGCATTGCAGACGCGGAAAATCAGCTTTTACACCCCTGCCTGGGGTCTCCTCCAAATGCGAACCGGTTTGCTGGGTGGCATCCCGGCAGAACTCTTGAATGGCGTTCGCAAGGGGATGCGTAGAAACCGACTCTAATTCTCGGGCAATCCCCAAGATCACCGATCGAGGCCATGAAGAGGATGGTATCTCGACATCCGTAACCCTCGGCCCACCTTCGGTCAAAGTACCCGTCTTGTCGAAAACAACGAGGTCGAGCTCCGCCATCTCCTGAAAGGCTTCCCCACCACCGCGAGCGAGAATTCCATACTTGGCTGCAAGTCCTGAACCAACGAGCAAAGCTGTCGGTGCGGCCAAACTAATACCGCAAGGGCAGGCTACGACGAAGACCGCAATTGCAAATTCTAGCGACCATAGAGCTGGGGAAGGTTCTAGGTCAATGATGATTCAGTGTCGAGTTGGTAAGAATCTTACGCCATCCTCCGGACTCGATATCAAGATAATTTGCAGGGATCTTGTTGCTTAAGCCCAAACCGAGCCAGACGACCCAGGTAATAATGGCCAATAGGGTGATTATTGGTACGAAATGGCCCGTTATTTGGTCTGCGATCCGCTCAATAGGAGCTCTCCGAGCTTGCGCGTCTCTGACAACTTGAACAATTTGATCCAGCCTGGAAAAAAAATAATCAGATACGAAAAAAAGGAAGGCGTCGCGACACACATGGTCTTTTTTCCAATAGTAGCCACCTCGATATGCAAAACTGGGCCCTTGTTGATCGTGCCGACAAAGACCATGTCGCCCGGAAGTTTTTTAATGAGGCGCGATTCACCAGTTAGTGAACTTTCGTCGAGGACGCCCTCTTGATCCGGCATTATGGTTCCATCGGCAGGTGGGCTTGATCCTGTTGGGACTCTGACAATATCTCCGACTTCCAGGTGGTCGACAGGAATCTTGGCGATATTCCGACCGAATGACACAGGTAAAGACTCTATACGCGAGATTGTTTCTGATTTCTCCAGACGGCTGAACGAACCCGTTCCTGACATGTCTTCACGATGTGAGGATACTAGAAGAAGGGCGTCGTTTGGGCGGAGCGAGTTTAAGGCGGATATTGCGTCTGATGTACGCGACTTGCAATAAGCCTGCAAATATTTACCTTCCAAAATCTCAGGTTGATTTACGGGGGAGAAACACCACGGTGCTCACCTGCAAGCAAGAACACCGTCAAGAAGACGACAGTGTCAAAGTAATTCGTGTTTTCCCCTGTCGCCTGTGGGCGTCTGGACGCGGAAAGGGCTAGGACGCCTATAGAAGAGAAATAGGCAACCGAGACACCGAGAGAAACCAACAAATCCATGCTTCCAAAGCGGGCGAAACGGTCGAAATACGACGCACCGCCTGGTCGCCATAGCGCATGTACCCTTTGGATACTTTTCTGATGGAATGTGCTGCAGGAATAAAACATCACCGGCGTAGCAATGATGAAAAGTGCCCATTCCACCCGGGAGACGTTTCCTGCCCACATAGGTTCCAAGAGATAGGCCTTGATGGGGTTGCCATCCTTGACCAACAGTGGGTACACAACCCCTAGGATTAACGTGGGGATAGCAGCGACGATAGCAAAAATCAAGCGGTAGAGAAGACGACGGCCTTCACGAAGTTTGGTTTGTCGATTGAGTTCCTCGATAGTGGGAGGATGATGGACGGTGATCTTGAACGGAGGAGAGCTGGCTGCAGCGATTGTAGCCATTATGCTTCGGATGGAAAGTGCGGGAGGGGCAGGATAATATGAGAGGGTTATCACGGGGTCCGTCATGGTTGTGATCGGCTTAATGACCTTGACGCTCGTTCCGAACTTTTCAATCGCTGCCATAATTTTTGTCGGACAATCCCTACAACTCGGTTAATGGAAGTAGCGCTTAAGCAGGCCAAACTTACTGTGAAAGCATTCCGTCGACACGAAGAGACACAGTTCGTGAAGTATCCTCCTTTTCGTTTCGGTGAATGCTCACGACCTCGATGACTTGGGATTCGAAACCAGAATCCTCGATGGTCTCCCGAATGATATGCGCCAGTTCCTTTGAACCGACGATAGCGGTCGCAGAACCTTGTAGAAGGCTGACATTGGGTTGGGAAACGCCCGACAATCGAGATATGCTCTCGTTGATGGCATTCACGCAAGATGCGCATGTCATGCCACCTACGGAGAGTGATACGATGAATGGACCGGTTTTCTCGTCAGCTTGGGCGAACATGAGGGGAGTGAGGTGCGTGTATGGATTAAGTTTACTTGACCGTACTTATATGAGCGCTGCAACAATGCTTCGTAAGGTCCGGGGTACCTGGCATCCAGAAATTCCCTCAAGTGACGTTAGAGAATGCATCCAGAAAATCCCTCAGTGACGTTAGATAATTTGAAACGCACGGGTAATCAGGCCTGCGTACAGCCCGCTTACCCAAACCTGTGAGTGAGATGGTAAGGTTTCCTGCGGGTGGTATGTTCGGCGGGTTCCATGATGATTGCGGCGAGGTGGAGAAAGGTATGCGTTGAAACGTTGATGACGACCGGCAGCGTTCAATTAAGTTGATGGCATGCACCCGAACTCCGGTCCATTCCCATCAACCCCGGATTTCGAGGTTTGGCAAGGGCCCCAAGCTTAAACGAACAAACCTGTGCAGATTTCCAGGCCCCTGCGGATCACTAAGGGGCGTCACGGTACGAGTTGAAGCCGCTTAAGATTCTGGACACTTTTCGAGTCAGGATGAGCAAGATTGAGTCATATCCATAACCTCAATTCCCGCTCGATTCCACACATTCCATGTTCAGATCAGGTCTAGCTCTATTGTCTTGCACGAATTCTTGTGATATACAACCGGACTTGGCTCAATCTAATGATATTCGCTCTGACAATACAATCGTGTACGTGCACATTGGGGGGTTCGAAGTGATGTCCCGGGCTCTACTGCAGACTATAGATTAGGAAGTACAACTAGGTCAACCGAGTTTGCGCAAAGACAGGAAGCGCAGGCATGCGCACATCTCAATGGAAGGGAGCAGAGGAGTCAGGCACATCAAAGAGAGCTGAAGCAACAGTGCATATGCTGTGGAGCTCAGCTATGCTGGGACAACACAGCCGCGGCGTATACGTAGCACACCGGTTTGGGGTTTGAGCCTCTAAATTAATTTTAAAGCTCGTTTCATTCGATATCTACCTCATTCTCTCCTCTACATCTCTATATACTCTCGTCAATCTCTGAACGATCGAACACAGACATCGACTTGGCCCTCATCGAATACGCACTCACAATCCGCAAGCCATGATCATAATTCGACACCTAGGCACTGACCGCATCTCTAAATCTTCAACATCTCTAGGACATCGAATCAGAACCCACCCCGGATGAACATTCTCAAGCTTCGGTGAGCCCTCTCCGCATATTCAAATGAGCGAATCCTTCACCCTTCCCCCACTCCCTCACTCCACCCACTTCGGCATACACAACACCACCTCGCACAACACAACGCAAGCTACATGTTCGGCACTATGCCATAGCACCTGAACATCAATACAACAACGCATGTTCGACATTCTGCAAGGGATCCAGACGTCAATGCAACACCACATGCTTGGCATTCCGCCATAGACCTGCATACACCCCATGCACAACCCAACACGCGCCAATACGACGTCGTCAGCATTCCGCTATGGACCCGCATATACCTCATGCACGACGCACATCACGGGCATCCCGCGACGTACCAGTCCTGGTACATCCCGCAACGCACCCGCAAATCCGACCCGTACATCCTACAACACATCTCATACATCCTGCATCATACCCGTGCACCCTGCAACCCACCTGGTACATCCTGCATCATTCTCGTGCAACCTGCAACGCACTTGGTACATCTCGCATCATACCTGTGCCTTCTGAAGCACACACCTGGTACATCCCACGTCACATCTTGCAACATATCCCAGAGTACGCACAACCCCACTACCCAATGCGACGCATCCTGCACATCACACAATGTATTACGCACTCCTGCTACACGGGGCATTTGAGCTTCACGACAACATGAATGACCAACACCCGACGCAACTTGCGGTGCTCACACGGCATCATATGCCACATGCGACCCACTATCCCTGGGTTATCCCTCCAAAACTATGACAAACCAATTTACGCCATCCCACCTCACCCTTACCTCAACCTCGTCTCCCTATGCCCACCCCCTCCCCTCCCCTCCCCTTTCCACAACACCCACACTCCAGGCCATCCTGCCAGACCACTCCGCCGCACCAACCTTCCAATACCACGAAAGGAGAAAAACGAATGCCCGAAGAAACAGATCATCCTCACCCAGACTTTCAACTTGCCGCAACCACGTAGCGACGGGTGTTGAATTTGCGATGAGAGGAAGTTCGTGGAGCTGAAGAAGCCTGAGTGATCCTTGCTGGCGGTGTCCTCGGAAGTCCTCATATTCTGTTACACAGCGGTGTAGGTCCGAGATTAGACCGGTGACCGTTCCCTCGTACTCGTTCCTCGTCAGAGGGACCGGTAGAGCTGAGTTTGAATTGACGTAGCACGACATTATGATCGAAAAGTGCCATAAATATCTTCGGAATGATCCTATCTTCCTTTTTGAGTATATGTCCTATCGGAGGTAAGTCATGTTCACCGCATCAAGTCTGTTGATTGACGCGCGCCATCTCTTTTGTCGCCATGGACGAGGCCAATGTCCCCGATGTCGGCACAATACTAGAGACGATTCGAACCATGAATGAAGACGAGCTCAACGACAGCTTTGAGAAGATAATCCCGCGGTCGAGAATGCCATCAGACTACCTCGACCAACTGAATGAAAAAGACCGACTCACTGCACGTCGCGCATGCCTGCTTGCGTGGTTCGTAACTGGCGGAACTCAGGTTCCGCGGGATATCCAACTCCAATCATGCTTGGCAATGTTTAATGGCCAAGATTCGCTCGTCTATGCAGGAACAGGAAGTGGGAAGACACTCCCGATCGCTCTCAATATACTACTCGAAGACCCAGCAAAGAAACGCGTCACGCTTATGATTTCGCCACTAAAAACGGCTCCAAATTACCCAAGTCATCAGCTACCACCCGTCCTTCTCACATTTGACTCAGAAATTCAATCTAGGAGAATGATTTCAATATGAAGTATGGTATTTCAACTGTCGCGATCAATGACAGCACACCTCGTGACAACCAATACTGGAGTGTCGGTTCGTTCAATTATCATTCATTTCACCTTTCATATTGTCGCGTAGGTTCTCGTACATGATGTCAGAGCTGGCCAAGACCAGACAACCCAGGTAATAATGGCCAATAGGGTGATTATTGGTACGAAATGGCCCGTTATCTGGTCTGCGATCCGTTCAATAGGAGCTCTCCGAGCTTGGGCATCTCTGACAACTTGAACGATTTGATCCAGCCTAGAAAAAAAATGATCAGATACGAAAAAAAGGAAGGCGTCGCGACACACATGGTCTTTTTTCCAATAGTAGCCACCTCGAGATGCAAAACTGGGCCCTTGTTGATCGTCCCGACAAAGACCATGTCGCCCGGATTTTTTTTTATGAGGCGCGATTCACCAGTTAGTGAACTTTCGTCGAGGACGCCCTCTTGATCCGGCATTATGGTTCCATCGGCAGGTGGGCTTGATCCTGTTGGGACTCTGACAATATCTCCGACTTCCAGGTGGTCGACAGGAATCTTGGCGATATTCCGACCGAATGACACAGGTAAAGACTCTATACGCGAGATTGTTTCTGATTTCTCCAGACGGCTGAACGAACCCGTTCCTGACATGTCTTCACGATGTGAGGATACTAGAAGAAGGGCGTCGTTTGGGCGGAGCGAGTTTAAGGCGGATATTGCGTCTGATGTACGCGACTTGCAATAAGCCTGCAAATATTTACCTTCCAAAATCTCAGGTTGATTTACGGGGGAGAAACACCATGGTGCTCACCTGCAAGCAAGAACGCCGTCAAGAAGACGACAGTGTCAAAGTAATTCATGTTTTCCCCTGTCACCTGTGGGTGTCTGGACGCGGAAAGGGCTAGGACGCCTATAGAAGAGAAATAGGCAACCGAGACACCGAGAGAAACCAACAAATCCATACTTCCGAAGCGGGCGAAACGGTCGAAATACGACGCAGCCCCTGGTCTCCATAGCGCATATACCCTTTGAATACTTTTCTGATGGAAGGTGCTGCAGGAATAAAACATCACCGGCGTAGCAATGATGAAAAGTGCCCATTCCACCCGGGAGACGTTTCCTGCCCACATAGGTTCCAAGAGATAGGCCGTGATGGGGTTGCCATCCTTGACCAACAGTGGGTACACAACCCCCAGGATTAACGTGGGGATAGCAGCGACGATAGCAAAAATCAAGCGGTAGAGAAGACGACGGCCTTCACGAAGTTTGGTTTGTCGATTGAGTTCCTCGATAGTCGGAGGATGATGGACCGTGATCTTGAAAGGGGGACAGCTGGCTGCAGCAATTGAAGTCATAATTGTGCGGATGGAAAGTGCGGGAGGGGCAGGATAATATGAGAGGGTTATCACTGGGTCCATCATACTTTCGATAGGCTTAATGACCTTGACGCTCGCCCCAAACTTTTGGATCTCTGCCATAATTTTCGTCGGACAACCCCTAACAATTCGGTTAATGGAAGCAGGCAAGGCGAGCTTAATCGGGCCAAACATACTGTGAAAGCATTCCATCGATACGAAGGGACACAGTTCGTGAAGTATCCTCCTTTTCGTTCCGGTGAATGCTCACAACCTCGATTACTTGGGATTCGAAACCAGAATCCTCGATGGTCTCCCGAATGATATCCGCCAGCTCCTTCGAACTCACCACAGCCGTCGCAGAACCTTGCAGAAGGCTGACATTAGGTTGGGAAACGCCCGACAATTGCGATATGTTCTCAGTGATGGCATTCACGCAAGATGCGCATGTCATGCCACCTACGGAGAGTGATACGATGAATGGACCGATTTTTTCGTCAGCTTGGGTGGACATGAGATGGGAAGATAAACGTGAGGGGCGTACGTCA
>Ga0307516_10003327_pt1 | contig 20797 bp, 17 predicted proteins | sample 19_EM_MG_FD_203310 | JGI IMG/M metagenome (GOLD analysis project Ga0307516, IMG submission 203310) | Populus trichocarpa ectomycorrhiza microbial communities from riparian zone in the Pacific Northwest, United States - 19_EM | ecosystem: Host-associated > Plants > Roots > Unclassified | place...
GCTCGATGTCCTCACCGAAGCCGACGCCGGCAGCTTCACCAGGAAGCAGTAGCCGACCGAGCACCGCGACCAGCAGCCCTGCCCCAGCTTCACCCGGAAATGGACATCAACTCACGAACCGCCCTCTGAGATGGCCTGGCGACGTTCTGCTTCGGTCGGCTGGGAGGTTTCCGGCATGCAGGAACGCTACCGGTACGCACTGACACCAACGCTTGTGTATCTCTTGTCCGGATGGCACGAGGCCTTCAGCGTGTCCAGGGCGACGGCCAGGGCTGGGGAAGCGGCGGGGTCGGTCTTTGCTGCGGGGCGCCGTCGCGCAGCTGAGGCAGCAGGGGCGCCCCCGGAGTGAGTAGCGCGCGGAGACAGGGCAGGGGGAGGGCTTCTTGTCGCAGAACCAGGCCGTCGGTGAGCAACTGCGCGACTGACGGTGCGATGTGGGGCGGGAGCCAGGCGGCCGCGGCGAGGGCTTCGCCGGTGGTGGCGGGTGGGTGAGAGCGCGGCCGCCCGGTGAGGAGTGCCTCGTAGAGGCCGGTGGCGGGCAGCAGCGGGGGAAGGCCGATGGTCTGTGCGCGGTGGCTGGTCTGCTGGGCGCAGTGCAGGCCGTCGAGGTCGAGGTCCGCGTACATCAGCAGGGTCTGGACGGGGTGGTCGCGTTCGCGGAAGGAAGTCAGGGCGGTGGGGATGGAGGCGACGAGCTGGTCACCGGATCCGAAGCCGAGCCAGCCCACCTGGCTGCGGTCGGGCCAGGCGCCGAAGATCTCCCGCAGGCTGGTGAACGCGGCGGTGTTTTCCACGACGAGCATCCAGGGTGCGGGCCCGAGTTCGAACATGGCCAGCGGGGCGGGGGTGGGCCGGGCCCGAAGATGCACGGTGACGTCGAGGAGCCCTTTGACCACGAGATGGTGGCGGTCGATGTCCTTGAGGCGTTTCTCGTCGCCGTACAACTGGTAGGAGCGGTCGGCGATCGGAACGATCTCGGCATCCGGCTGGTCCCGCAGCAGCGTGTTGAGGGGGCCGAGGAGCGCGTGGTCGGCGGCGGTCAGGTTCAGGGTGCTGGCGAAGGACAGCTGTTCCACGAACGCCCGGGGCGCCGGCCGGGGCCGGGACGAGCGGGCGGACTGCAGGCGCTTGACCCACCGGGGCAGCGGCGGGTGGGCGCTGCAGTCCCAGCCGGCGCTGCCCTTGGGCAACTGGGCCAGGCCACGCTGTTGGAGGGCCTGGGCCGCGTCGGCGAGGATGCGGCGGCGCCCGGGCGAGGTGGCCAGACTGGAGTCGCCTGCGTCGGCGGCGCCCGCCAGCGCATCGAAGTCGACGCGCTGGCGGGACTGCTGGGCGAGATGGGCGGCCATACGATCGGCGGCGCTCATCCGGCATCCCCGGCAACCTCGGGGGTCTGTGGGGCGTCAGGAGCAAGGACGCTGCGGCGCAGGAGGCGGGCGGAGGCGATGCCCTCGTCCTGGGCGCGGGTGACACCGTCCGCGACGGCGTCACCGTAGCGCTCGAGGATCTGGACGTAGCGGCGCTTCGTGCGCAGGTCCACACCATTGCGCATGCGGACGATGAGGGGAAAACGGCCCAGTGCCGGGCGGTCGTTGGAACCGGTGGTGTACACGAGCTGGATGCCGTGGGCACCGGCGACGCGGCGCTGCAGATCGACGAACGGCCCGTAGTTGGCCTTTCCGAAAGGGTTGTCCAGGACGAGTGTGCCCACGCCGCCGGGGACGCGGCGGTCGCGCTGGGCGGCACGCATCCGGGCGAGTGTGCAGTACAGCAGCACGGAGACGGTCAGGAGTTCGCCGCCGCTGAATTTCTGGATCTCGGTGACGGACTCACGTTCGACGGTGTCCAGGTTCTGCGTCGGCTTGATGATGCGCGCGATGATGTTGCCGTGGCCGCCGAGCGCCGCCAGGACCAGCTGCTTGGCCAGTGGCATCGCGTCGGGCAGGGCGCTGGCCCGGCCGGCGGCGCCGGCCGGCAGCGAGGAGATGAGCCGGTCGACCTCGGCGGACAGCCTGCGCGCGAGTTCGTCCCCGCGGGCGCGCTGGCGCAGCTCCAGCGACAGGAACCGCTGCTTGGACCAACTGCCCAGATTCCCGGGCAGCCGGGAGTGGCGTGCTACTTCCTCCACACTGTCGAGGACGGCTTCGACCGTGCTCGCGCAGGCGTCGACGACCCGGGCATGGTCATCCTCGGACTCGGCGAGCAGCCCGGTGACCTGTCGTTCGCGTTCCTCGATGTCCTCCAGCAGCGCGGCCAGCCGGGGCTGCAGGCTGAGGTCCTGTTGCAGGCGTTCGCGCAGCCGGCCGTCGACGACGGCCGCGTACTCCGGCTGCAGGGCGAGCCGTTCCACCTGCTGTACGTACTTGCGCAGGGCGTTCTTGGCGCCGTCGTGGGCGCGGATCGCCTGGAAGACCTCGCGGGTGATGACGTCCTTGATCTGCTCGGCGTCCTGCGGCTGCAGGGACCGCACGGTGAGGGCGGACAGGCCGTGCCGTTCAAGGAGCAGCGCGTCCACGCCCGGTTCCCGGTCGCCCTCGCTGCCCTGGCCGGGCTGGCGGTCGGCGGCCGCGTTGAGACTGCCCGCCGACTGCCGAAGCTGCGCGGCCTGGCCGGCCGCCAGGTCGGCGGAGCGGTGCGTGCGCTCGGTGTCCAGGCGCCGCACCTGGGCCAGCGTGAGGTCCTGCTCCAGCCGCTCCTCCTCTGCGCGCAGTTCCTCCTGGGCGGCTCGGACGCTGGGGAAGGAGATCTGCTCCGTGCCGGGAGCAAGGTCGGCCAGGGCTTCGGTCGCCTTCCGGTGAGCCTCCAGGGCCTGGCGGTGGAGGAGATCCGCTTCGTGCTCGGCCCGGTCGGCCTTCCTGCGAGCCTCCGCTGCGCAGGCGATGCGGTCGGTGAGGCGGTCGGTGTCGGCTGCCTCGGCCTGCTGGGCGAGCTCTGCCGCCCGCCCGCGTGCCGCGGAACCAGCCCGTGAAAGATCCTGGTTGAGAGCGTCGATGGCCGTCTGGGCGGCGGTGAGCCGCTGCTGCAGCGTGGTGTCGCTGATGCCGTCGCGCCAGTCCCGGCGGGCCTGGCCCCAGCGCTCACGCAGCGACTGCAGGCTTCCGCCCGGCACCGCGGCCGGATGTGCCCGGCCGCGGACTTCATCCGGGAGTTCCTGGCGGATCTCTTCCAGCCAGCCGGCCCAGCGTTCCCCAGGTTCCCGGCACTGCCCAAGCGCTGCCTCCGCGGTCCGTCTCTGCCCCTCGGCGTTCGTGCACCGCTTCTTCAACTGCTGTACGGCGGCGCGGTGTTCGCGTGCCTCGGTCCGGGCCTGCCGGCCTTCTGCCGTCCAGTGCGCAGTGGCGCGGACCGCCGCTTCCAGGGCCCGGACCCGGGGAAGCGTCTGGGCGAGCGCCATCAGCGCGTCCGTGTGCTGGGCGAGCCGTCGTTCCGCTTGGCCCGCGTTCTGCGCGGCTTCCTCTGCCTCGCGGGCCAGCATGCTGGTGCGTTCGGTGAGCGTGTTCACTTCGTCGTCGAGCCGGCTGAGCAGTTCCTCCCGCGCGGCGCGAGCACGGGGCCCGAACGATTCCAGGTGCGCCCGCAGCCGCCCGCAGAGGGCGCGGTCGCCCTCGCGCCGTGCGGTGACGGCCCGGAGCCGATCCTCCAGTGTGTCCAAACGCGCGGTGACGTGGCGCAGTTCCTCCTCTCCCGCCTCCAGGTCGAGAGCCGAGGGGCGGACGGGTAGGACGGCGATGTCTCCCGGTTCCCGCAAGAGCAGAGCCCGCGCCTCGTCGTCGCTGCTCACGGCGATCACCGTGGGCAGCGAGACGTCGGCCTGCCGGGCCAGAGCCGCCAGGTCACCACCGGGCACCGGCCCGCAGATGACCACCCCGCCGATCAGCTGCGGGATGGCCGCGATGACCTCGTCGTGCCGGTGGGCGGGCATGGTCTCGCGCAGGAACTGCATTCCCGAAACGGCGTTGGCACCGCGGTCCTGCAGGGCGGCAACCGCCTGTTCGACCTCCCGGGGCGGCGGACAGAACCCGTCCTGCTCCAGCGCGTCGCGCAGCCGCTGGTCCTCCGACGCCCGGGCCTGCTCGGCGGCCAGTTCCGTGTCCGCGTCGACGACCTGGTCGGTGAGCAGCGCGATGAGAGCGCTGCCCACCGCGTCCACATCCACCGATTCGCCGCCGGTGCACGCCAGTTCTGCCAGACGCGGCTCGGCTGCCAGGTCACGGCGTTCCCGTGCCAATGCGTTCCACTGGTCCCACACGTGGTCGTGCCGCTGCCGTGCGGTACTGAGCTGGTCGGCGCACGACAGACGTTCCGTCGCGATGCCGGCGCTCCGCTCCCGTGCTGCCTCCCGTTGGCACCGCGCCTGCTCCACTTGTTCTCGGGAGGCCTCTTCCTCGTGGGTGAGGCGTTCCAGAGCGGCCTGCGGCTCCTCCTGCCCTCCGAGGACCCCGCTCGCGCGGGCGGCCGCGATCTCCGACTCTCCTTCCGCGCAGCGGGCTTCGGCCGAGACCGCGCGGCTGTCCGCGCGGCCGATCGCGCTCACTGTCTCCTCGAACGCCTGCTCGGCCGCCTGGAACTGGGCGGCGGCCGTCTCAAGTTCGGCGCGGGCCTGTTCCTCCTCGCCCGCGAGCCGGCCGAGTCCCTCTTCGAGCCTCGCGTACAGAGCGGCGCCCGCCTGCTCCACGGCCTCCCGCAGCGGGGCCTGCTCGCTGTGGAGATCGTCCAGCAACTGATTGACCTGCCGCAGCTCGGTCTCCCGGCCCGCCAGGTCCATGAGCAGGGGAACCGCCTGCCATGCCGTATGTTCCCGCTCGGCGGAGCCGGCCGCCTCGATGCGCCCGGCATGCTCGCTCGCACAGTCGCTCACCCGCAGTCGCGCGGCCGCCTCGCCCACCGCGGCCACGCGGTGGCGCCGGCCCTCGACCCGGTCGTCGGCCTCCTGTGCCTCCTGCGCGTAGGCCTCGGCGTGTTCGCGCAAAGAGCCCGACTCCTGCTCCAGATGGGCGGCCTGGGTCTGGAAGTGCTCGCCGGCGCGTCGGGCCAGCTGGACCTGCCGGCCCAGTGCCTGCTCGGCGAGGACGGCTTCCGCCGTGGCCTTCTGCACCGGCCGCAGCCGCAGGACGGCCTCGGCGAGGAACCGCTGCTCCAGTTCCCGTGCGGGCCGGGCCGCCAGTTTGTCGGCGTGTTTGGACAGCGCCGCACGTGCCGCCGTCGGCGCGGCGGCATCGACGATCATGTCGATGAGGAAGTTGATGAACTCCTCGGCCGTGCGGAACTTGAACAGCTCGGTGATCCCTCCTTCCTCCTGGTTCATGACCTTCTGGATCATGAAGACCTGAGGGTCCAGACCGTGATTGCCCAGCTGCTCCTCCCAGCTGTACTGCTCCTCCGCGACCACCAACTGCAGCCGCCGCTGCAGTTTGTGCCCGGCCTCCAGGGCCTTCACGTAGGAGGTCATGCTGAGCTGGAGATCCTCGGCACGCACGGGCAGGGAGTCCAGTTCCAGCCCGCCGGGCTGAGGCCGCAGGAGATACCAGCGGCGTTCCAGCCGTTCCCACCCGCTGCTCAGGTCGGCCGGGCGCTGTCCGTCGCGCCACTGGTAGACCCCGCCGGTCACCAGTACCGCGCCGGCCGTGGGCCGTTCGGAGTCCCCCCATTCGGCGATCACGTGCGAGACCTGCTCGCCGGGAATGTACTCGGCGAGCGACTTGGACTTGAGCGCCCCGATGAAGTCCTTCTTGGCGGGCAGCAGCAGGCTGAAGAACAGAGAGAGCAGACTGGACTTGCCGCCGCCGTTGCGCAGCCACAGGATCACGTCCACGGGCTGCATGGGCCGGCCGTCGATCGAGCCCGGACCGCCGGTCAGGTCCAGGACGAGCGATTTGAAACCGGCCGCGCGGTGGCCGATGTTCTCCAGACGAATACGTCGCAGTTGGAGCATTCTTCAGTTCTCCTCGACCAGATGGGCGCGGCGTAGGTCGCACAGCACGGTGAACGCCGCCGAGGCGGCGGCCTCTCGTACCTGCACGCGGAAGCGGTGGGCGAGCCGGTAGTGGCCCGCCCCCAGGTCGTCGGCCCGTTGGGCCATCCCCTGTTCCACCAGCCAGTCGAGCGCCTCCTTGATCACCCGTCGGGTGCTCGACTCCGACAGCCGTCCCGTCGGTGTGGGGCGCGATGCGGGGAGTCTGGCGTAGACCCGCCAGGCGGCCTGGAGTTCGGGATGGGCCACGGTCAGCCCGTCCGCGTCCTTGGAGGCTTCACGGAGCCGGTCGGTGAGCCGGCGCAGGAAGTCGTCGACCTCGGCCAGCGAGATCCGTCTGACGCTCTGCTCCTCCAGGTCGGCGGGAGTGGGATAGGCGCGGGCCGCGATCGCCACGTGCGCGAGTCCCAGGACGAGGCGGTCCTTGACCCCCAGCTTGGGATGGTCCTTGAGGCGGTAGGACAGCCAGGATCCCTCGCGGGGGTGCAGGATCAGTCCTTCGCTCTGGTGGGCCTCGATCACGTCCAGGTCGAGGCCGTCGGCGACGGCGTCCGCCGCGTCGCGGAACGGGCCGTCCATCCGGTAGCGCTGCAGCAGGGCCCGGTAGCGGGGGAGGCCCAGGGGACGCAGACGCGGCTGGCAGCCGAAGCACACCAGGGCGGAGGCGTCGGCCAGGTCGGCCGGGGAGTAGACGTTCGCGGCAGTGGTCATGCCAGGACCTCCACGTCGTCCTTGGCGCGGGCGGGATCGGGGATCAGCGACCGGGCGGGGACGAGCAGCAGGTCGCTGCCGGCGACCGTTCCGAGATCGAACACGGTGCCGTCCTCGAGGACCACCAGATGTTCCTCCAGCAGGTCAGCCAATTCGTCCGCCGTCCCTTCCTCCTCCTCGTCCTCCGGATCCGGCGCGAAGGCCCGCAGGACACAGACGGCCAGGAGATCGGCGGCCTGGAGGCTGTGCGCCAGCGCCTGCTCCAGCAGCCGGGACAGTCGCACCGGCGTGCCCATGGCCTGCGTGAGGAGGTCGCGGGCGACGGTGACGTCCTCATTGCTGAAGACGCCGAGCTCGCCGGGGTCATCCGCGATCAGCTCGATCTCCTCGTCCGGGAACGCCTCCCGCACCTCGCGTGCCGGAGCCAGCAGCGAGGCCCACCAGTCACGCAGCCGCGGCCGGTGCGCGACCACCGGTCCGCCGGCCGCGTCCGCGAAGATGCTCGCGACCGCCTCGGCGTCGTCGGCGCCGAGGTCAAGCAGCGGTTCCAGCACGTCCTCCTGCATCCCCACCAGCGCAAGGCGCGGGGGAGGCCTGAAGCGCTGCTCGGCCTGGGAGCGCAGGAACGCCGGGCGGGCGTCAATGACTTTCTCCAGAAGCTGGGTGTGCCGCAGATGGGCCCGTCCCAGCAACCGCAGAATCCGCTCGCAGGTGCGCCGCACCTCCGCGTCGTCCACATCGTTGCGGACCTCACGCATCCACTCCATCAGATCGCGCTCCACCCGCTGGCGTTCGCGAAGATGCGCACGGGAGGTCTGAAGCAGCCTGGGGACGTCCTGTCCCCAGTCCACGGCCCGTACATCGCGCTCGGTCTCCTCCAGTACCGCCCGTACCCGTTCGCAGTACGTAAGGGACAGCTTCAGGCTCTCCGCCGCGCTCTCCTCGGCACGTCCCCACCGGTGGGTGCTCACCTGGCGGCGCAGCATCAGGTCCTTCGCCGCCTGCACGTCCTCCAGGTCGTGTTCGAGTCCGGACAGCAGGAGATTGATGGCCGGGGTCGTGGCCCGCAGCACGGCCTGGCCGCGTCGCCCGAATCCCTCCTCCAACAGCCGCACGGACAAGGTCACCCTGCTGTGGCCCTCGCGGTAGTCGCTGTAGGAGACGTCGAACTCCTCGCCGTCCTGCGCGTCGTTGAGCAGCTCACGCAGGACGAACCGAGCCACCGCCAGATGCTCCGAGGCATCCCGCCCTGACGCCGCCGACGCCGCCAGGGAGGCGAGGAACTGAATCACCTCCTCCGTGGTCGCCTCCGCCTCCATCTCCTGCTGGCTGACCACCGCCTCCAGCGCGGCCAGGGCGAGCGTGCGCGGGTCGTAAAGCCCTCGGGGGAACCGCTGCCAGGCGCTGCGCTGATCGATGCGGTGCAACGGCACCCCGCGGGCGAGAACCGAACTGCGCCGGACGAAACCCGGCTCAGCCACCAGCGCACGCCACTCGTCGACTCCGTCGGGAGCCGCCGGCACCGAGACCAGCAGCCGCCGCTCCTCCCGGTCCAGCAGGGCCTGGAGCATCGTGTCGGGACCGTCGTCCTGCGTACAGTCCGGGCCGCGGGGGGATGCCTTCGTTTCTGTCATGGAGTCAGTGCAGCAGCTGCCACTGACAATTAGAACAAAAGGCCCAGATGTGGACACCTGTTCGAGATGCAGTCAAGGGGGCGGTTCGTGAGCGTCCTCTTGGCGCCGGCGGGGATGTCCGTGCCCCCGTCCGGCCGGTGCGTCCCTGGCGCCCCTTGTCCGGCGGTTGTCGACGACGCTGCAGTCCGCCATCGGCGGCAGGCTTCGTGTAGGTGATATTCGCATCCTAATGTGCTTATTGCTGATTCTAATGCATTTTCCGCATGAAATCTGGTAGGGTGAAGGCATGGGATTGGGGCTGGAGGAGTCGCTGCGGCTCACGGTGGCTGCACTGATGCAGGCGACAGGCGAGTCGCAACGGGCGGTGGCGGACGCGCTTGGACTGACCCAGACGCAGGTCTCGCGTCGCCAGTCGGGGGCCACTTCGTGGACTCTGCGTGATGTCGACACGCTGGCCGGACATTACGGCGTCGCTGCGCTCGATCTGCTGTCCGGGCCGACCAGGGCGTGCGAAGCGCTGTCGGTCGGCCGCCGCCGCGGTATCCGGTCCGAGATGAAGAGGGCCGGCCGGTGAGCGACTACGACGCGATCGACTCGCTGCTGGCCTCCGTCGGCCCGCAGGTCGAACTCCCGGCTCCGGAGCTCCGCCGTGGCCTGCGGGAGCGGGCGGGGCTGTCCAGAGCGCAGGTGGCCCGTGCGTTGGGAGTGGGCCCGTCCACGGTCGGCGGCTGGGAGAGCGGCCGGGACCCGGCCGGTGAGACCCGCGCCAAGTACGCGTACCTGCTGGAGGGTCTGACCACCAAGCTCGCCGATGCCGATATGGCAATGCCGCCCGCTGAGCAGCCCGTGACGGACGGCTCGGCAGACGCAGCATCGTCACCGGAGCCAGCGCAGGACTTCGACGAGGTGGAGACGCTCACTGCTTTGCAGCCGTGCGTCTTGTGCGGTGCCCCGGCAGGTCAGCGGGTGGCGGGATTCGTCCAGCACCTGAACCCCTCCGACTGCCACACAGTCCCCGCCGGAACTCCGAAGCCCCCGCCTGCCAGGGAAGCCCAAGTGCCGCGCACTGCACGCCCGCCCCGTCCGGCCGGACAGAAAGGCGTAGCCCCGCGCGGGCGGGCGTTCCAGGAGCCGTCCGGACCCGCCGACTTGATCCACGAAGCGGTTCGCGCCGCGCTGGCCGAGTACCAGGGCGATGTCGACGCCGTGAGCAGCGCCCTGTTGAAGCGGGCGATCCCGGACGCGATGCGACTGCTGGACGAGACCCGCAAGGGCGCCCGCTACGACGTGATCGCGCATCCCTGGATCCCCGACATCCTCAAGAAGCAGACCTCCAGGGGCGCCGACCAGATCTGGGAGGCCCGCCCGAAGTGGACGCGGTCCGAACTGCCGCCCGGCCGGCATGAGGTGACCGCGCTCGACATCAACGGCGCCTATCTGAGCGCACTCAAGACTCACCTCCCGCTCGGCCAGCTGGAACACTCCATGGGCTTCGCCCACGACCGGCGCCGCGCCGGAGTTCACCTGATCACCCCGCCCGCCTGGGAGCACGACGCGGTGTTGCCCAACCCGATCGGCCAGCGCGACGAACCAGGCCCCCTGTGGGTCACCGAGCCGACCCTGCGCCTGCTGCTGCGCCTGTCCGGCTCGAAGCACCGCCTGTGCGAGCCGCCCGAGATCCACGAGTCGTACACCTCGGGAGCCACCGAGAACCTCCTGGAGAAGTTCCGGATCGCCCTCAAGGACGCTCGTGACACCGCGATCGCAGACGGCGACGAGCTGACGCTTCAGTACGTGAAGGCGATGTACTCCAAGTTCGTGTCCACGATGGGGGAGTCGAACTACAACCGGGAGCTCTACCGCCCGGACTGGATGCACATCATCCGCTCCCAGGCCTTCGCCAACCTCTGGATGAAGGCGCTCAAGGCTCACGACGCGGGACTGACGGTCGTACGGGCGATGGGCACCGACGAACTCCACGTCATCGGGGACTGGCGCCGTGTCTTCCCTGAAGGCCGCGGTGTTACCGAGGTCAAGGTCAAGGACACGTACACCGCCGGAACCGATGCCGAAGCCAGCATGGGGGAGGAGCAGTAGATGCCGGAGAAGAACATCGACTTCGGGAGGTTCGGTGCGAGCGGGATCAAGGGCAGCGAAGCCGTCGCCCGCCAGCTCGACTGGCTTGCCGCTCACATCGCCACGCCGGTGACCGCCAGGCGGGGCCTGATGGCACGCCTGCACTACCTGACGACGTCGGACAGGGCCTGGCAGGCAGCCAAGGACGCCGGACTGGCAGTGAGCGACCGGACGCTGAAGGCATGGATGCAGGGCACCCGCCGTCCGTCGAAGGCCAACCTGGAACGCATCGACGCCGCCTACAGGGCGGTGCGGCGCCGCAACATCGCCCGCCACCTCACCGCCCGCCTCAACCGCAAGGGCCGCGGCACCCGGGTGGAGATCCACCCTCTCGACCAGTCCGGCGTGGCGCGCCAGCTCCAGCGGGTGGTGGCACACCGGACGATGAACGTGCGCCGCTGGGACAAGATCGTCGGATCCTGGGCGGCCGGCGACCACCAAGGCCTGGACGACGCCTGGACCGCCGATGTCCTGACCGACCTGGGCTCCCAGTGGGGCCAGTACGAGTACGTCAAAAACATCGGCTTCGCCGCGTAGCAGCCGCCCTTCTCGGCCCAGGGGACGGACGCCGGACGTCCCATCGGGGCGATCGGAGCGGTCGATCACGCGGTGGGCAGGCCCCAAAGCCGGTCGTAGACGGGATCGCCGGGGTAGGCGATGGACTCGATGTGCTGCTCCAAGCAGTCCTGGTAGAAGCCCTGTTCGCCTAGCCCCAGACCAGCCCCCACGACATCCCCTAACGTTGCACGGACACGACCCACGCCCACCAGCCCCGGCCCACTCCTCCCGCAACACCACTCAGCGAAGGACACACGACACGATGGATCTCGCCGGCCACCGCTCCATCGCGCACTGAGGATCTTGTTTCATGCCCTCCGAGGAGCCCATCGCCGAGATCTCCGCCGTCACCGCCTCCCGCACCCGCCCCGCCCGGCTCTCACTCCGCCCGGACCAGCAGCGGGCCGTCGACAGTGCGGCACGTCACCTCGCGCGCACACACAGCCGCGGGCACATGGTGTCGGCCTGCGGCACAGGGAAAACGCTCACTGCGCTGCGGACCGCCGAAGCCCTTGACACCCGATACCTGCTGATCGCCGTGCCGAGCCTGGACCTCATCTCGCAGTGGGCCCGCACAGCCCGCAGCGACGGACGCCCAGAGCCGATGATGGCCGTCTCGTCCCTGGCTGCGGCCAAGCACCCGGTCCTGGCCGGAGCAGGCGTCCACAGCACCAACAACCCGGAGTTCCTGGCGACTTGGCTGGCCCGGCACGAGCACGCCACCGTCTTCGTCACTCTCGACTCCCTCCCGAGAATCGAACAGACCCAGCACACTCGCGCTCCCGCACCCACCTTCGACCTCCTGATCGTCGATGAGGCGCACCGCACCGCAGGGAGCTGGGACAAGGACTGGACCGTCCTGCACGACCACACCCGCATCCGGGCCGACCGCCGTCTCTACCTGACCGCTACCCCCTATGAATGGGAGCCACCACGACTGACCGAAGCACCCACCACCCGCCCCCAGCCCAAGCGCACCGCGGCCACCGCCCCCGCCTGGGACACCCCCGCCCTCGTCGCCTCCATGGCGGACATCAAAACCTTCGGCCCCCGCCTCCACACCTACAGCCATGCGGACGCCATCGAAGACGGAGTGCTCGCCGACTACCAACTGGTCGTCCCCACGATCACCGACACCCACCTGCGCACTGTCCTCACCACCCCCGACACCTACTCCGGCTTCGGCCCGACCGCACGCCGCACCACCGCGCTGCACCTGGCGGTCCTCAAAGCGATGACCGAACACGACCTCCACCACGTGATCGTGTACTTCCAGCAGGTCGCCGACGCCACCGACTTCGCCCGCCAGTTTCCCCACACCCTGCGCACCCTCACCGAAGACCAACGTCCTGCCTGGACCAGCGACCTGGTAGTCCAGTCGATCAACGGCACCCACAACCCCGGCCAGCGCCACGACATCCTGACCGACTTCGCCGCCGCCGACCGCGCCGTGCTGACCAACTCCCAAGTGCTGGGGGAGGGCGTCGACCTGCCCGCCGTCGACGCCGTCGTCTTCGCCGACCGCACCGCCAGCGTCCGCCGCATCGTCCAAGCCCTCGGCCGCGCCCTGCGCAAACCACCCACCCAGACCACCAAGACCGCCAGCCTCGTCATCCCCGCCTACATCCCCCACGGCGCCGACCCCACCGACCTCCTCGGCACCCCCTACGAAGCCCTCTGGCTCGTCACAGCAGCCCTGCGCCACCACGACCAGACCATCGCCGCCCGCGCCCCCCGCACCACCGCAAAACGCCGCCTGGAGCAAGGAACCCGCACGCTCCTGGCCCGCCGCTTCCGTTTCGACTTCAGCCTCGACCCCGACAGCATCGCCCGGGCGATGGACCTGATCGCCTGGCCCGCCAACGCCGCCGCCCTCTCTGCGCCCCGCCGGGCGGGCCTGGCGGCCGCGACCCGCTTCCACGCCGAACACCGCCACCTGCGCGTCCCCACCGACTACGAAGACGCCTACGGCTACCGACTCGGCGCCTTCGTCACCGGCCAGCGCACCGCCCGCAGACAAGGCATCCTCACCGAGGACTGGATCGCCGAACTCGACGCGCTCGGCATGATCTGGGACGACCACGAAGCCGCCTGGCAGGGCAACCTCACCACCATCACCGCCTTCCACGCCGAGCACGGCCACCTCGCCATTCCCGAGCACCAGCCCGGCGGCCGCTTCCTCGTAACCCAGCGCACCCTCGCCCGCGAGAACCGCCTCGATTTCGACCGCCTGGCCCAGCTCGACGCACTCGATCCCCACTGGACCCTCCCGCACGGCCCGGACTGGCACCGCAAGTACCACCTCCTGCGACGCCACATCGAAGCCGGCCACAGCCCCGACACCCTGCACCGCGGCACAGTGATCGACGACGTGAAGATGGGAAGCTGGCTGCACCGCCAGCTCTCCACCTGGGACCGCCTCGCCCCCGCGCAACGCGAACTCCTCACCCGCCTGCGGCTGACCCCCGCCGCCCCCCTGCCCCCTGCCAAGCCGGCGAGGCCCGCAGCAAAGCGGACCCGCCGTTCCTTCGAACACAACGCGCAGATCCTGCGGCTCTTCGTCGAGCACTGGGACCGCCCGCCCGGCGCACGGGAATGGATCGACGTCGACGGAGAACGCGTCATGATCGGACCGTGGCTGTGCAAGGCCCGCACCCGACGCGACGCAGGCCAACTCACCAAGGAGCAAGACGACCTGATGGCGCAGATCCTCCAGGCGGACTGGATTTCCCCCGCATCCGAGTAACAGCCCTCGGCCCGCGGGCAGCACATCGCGCAGGCAATTGCCGCTCCGCCCGCGAGGCGGTGGAAGGAGACCAAGCGAGCGCATCACACGCTGGCGTGGGCGTCGATACAGGTCTACAAGCTTTTCACCTGCGGGGCTGCAAGGTTTGAGGCGTGACTGCATTCTTTTGAGGCACCCTGTGGTGAGGTGCGTCCAGAGCTTCCCTAGGCCGCGGCCGACGAAGCCCGCCGGTGCGAAGAGCGGCGGACCTTGATCGATGTGGCCGCGATGTGCACGCTCAGCCGTCGTCTCGCAAGAGCCCAGCCTCTCGTCGGTGCACGCAACTGACACGCCTGTGGTTCCGCGCAGGGGCTCGGCCGTGACGGCTGTCCAGTTGGTCTGTCACGACACGCCGTAGATTGTGCCCGACACGGCCAGTTGCAGCTTCTTGCGCTTCAGCAGCCGGACCAGATCGTCAGTGTCGTAGAGCTGCTCGATCTCGCCGCGCGTCACTACCAGGATCTCTCTTTTCTGCCCCAGGGCCCGGAAGAGGATCTGGTGTGCGGCAGAGAGGTCGTCCGCGTCGCCGGTGATTCCACCGGCGGCGACCAGGATGCCCAGAGGCCGGCCACGTGCCTCCAGTTTCGCGTTGAAGATCGTTACTTCCGACGCGCCGACCGGCTTGGACCAGTTCTTGCACTCGACCAGAATGATCTGGTCGAACTGTCGCAGTCCGTTCGGGTCGCCGTCGTTCCAGAAGGCGATGTCGATCTCTTCAGATGAGAAGAAGTCGAGCTGGTTGCGGACGGTTGCGCTGATCCCGGGGATGAGCTCGAAGAGATATGTGAGGAGATCCTCGAATGCCTTGCCTCGAGCAGCATTGCTGACCGCTGTGTCACCGGCTGCCAGGTGCGCGGCAACCCGGCCGCGGTCGATGGACGTCATGAGGCGGCCGGCACGCCATGGACAGCCTGGTTCCTCAGGTCGCGGACCACCTCGGCGAAGCTCGACGTACGCATACGCTCAAGCAGCGTCTCCAGGGAGGCTGCAAGAACCGGGAGGGGGACCTCCAGCGCCTCATGTCTGTCCGTCTGTGACGGCGGCGGGTCGAGGTACACCAGCAGTGCGGCATGCATGGGACTGCCCTGCAGCAGAGCAAGAGTCTGATCGACTGCGTCGCGCGACAAAGTGCGCTTTACCTCGATGAGCAGGGGATTGAGGGCGATGGCATCCAGGTCGTCAGACCACACCCCGAGATCGATACGGCGGTGCGTGTCCTGGACCGGGCGCTCCACTGTCACGGTCCCGGCCTCCTCCAAAGCGGTCTTCAACACACGCACGACAGACCGCTCACGTGGACCGCCTTTCTTCAGCAGGGCGAGGAGTTCATCGACTCGCGTGTCGCCGAGCGGGTGTCCGATCGCAGGGGCAGCCACAGAGTCTGGAATCGCACGGCCTTCAGCCTGGCCCAGGGCAAAGGTGATGGCCTGCAGGTCATCCGGGCGGGCGCGGATGGTGAGCAGCCCGGCGAGATCGGGAGGAGGAGTCTCCTCGCCGGGATCGGTGATGACGATGACCCGCTTGCCCATCCCCACCGCTATGCCGGCCTCGAACAGGGCGTTCTGGGACCCGGCAGGGTCTCCCAGGATCACCAGCACCGTCTCGGCCTGGGCGATGGCCTGCCGCAGACTCTGGGCGATGCTCGCTCCCAGAGGAGCCACATCAGAGAGAACATAAGGTTGTACCCCCCGCTCTCGTAGCTCTTTGAGTAGCGGGCGCAGGTCCGCAGCAGCCGGCGCGGAAATGAACCAACGCGAGACTGGCGCAGGCGTATCGCTATCCGCTGTGCCCTCCGACACGTCAGGAACCTCGCTCTCTGCCGTCCGGCGTGGTCACCGCCACGCCACCGTACGTGCACACCATTGCAGCATGCGATGAGCCTTTCTGAGACTCCCTCAGGCAGGTCATCCTGAGCGGGGTGCGGCCCAATGGGACGCCGACGCCCACAGGTCACGGCAGCGCTCTATGCTGCGGGCGCGTACACCATGCTCCGATTTTGCGGGGCCGCAGGGGAATGAGGTCGACGTGCTGTTCACCGTCCTGGAATACCGGCAGCAGCCGACACCGAACCAGGACGGCGCTTTTTTGAGCAAGGACAGTTGGGACGACTTCGGCCACGTCACGACCTTCGACCTACAGGTCCGCATTCAGGACGGGCGCCTGCTCCACGTCGGCTACGTGCGCATCGCGCACACAGACATGGAAACCGATCCGGACTTCCGCACCACGGCGGACCGCATTCCGACCCGGTTCGAAGCACTCCCCGCGGGCTATTTCAGCCTCGGCCACCAAGACACCTACTACGACACGCTCAACACGCTGCCCGAGCCCGTGCGCCGCAGCGTGCTGACGGGCTTGCGGGACGTCGCCTACCAGCCCGAACTGATCCCCGGCGTGCAAGAACTGGCCGTCTTCCAGAGTTCGCTGATGCGGGGGATCAGCCCCACCGAACTGCGAAGGCTTATCCGCATCGCCGGCGGACGCAAACGCATCCTGCCCTTCCGATGGTCCTACACCCCACCGGTGCAGGGCACCGCCACCCCGCCCACACTCGACTTCGAGGCCGTGCCCGGGTCGCTGCCGTCAACCAACGTTCACGCGCTGATCGGCCGCAACGGCGTGGGCAAGTCGAGCCTGCTGCGCGATCTGGCCCAGCGCATCGCCGCAGGGGACATCGCCGTCGACGGAAGCCAGGCCGATACCGATGCTCTGACGAACTGCGTCGCCGTGTCCTTCAGCGCCTTCGACAAGCTCTACGCCCAACAACCCGCCGCGCCCACCGCGCTGCCCTTCACCTACATCGGCCTGCAGATTCTGGAGGAAAATCAGCTCCGGCTGAAGACCGAGGACGAACTGACCATTGAGTTCATCCGAAGCTTCTTCACCTGCCGCATCGGCGCACGCGGCCAGAGGTGGCGGGCTGCCATCGACACACTCAGCTACTCCGCCTCCGGATTCCTCGAGGGGCACCGTGAGCACCTTGATGCCCTCATGCGCAGCGGGGACCAGGAACGGATCGTCAACGATCTCCTGGAGGTCTTCTCGACCCTGAGTTCGGGGCACAAGATCGCCTTGCTGATCGTGACCCGTCTGATCGAGACCGTCACCGAGCGGACCCTCGTCCTCATCGACGAACCCGAAACCCATCTCCATCCACCCCTGCTCTCTGCGCTCATCCGCACGCTCGCCGACCTCCTGACGGACCGCAACGCGATGGCCGTCATGGCCACCCATTCACCCGTGGTCCTGCAGGAGATCCCTGCCTCCTGCGTCTACAAGCTGCGCCGATACGGCGACGTGCTGGTGGCCGAACGCCCGGCACGGGAGACCTACGGAGAGAACGTCGGTGAGCTCACGCACGAAGCGTTCGGCCTGGAGGTCACCGAGACCGGCTACCACGCCGCCCTGGCCGAACTCGTTGAGCAGGGTCTGCCCTACGAGGAGATCGTTGCTCGGTTCACGGACCTGGGTTCCGAGGCCCGCTCGATCCTGCGCGCGATGACCGTGCTGCGCGGCCGCGAATGGCGGGCCTGATGCGCTGGCCCGAGCGTCCTCAAGCGACCGTGACGCAAGCCCTGACCGCCTGTATCGCCGGCATGCAGGACCACGTCGAGAAACGGCGGCTGAAGGGCTTGCTGGCGCAGATGCAGACAGCCGAGGCCGGCTACCTCCGCTGCGTGGGCGGCGCTGACCTGCACGCCCTGAACACCTCACCGGGCCTGCTCAAAGGACGGCAGCGCAAAGACAAGGAAGCGCTCGTCCGGGCCTACGACCAGGGATTGGTGGGCCGCAAGGACGGCCGTGCCCTCTACGACAGCCTCATGGCGGCGGCTCCGCACGGCGAATGTCCGCTGTGCGGGACCGGCGAGGTCGACACACTCGACCACTACCTGCCGAAAACGGTCTTCCCGCTGTGCGCGATCATGCCCATCAACCTCGTCCCCGCCTGTATGCACTGCAACCACGGCAAAGGGGCTGCTCTGGCTGCCTCACCCGACACCCAGCCACTGCACCCCTACGTCGACCAACTCGGCGATGAACGCTGGCTCGTCGCCGATGTCCTGCCCACGGCCCCTGCCAGTGTCCGCTTCCGTGTCCAGGCACAAGCAGGCTGGCCCCCTTCCCTGGCAGCGCGGGTGAGACACCACTTCGACTCCTACAACCTGAGCTACCGCTACGGAAAGAAGGCCGGCAGGCACCTGGCCGGCAGCCGACGCGACCATGCCCGCCTCTTCGCTCTCGGACCCGGCATTCTGCGCCATGCGCTGACGGAAGAGGCCGAGAGCTGGGTTCTGACCGATCCCAATGCCTTCGAGACTGCTCTGTACTTCGGCCTGGCGGGCAGCGACTGGTATGTCAACGGCGGTCTGCTGCAAGCCTGAAACCGGCGCCGGGTGAGCGGCTGCCGGACCCGAAGTAAGGACCTCTTGCCCAGGCGCCAGCCATCCCACCGCTTCGCCGTGGACGTTGCGCTCCGTTCGAGCCGGGCCCGCCGTCGGCGGCCAGGCTGTCTGTCAGTGGCTCTCCCTACGATGCCGCCTGAGAACGGCGAAAGGGCGGAGATGACAGTGGCCGAAGGAGAAGCGCTGAGCAGGGACCGGGGGAGCCAGCCCCTCTGGGTATGGATCATGGTTTTGATGGCGCACGGCCGCCGCTGTGTGTATTGCGGTGAGCAGCCATCACAAACCCTTGAGCACGAAGCTCCGTTGGCTGGCAGGGCAGGGCGGGACATCTGGTGGAACCTCGTGCCCGCCTGCGACCGGTGCAACGGCTGGAAGCAGAAGAAGTCCGCGGCCGAGTGGGCGCGTGACATGAAGCTGCACCACGCGTACCCGAAGGCCGGCTTCGCCCGCCACGCCTTGCCCCTGCGGGTCGTCGAGGGAATCAACGACCGTGTAGCCCAGGTACAGCGTGAGATACGCGATCCTGCTCGGCGCCAGTGGTTCGAGCACCATTACGGGCGAAAACGCACTCCGCGGCTGCGCCGGGACAAGCACGAAGAAGTCCAACGGTGCGCCGAGGGGATGGAGCGTTACCCCTATCCGCCGTGGGAGTCACGAGAGATCAAGCCGTCCACGAGCCACTGCATGCGCGTGCTGTGCTGCGGCTACCAGCAAGAGGACGCCCACGCCGAGTTCATCACCCTGGCCAAAGCCGAGCGTGAAGACCTGCGGCGTATGGCGTATGAGAAGGGGTGGTACCTCGGTGACCTGATCGGCAACCTGCTGGATCGGGCTGTCGAGGAATGGCGCCGGTCTCGGCCGGGAGGCCGAGGCGAGGAGACGCCCGTTGACGTGAATTGCGACTCCGGGCCGGACGGCCAGGCCACCGCGAGCCGCCCGTCACCCAGTCGGAGCCACCTTCACCCGGACAAGGACCTGCACCGGGTGTAGAGCAACTGCGAGGTGGGGGCCACGCCCCAGATCACGTTCTGGCTGCGCAACCACGCCACGCACTCGATGGCGTACGACATCCGCTACGAGTTCCTCGACAAGAACGGCAAGGTCACCGGCTCGATGGACGGTGTCTTCTCGGTGGCCGCCCACCAACTCCTCGGTGACGAGGCGCTCTACAGCGCCGGCGGCCGCTGCGGATCCTCTCTCCGGCTCGCCTACGACGACACGAACGACGGCGCCGACCAGCCGCACTTCTGACGACGGGAACCGCGAATCTTGACCGTAGGACACTACGCGTAAGGCCCCTGACGGCTTCCTGTACTGCTACCTCACCCTGGTCCCTCCTGGCGCACTTCTCCACTTCATGGTGCCTGGGCAGCCCGAGCCCGGCGCTGGGAGATGAGGTGTGGGGCCAGCGGGGCAAAGGGATGCTCCTCGGGTGCGGGTGGCGTGGTCGGGGCGGTGGACTGGACGCGGTTCCAGGCCTGGCGCCAGGGGGTGAGGGCGTGTGCGGGGATGCCGCAGCCGGTGAGGTAGGCCTCGTACTGGCGCTGGTCGGTGGGCAGGCGTTCGCGGTTGATGATGCGGGAGGCGTTGGTGAGAGGCAGGTTGGGCACGTTGTCGGCGGCGTATCCGGCGCGGCGCTGGAGGGTGCGCAGCGGTGGGGCGCCGGCCTTCTCGTAGGCGGCGGCGAGCGCGGCCAGGAGGTCGGCGGCGTTGCGGACGTAGGCCGGCGCGGGGGCGTTGAGGGCGCGCAGCCGGCCGCGTTCGGCGATGCGGGCGCGGCGCCACAGCCGCAGCGCGTCGGTGACGGCCCGGGGGGCGCGGGTGATCCCTTCGACGTAGGCGATCACGTTCTCCTCGCGCGGCACGGGTCCGCTGCGGCGCGCGGTGCGCTGGAGGGTGGAGACCGACAGGCCGGTGCGGTAGGAGAGTTCGGACCAGGCTGGGCCGTCTATCCAGTGCAGCTCGGTGAGGAAGGCGGCGAGGGCCACCCGGTCCCGGGCGGGTGCCTTATCGGTCCGAGAGGTCACGGCCGTGGCTCCTGGGCCGCGCGGGCGGCGGCCGCTGCGAGCGCGCTGGCGAGGCGGCCGCGGGCGAGCGGGCCGGTGAGACGGCCGCCCGCGAACGCGATGGACACGGCGCCGATCGCGCCGCAGCCGCTGACGACGGCGAGGACGTCGCCGACGGGCAGGCCGGTCACGGCGAGAGCTCCGCCGATGACGGGAAACGCGACGACGCCCGCGACCTGCGCGGTGGTGCCGAGGCGGGCACGGCCGTCAGGGGCGGGTTCGGGCGAGGAAAGGGGAACGACATGAGGCACGCGAGCACTCCTGCAGCGGGGGCGGGCCCGCTCACATGCTGGGAGCGGGGCGCCGACGACGGAGGGGTCGCAAGGGACCGGTTTCCGCGGGCAGTTGGCGCTGCCCGTACGCGGAGCCGGTGTGCCAGAGCATGCCACGGCGCAAAGCTGCACCGCCTCCCCCGATTGCCCCAAATATCCGTCGGTTGGTCAGGGCTGGTCCAGCATCCGATGTCACGCGGTGACACCGGGCGTCGACCCTGGCGGGCCTGATACGGATCTGCCACGTCACGACCCGTAGTT
>Ga0307516_10003328_pt1 | contig 20797 bp, 13 predicted proteins | sample 19_EM_MG_FD_203310 | JGI IMG/M metagenome (GOLD analysis project Ga0307516, IMG submission 203310) | Populus trichocarpa ectomycorrhiza microbial communities from riparian zone in the Pacific Northwest, United States - 19_EM | ecosystem: Host-associated > Plants > Roots > Unclassified | place...
TTGCTGTCGTTCGCCGCGGGCCTGCCCCGCGGCGGTCTGATCGGCTACCCGGAGCCGGAGGCCGCGCGATCCCGGGCGCTGGTCGAGGCGGCCTTCCCGGGCCGGGAGATCATCGCGGCGGCCGGGACGAACCTCGATGACGCGATGTGGCCGGCGCTGGGCACGGTGTGCGCCGGTGTGTACGGCGACGTCGGCATCCTCACCGGCCACGACCTGACCCTCGGGCAGCCGAGCGCGCTCACCGCCCTGGTGGCCCGCCTGGCTCCCGATCGGCAGGCGTGCGCCGTGCTGATGGACAGCACCGTCGAGTGGTACGCCTTCGCGGTGTGGGACCGCGGCCGGCTGACCCGGTCGTTCAGTGCTTCCCACGCTGACGGGGTCACCGAGGAGGTGGGCGAGCCGCTGCCGTTCGAGCCGCCCGGGGCCACCCCGGTCGAGCGGGCGAACGAGGCGCTCCGCACGTACGTCGGCTTCGTGCAGGAAGGCCGCTGGGAACGGGACGGGCTGGATCCGGAGGACCTGCGGCTGGAGAGGTTCACCTTCGCCGACGCCCGGGCCCGCCAGGAAGCGCTCCGGCAGCAGGCCGGCCGGATGATCAGGGTGCAGCCTGGCTGACGTATGACGATGCTGGTATGGAACTTCCGGCGGTCCGTTCACCCATACTTCTGATTGTCGTCGATATGGCCTGGTGAACGGAGTGTTACATGTCCGGACTGACGTCGCATCGGCGCGTAGTCGCGCTGACGATGCCCGCGCTTCTCAGCGTGCTCGCCCTCGTCATCACGTTGTTCAGGGCGCCGGCGGGGGTGCCGCCGCAGATGCATCCGGCGGCCGCCGCCACCATGACGGTCGCGCAGGCGATCAGCGGCCAGAGCGGCACCGGCACGGTCGCCGGCTACATCGTCGGCGAGCCCACGGCCACCAATACGGTGCTGTTCAGCGGCTTCACCGGCGACACCGCGCTGGCGATCGCCGACAGCAGCAGCGAGACCGACACCGCCGACATGCTCTACGTGCAGATCACCAGCACGTACCGGTCGAGCTTCGGGCTGAGCAGCAACCCGGGCCTGATCGGCGACGCGCTCACCGTGACCGGCACGCTGACCGCCTACTTCTCGCACCCGGGCCTCAAATCCCCGTCCGCGATGACGCTCGGCGGGAGCACCCCCACGCCGACACCGACCGGCACCCCCACCCCGACGCCGACCGGGTCCACCAGCGCCTACTACGCGGCCGCGGCCGGCAAATCCGGCGAGAGCCTGAAGAACGCGCTGCACGGCATCATCTCCAGCGGGGTCACCACCCTGTCGTACGACGCGGTGTGGAACGCGCTCAAGGCCACCGACCAGGACCCGTCGAACTCGGCGAACGTCATCCTGCTCTACTCCGGGACCAGCCGGTCGAAGACGCTCAACGGCGGCGACAGCGGGGACTGGAACCGTGAGCACGTCTGGGCGAAGTCGCACGGCGACTTCGGCACCAGCGCCGGCCCCGGCACCGATCTGCACCACCTGCGCCCCGAGGACGTGCAGGTCAACTCCGAGCGGAGCAACAAGGACTTCGACAACGGCGGCACCGCCGTCAGCGACGCCCCCGGCAACCGCACCGACGCCGACTCCTGGGAGCCGCGGGCCGCGGTCAAGGGCGACGTGGCGCGCATGATCTTCTACATGGCGGTGCGATACGAGGGCGGCGACTCCTATCCCGACCTCGAGGTCGACGATGTCACCGGCAGTGGCACCGCCCCGCGGCTGGGCCGGCTCTCCGCGCTGCGGCAGTGGAACCTGCAGGACCCGCCGGACGCCTTCGAGAAGCGCCGGAACGAGCTCATCTACAGCAGCTACCAGCGAAACCGTAATCCGTTCATCGACCACCCCGAGTGGGTAACCTCCATCTTCGGCTAGCGGCGAGTGGAAACCGCGGGACGGTCCCGGAAGAAACGGGACCGTCCCGCGGCACATCGCGATCAGGTCGGCGCGGATGATCGTCTGTTCGACCGTCGAGCCCGCGCCGTCGGTCGCGGCGGCTCGCAGCGAGACGAAGCCGTCGGCGGCCGGATGCCGCACCAGCCGAACGCCGGGCGACGCCGCGGTAGCGGCCCCTGGACGCGGCGCGCCGATCTGAGCCACGCTCTCGGCCAGCAGCGGATGGCCCGCGCCGTCCAGTCACACTTTGCCGGTGTGCCGAGAGCCGCGCGGTCGGCGGTCGGCGTCCCGGTCAGCCCGGACCAGAAGCGCCCGGCCGCCCCCTTCGGCGTGCGCACAACGGCGCTGTTCACGCCGGGCAGGCGGCGCCCCACCGTGCCGGCCACCGCGTTCCCCGCCGCCGCAGGCGGGGAGCACAGGTTCTCCTTGATCGGGCCGGGGCTGGCGCCGGTTTGAGCGGTCGGGCCGAGGTGCTGCCGCCGTCCGCGTGACGAGCCCGCTCACCCGGCGTGGCGCTGCTGGCCGCCCGCCGCCGGCGGGGCGGTAGAGAAACGGTAGAAATGCTTGGCAGCATACGTCGGATACCGGGATCGAATTGGCGCGATCTTGGCGTGAGATGAATGTTTCTTCATCCGATTCATGAACGGCGGAGCTGGTGGTGATCTTGATGATGCGTACGGTAGCCTTCGGTCCATCGCCGGCCGCTGATCAACGGATCGCGAGGCCGCGCGAGATTCATTGTGAGGCCAGCCATTTGGTAGGACCGTCGTAGTCCTTAATGGGCTTTCCTGGGGGAGTCGAGGGCTTGAGAGAAGGCGATGGCGGGTGCGCAGACTGGAGCGGGTCCTCATTGACCAGGCGTCGGGGGTTCGCTTCCAGGGCGATCTAGGGACGACATTCGACCGGCCGCGCGTCGATACGGCGACTCCCCGGGAGCTGGGCATCCACAGCGCCATCACGATTTCTGGCGACGACGATCTACCGACCTACGTCGAGCGCGAATTCGACTCCCAGCTGCGTATTGCGCTCGCCGCTAATCTGTCGTCGCGCGGGAGTTTCGTCGTCATGGTGGGCGGTTCCTCGACCGGAAAAACGCGATCCCTGTACGAGGCGATCTATGAGCTCGTGCCGGATTGGGGATTGGTTCAGCCGGCCGACGCATCCGATCTTCTCGACGTGAAGAACGCGCCGCCGCGCGAGACCGTCTTCTGGCTCGACGAACTGCAGCAATATCTGGGCGGCCACCCGCCGCTGACCTCCGAGTGCGTCCGCGCGCTGGTGCGGCACGGCAACCTGGTGGTCGGGACGCTGTGGCCGGATCAGTACGCCAAGTGGACCGCGGGTCGCGAGGACGTCCACCTGCTGGTGAAGAGCGCCTTCGTGATACCCGTCCCGGATTCGTTGAACGCCGCGGAGTTGTCGAAGGCGGAGGTCATCGCGGAGCATGACAGCCGGATCCGGGACGCCCTGGACGCGCGCGAGGTCGGCCTCACCCAGGTTCTCGCCGGCGGGCCGCGGCTGGTCATGTGCTGGGAGCAACCCGCCAACGCCTACTCGAAGGCGATGATCACCGCGGCGGCCGACGCGCACCGGCTCGGTGTGCAGTCGCCGTTGAGCGAGGACCTGTTGACCGGGGCCATGTTCGGCTACCTGAAGACATATCAGCGGGTGCGGCCGACAGCCCACTGGCTGTCCGAGGCGTTGCCGCATGCCACCGAGCCGCTCTACGGCGATGTGTCGCCGCTCTTCCCCGTGGATGACGGCCGCGCGGGCACCCTCGCGGGCTACACGATCGCGGATTACCTGGCCCAGCATGTGCGGCGGAAACGGCGCACCGAGCCCGTGCCGGACCACGCCTGGCAGGCATTGGTGACGCATCTGCGCCGGCCCGAGGATCTGCGGCGCCTCGCGACCAGTTCCATCGCGCGGCTTCGCTACTGCTACGCCGAACGCGCGCTGACCAGACTCGTCGACGAGTTCGACGACGGCCGGGCCGCGGCCGAACTGGTCGATCTGCTGGTCCGGCAGGACCGGCTCCAGCGGGCCGTCGAGGTTCTCCGCCACCGTCTGGAAGCACACCCGCAGGACCGGCTGGCCGGCAAGAAGCTGACTCACGTGCAGGAGCTCTGGCAGCGGGTGGAGCAGGTCCGGCCGCCGATCGACCGGCGCGCCCGCGACATACCCGGCGCGGTCGCCGAGATCCTGGCCGACGGCGGTGTCTGTGATGAGCTGCGCCGGGAGGCGGACGCCGGCGACACGATCGCGGCCGAGAGGCTCATCGAGAGCCTCGCGGAACGCGGCTGCCTCCGGGAGATCCGCGACCGTGCGGCCCGGGGCGAAGTGCTGGCGGCGGAGGCTCTGGCGGATCTCTACCTGGCCTGGGGCGAGGTGGATCTGCTGCGGGAACGCGCCGAGGCCGGAGACAGGGCCGCCGAGCTGCGCCTGTCGAAGACGGACCTCGTCTCGGCCCGCCGTGCGGGAGCGAGGAACGAGATCGCCGGGCTGCGGACGGCGGTCGACGAGGGCCGGCCCGAGGCGGCGTTGCAGCTCTGCACGCTGCTGTTCGAGCTGCGCGACGAGCAGAACCTCAGGGCCGAGCTCGACGCCGGCACCACCGGCGCGGCCGAGCGGCTCATCGCCTTGTACACCGCGCAGGAGAACCACTCGCTGATCCGGCTGCGGGCCTTCGGGCTGGACGCGGACGGGCGGGTCGTCACCCCCCAACCAACCCCATAGATGTACGTGGAAAGGACTCTTGATGGCTGCCGAGCTGACCTCCGCGGACTACGCGTTCCTGATCATCCTGAAGGCGCAGGGCCGGGAGATCTCCAACACGGAGATGAACAAGCTCTACGAGGTCAGGCTGGTGAGCCCGGCCTACGAGAAGCTCAACGCGGCCGGGTACGTATCCTCCGAAACGAAGCGCCGCCCCTACCGGCACGTCATCACCGAGGAAGGGGCCAAGGTTCTCGCCGACCCGTTGGCGATCGACGAGGACCGGGCCGAGGCAGGGGAGAAGCGAACGCCCAGGGAGAAGCAGCTCTGGGCCGCCGTCGTCGCGCAGCAGAACCACATCGTGCGCCTGCTGGCCAAGGGAGGCGCCGCCGCCGCTACCGTGATCGAGCAATCTCCCGACCTCGACGGCCGCATCCGGGCCGCCTACACGAAACTGGCCGGTGCGCCGGGCGAGTGGGTGGACCTCGCCGCGCTCCGGCCGCTGGTCGGTGACGTGCCGAAGGCGGAGCTCGACAAGGCGCTGGCGCGGATGCTCGACGCGCGCGATGTGCGGCTCGAGCCGGAGCCGCTCGTGCACCGCGTCGGCGCGGAGGAGCGGAAGGCCGCCGTCCGCATCGGTGGCGAAGACCGGCACAAGCTGGCGATCGGCCGGCGATGACCGAGGAGGAGCGCACGGCGCTGGCCGCCCTCCGGTTCAGTTGGGCCATGGCGCCCGATGACGTGTGGCGACGCTCGCCGTTCCATGTCGACGGACTGCACGAGTCCGTGGTCCGGGATGTGCGCGACAGCGTCGCCGAGGCCGAGGCCAGCGCCGATGCGAGCCCGATCGGCCTGGTGCTCGAGGGCCGGCACGGCACCGGAAAGACGCATCTGCTCGGCTGGGTCCGGGAGCAGGTGCAGCAACAGGGCGGGTACTTCTTCCTCATCGGCCTGCTCGACGGCCGGGACTTCTGGGACGGCCTGCTGGTCTTCCTGCTCGACGGCATGGCGCGCGAGGTGCCCAACGGCGAGACCCAGTTGCGGTTGCTGCTGCGGCGCCTGGCGTCCCGGATCGGCGCGCCACGGGCCGACCGGCGGGCGGTGATCGGGGAGACCGAGGTGACCCGTGCCGCACTGGACGCCTTCGTCGGCGGGCTGCGGGAATACGACCGCCACGTCGCCCACCAGTGCCGGGACACGTTGCGGGCACTAGCCTTGCGCGCCTCGGACAACGAGGAGCACCAGGACATCGCCGACAACTTCTTCGCGGGAAGCGAGGAAGGAGTCGTGGGAGAGCGCCAGGCCTGGGGGATCCGCAACAATTCGCGGACAGCACAGGAGATCGTCCATGAGATTTCCTGGTTGCTGGCCACCACCGGCCCCTCGGTGATCGCGTTCGACCAGATCGACACGGCCGTCGCGCAGGCGGCCTTGCAACAGGACCTCGCGAAGACTTCCGCCGCCGAGAGCGATCTCCGGTTGGCAGTGATGGCGACGGGCCTGGCCAACGGCCTGACCGAGCTGCGGGACACGACCCGCCGAGCCCTGACGGTCGTGGCCACCCTCTCCACGACGTGGGATCTGATCGAGGGGTGGGCGCCGTCGTCGTTCCCCGCCAGGTTCCGCCGCTGCCCGGCGCTGGAGGGGATCCGGACCCCGCAGATCGCGCGTCAGCTCATCGAGAAGCGGTTCGCGGCTCGCTTCGCCACCGTCAAGTTCTCCCCGCCCTATCCCACGTGGCCCGTGCAGGAACAGGTCTTCGAGGAGGCCACGCACTACACGCCGCGGAGGCTGCTGGTCGCCATCGACCGGCACATCCGGGCCTGCCTGATCGACGACGACGTGCGTGAGCTGAGCCACCTGAGCGACGTGCCCAGCGAGGAGCAGGTGACCAAGGCGCCGGCGACGACGGCGCCCGCGATTCCCGACGACGAACTGGCCCGGATCGAGGCACGATTCGAGAAGTTGAAGCGGAACGCGGACATCACCTCGCCGCTCGAGCACGACACCGAGGACGGCTCGTTCCCGGCCCTGCTCGCGGCCGGGCTGGAAGCCTGGATCGCCGAGCGCGGCGATGGCGGCGAGCGGTTCAGCATCGATCCGCCGCCGAGCTCCAAACCGGATCTGCACGCCCGCCTCCGCCGCGACCTGGACGAACGCTCCGAGGAGGAACGGGAGCGGTCATCCGACCAGTCGCGTACCGAGGATCAGATGCACTGGTCGTTCCGGGCGATCAGCGACACCCACCACGGCGTGGCCGCGCTGCACCGGATCCGCCGCGCCCGCACCGCGGCCGGGCTCACCCCGGATGTCGACAAGCGGAAGCTCTTCCTGTTGCGCAACGGCCCGTGGAGTCAGTCCGCCAAGACGCAGGAGGTGATCCGGCAACTCGAACGCGACGGCGGTGTGACCCTCGCCGTCGACGACGCCGATCTGCGGGTGCTCGCCGCACTGCGCGGACTGCGGGACGAGAATCCGGCGCACCTGCACGCGTGGCTGGTCCGCTATCGACCCACCGAGCAGGTCACGCTCTTCAAAGAGGCCCTGGCGGACGCCAGCGCCTGGACCGGGGACACCGAGCAGCCGGTCGCGTCGCCCCCGGATCGCATCCCGGAGGAGATGACGACGGCCGGATTCACCATCGGCCACGGCATCGAGGGCGATGCTTCGGTGCCGCTGTCACTGGGAGCGTTGCGCAAGCACGCGGCCATCTTCGCCGCTTCCGGCTCCGGGAAGACGGTGCTGCTGCGCCGCCTCGTGGAGGAGTGCGCGCTGCTGGGAGTGTCGGCGATCGTCCTGGACCCCAACAACGACCTCGCGCGGCTGGGCGATCCGTGGCCGGAGCCACCGGCCGGCTGGCGCCAGGGCGACGCCGAACGTGCGGCGCGCTACCTGGCGGATACCGAGGTGCTCACCTGGACGCCACGGCGGGAGGCCGGCCGTCCGCTGAGCTTCCAGCCGCTGCCCGACTTCCCCAGCGTGCTCGAGGATCCCGACGAATTCGGCGCGGCGGTGGAGTCAGCCGTGACCGCCCTGGCTCCACGCGCCAACCTCGTGGGTCGCACCTCCAGGGTGCATCTGGGAACGGCCGTGCTGCGGAAGGCGGTCGAGCACTTCGGCCGCGAGGGCGGCCACGACATCCGCGGGCTCATCGCGCTCCTGGCCGACCTGCCCGAGGGAGTCAGCGGGCTTGACGACGCGGCCAAGATCGCCGCGGGTCTCGCGCAGACGCTCACCGCCTCGATGGACAACGATCCGATGTTCGGTGGCGGCGGTGCCCCCGCGGACCCCGGCACGCTGCTGACCCCGTCTCCCGGCAAGCGCGCGAGGATCTCCGTCATCAGCCTCATCGGCCTGCCCGCGGACGAAGCCCGGCAGGGCTTCGTGAACCAACTGCAGATGGGCCTCTTCGCGTGGATCAAGAAGAACCCCGCCAGGGACCGCCCGCTGCTGGGCCTGCTGGTCATGGACGAGGCTCAGACGTTCGCGCCCTCCGGAGCGATGACCGCGTGCACCCAGAGCACGCTTGCCCTGGCGTCGCAGGCGCGAAAGTACGGCCTCGGGTTGATCTTCGCCACCCAGGCGCCGAAGAATCTGCACAATCGCATCCCCGGCAACGCGGCGACGCACTTCTTCGGGCGGCTGAGCGTGCCGATCCAGATCGACGCCGCTCGCGAGATGGCCAAGGTCAAGGGCGGTGACGTGCCGGACATCGGCAACCTCGTCGCGGGCGAGTTCTACATCGCGCTCGAAGGCGAGGCACCGCACAAGGCGCGCACGCCGATGTGCCTCAGCCACCACCCGAGCAGTCCGCTCACCGACGAGGAGGTCATGGCCCGCGCGCGGGCCTGACGGCGTCAGACGTACGGGCGCAGCAGGGCGGCCAGGTCGGTGCGGCCGATCTCCGCCAGGGCGTCCGGCAGGTCGGACAGCCGGCCCCGATTCTCCAACCAGGCCCACAGTTCGCGCGGCTCGTCACCGGCCCGGAACCGGCGCGTCTCGTACGAGGGCACCCCGACGAGGTCCGCCAGGTCCTGCCAGTCGTAGGTGAGCCGCCGCACGATCTCGAGTTTCACGGAACCGGGGAGCTCACGGGTCGGCGGCACCGACCGTGTCGACGTGGCAGCGGGCGAAAGCAGCCTTCCGAGGAGGGCGAAGAGCACCTCGGCCGACGCCCTGGCCGCGAACGCCTTGAAGCGGTCGTCCTTGTCGAAGTTCGCGTGGTCCATCACGCCCTTGGCGACCAGCCAGTGCGGGACCTGCCGCTCATGCGCGATCGTGGCGATGGTCGCCGCCTCCATCTCCAGGGCCAGGATCCTGCGCTGAGTGATCTCGAGCCGGTCCCAGATCTCCGGGTCCGCCATGACGGCGCTGCCGCTGGCCATCGGCCCGGCGAAGACGGCGAACGGCAGCCGCTCCGGCCCGTCGACATCGACGTACAGGATGCGCTGGATGCGATCCCGGCCGGCGTCCGTCAACGCCAGGCGACCGTCCCGCCAGGCGATGAAGCCATCGGACTCCAGCCGCGCCAACCGGGCTTCCCATGTCGAGGCCGGGAAGTAGCGCCGACGGGCCGGGTGGGTACGGGGGTCCTGACCCTGGTGGAGCCGTTCCAGGTACCAGACCGCCGCCTCCTCGTCGGTGGCGACGCCACGGCTCGGCAGGCCCGAGGGATCGAAGTCCTGCACCGCCCGAACCCACCGGGTGTCCTGCGGGAACTGTTGGTGATCGGCGCGGAAGACGTCGCCGTGGTGCTTGCCCTCGTCCCACTCGTAGGCCGGCGCGGCGACGATGACGTCACCCGGTGCGGTATCGCTGGGATTGCCCGCGCAGACGCCGCACATCGCCAGGCAGGCGGGCCGGAGCCGGTCGGTCAGCGTCGTGGCGATGGGGCCGGTGCCGCGCCCGCCCATCTGGGTCGGGCGGGCCAGCGCTATCGAGATCGTCTTCCCGGCCGCGGTGCGCTGACTGATGGTGGAGTACGGCGCCGGACCGTCGTCGTGCTCCTGCCACCGCCGCAACCCGGCCACCGCCTGTACGGCGTCGTATTCCTCCTTCAGCGCGGTGATGATCAGGACATCCACGATGCCGTGGTTGAGCATGCGGGCTCCTCGCTAAGGCGGAGAAACGGTAGAGCTGTTCCCCATCATGGTCGGCACAGCACACTTCTGTAGCAGGTCGAGGAGCAGCACGAGCTCGTCGCGCAGCCGGAGCAGCTCCGCGACGGTGATGCCGAGTTCGTAGTAGTGGTGGTGGCCGGCCCGCGACAGCGCCCACCACACGTAGCTCACCCGCCGGGCGATGTCCGGCCCGGTGTAGGCGGGCAGCATCAGCTGCTTGGGGCGCTGCGCGTGGGTCGCCGTGGCGATCTCCGGCCGGACCCGGCCCCAGAAGCCGTCCAGGGCCGCTTCGAGTTCCAGCCGCAGCAGCCAGGCGCAGGCCCGCGGCCAGGTGCCCCGGGTGCCGGGCAGCACTGTGCGCAACAGTTGGTCGGCCGTTGCGAGGTACACCGTGCTCATCGCAGCTTCGCCAGCAGGTCGCCGGTGCGCCGGACGAGCTGGGGCAGCGGGGTCGCGTCGTGCGCGCCGTGGGTGCCCGCGGCCACCGCCTTGACGGTGTCCGTCGCCCAGCGCCCGTACGCCTGGTTGAGGTGGCTGTAGAGGTCTCCGCCGCGGTCCGGATCGTCGAGCAGTGCCAGGGTGAGCCGCTGCTGGACCTTGACCGCTTGCGCGAGGGCCTTCTCCACCGACTCGTAGGACTCTCCTGTCGCGTACCGCCGGGCCCGGTAGCGGTCCATGCTGGCCGCCTCCAGCGCTGAGCGGCAGAAGCCCGCGACGACCGGGTAGCGCGCGTCCTCCGGTAGCTGCTTCGCGGCCGCCAGCGCGTACGCGTCGGCCAGGTAGCGGTCCGCGGGGTCGTTGGCCCGGCGCAGCTCGACCACCGACCGCTCGCGGCGGCCCACCTCCCAGACCGTCGCCTCCAGGCCGAGGCGGCGCACGGCCTCGGGCAGCCGGTCGTCGTGGGTGAACACGACGACCTGGCGGGTCTCGGCGATCTCCCCGAGCACCTCGGCCAGGCCGTCCACCTTGGCCGGGTCCATGCTCTGCACGGGGTCGTCCACCACGACGAACCGGTACGGGCTGGCCTGCGCGCACGCCCGGGGCAGGAACACCGCCAGGCCCAGCGCGTGCAGCTCGCCCTGGCTCATGACGGCGAGCGCGTTGGCTTCCACGCCGTCGACGGACACCGGGAACTTGACCCGCCGCTGGGTGTTGGTGCCCTCCATCCGCATCTGGTGCAGCTCGACGTTGCTCTCCTGGCGCAGCCGCAGCCAGATCCGCGCCGACTGTCCGACGAACGCGGCGAGGCGCTCCGCGCGGATCGCGTTCGTCGCCGCGCCGAGCGCCGTCCGGGCCGCTACCAGCCGGGCCAGCCCGTCCGCGCCGGCCCGCACGACCGCGGCGGCGTCCAGCCAGCGCCGCAGCGAGGCTCCCGGTTCCCGCCAGGCGTCCTGCCGGCGCACCAGCCACCGGGTCGCCGACTCGACCAGATCGGTGTACGCCGCCACGACCGGCAGCCAACTCACCCGGACAGCCTCGGCCTCCCCCGCGGTCCCGGGGAGGCTGGCGAGGACCGGCAGGGCGGCCAGCGCCTCGCGCAGTCGTTCCGCCGGTTGGGGCATCGTGGTTTCGAGCGCCGCGACCGCTGCGCCGAGCTCGCGGCGTACCGTCCGCAGGAGATGGCTCGCGTCGCCGTGCGCGACCGACACCCGGTTGTGCGCGGTCCGCGCCTCCGCCGCGACCTCACCGAGCCGCGCGACCTCCGCCTCGGCGCCCTCCCGCCACCCGGCGTCGAGCCAGCCGGCCCGGCAGACCGGGCACGGCTGGTCACCCTCGACGCTGTGCAGATCGAGCGCCTGTCGCAGCAGCACCGCGGTGCGTGCGGCTGCCGCGCTGTCACTGCCGGCCAGCCGGGCGGCTGCGGCCTCAGCCTCGTGCAGGGCTGTCAGTGCGCGGTCCAGATCCGGCAGGTCACCGTCGAGCAGGCGGCGTGCCGCGCTCTCCGTGGGGTGGTCCGCCGCCGCGGCGGTGCCGTCCACGAGCGCGGTGAGCGCGGCCAGGTCGGCCCGGGCGGCCTGTCTGCCCAGCGCGGCGAGCGCCTGCCGGGCCCGGTCGTCGTCAACCTCGCCGAGCTCGGCCCGCAGCAGGGTGAACGACTCCCGCAGCGCCTTGCCCCGGTCGTCGCGCTCCTTCCGCCGCCGCTGCAGCCTGGTGTCCGCCGCGGACAGCGGAGTCAGCCCGAGGATCGGCGCCAGCGCGTCGTACAGCTCCGCGGGCTTGGCCGTGATCACCCGTTCGAGGTCGCGGGCGGACAGGAACGGCCGGTACGCGCCGGCCCGGCCGAGCCACTCCGGCACCTGCCCGGCGGGTTGCCGCTGACGGCCGACGAAGGTCGTCACCTCGGCATCCGAGGGATCCGTGGCATCCTTTCCCCACCGCCGCCGCAGCGTCACCGGCGCCTGCCCATCGAGCCGCAGCTTGACGGTGATCTCGGAGTCGCCGTCGTGGTGCAGGTTGCGCCAACCCTCCCGAAAGACCACCGGGCGCTGCGCCCATCGCATGGAGTCATCGGTGAGAACGAGCTCGGCGGCCTCGGCGAAGCTGGACTTGCCGGAACCGTTGCGGCCGATGACCAGGGTGAGGCCGGCGCTCGGCCGCAGGGCCAAGGTCGCTTGCGGACCGACTCCGCGGAAACCCTCGACCCGGACGGCCTCCAGCCAGACGTCCCCCTCGACGCCGGGGCTCTCCCGCGTGCCCTGACCCGGCTGCGTGAGCTCGCCGCCGGCGAGGACGGCATCCAGGCCCTGGTCACCCTGGTACGCGGCCAGCACGAGATCAGCCACCGGCTGGGGAACCCCGAGGGACCGCAACCGAGCCGTCAGATCGTGGAACAGGAGGGTTTCGTCGCTCATGATGAGTCCTTCGAACCAGGTAGGCACCGCCTTGACCAGCCTCTCGCGGGCATCGGCCGCGTTCCTACCGCCGATCTTCCGGCGGTCCCCGTGCACCCTTTCGCAAGGTGGTCGGTAGGACTCCGGTAGATCGAGTCACGACGATATAGCCGCTCGCCCCGGGGCCGTCGAACGCGTGAAGATCGGCACGTCACCGGGGCTAATGTTGATCTGACATGAAGATGGGTTGTTGGCATGAACGTGCGTCGATGGAACCGTCCGCCGGTCGTCGTTCTCACGGCGTTGGAGGTCGAGTACGAGGCCGTCCGAAGCATGCTCGCCGATCTCCGCCAGCCGCCTCCGGTGTCCGGCACCCGCTTCGAGGTGGGCTCGCTCGGGCGTGACGCCGGCGAGGTGGTGCTGGCGCTCACCGGGGCGGGTAACCACGCGTCGGCGGTCATCGCCGAACGCGCCATCAGAGAATTCGCGCCCTCCGCGGTGCTCTTCGTCGGGGTGGCCGGGCGGCTGCGGCCGAGCCTGGCGCTGGGTGACGTCGTGGTCGCCACCCACGTGTACGCCTACCACGGTGCTGCCGCCCGTGCCGACGGGCTCAAGTCCCGGCCCCGCGTCTGGGAGATCGACCACGGCATCGACCAGGCCGCCCGTCAGGTCGCCCGGCAGGTGGAGCGAGGCCGCAGCCGCCGGGCGGGGGCGGAGGGGCCGCGGGTGCACTTCGGGCCGGTGGCGTCGGGGGAGGTGCTGCACGACGCCAGGGTGTCCGAGCCGCTCCGCTGGATCAGGGAGCACTACGACGACGCGCTCGCCATCGAGATGGAGGCAGCGGGCGTGGCCAAGGCGGGACAACTGAGTGCCGCTCCGGTGGCCGTCGTCCGGGGGATCAGTGACCGGGCCGACGGGACGAAGGCCGGCACCGACGGGGAGCGCTGGCAGCCGCGGGCCGTCCGCAACGCGGCATCCTTCGCGACCGCCCTGGCGGCTGAGCTGATCGCGCAGCATCCCCCGCGTGCCGGGGCAGGCTCGCGCACGCCGGAGGTCCATGTCGAGACGAGGGGCGGCAGTCACGGCACGGTGGCCGGGGTCGTCAACGGCGGGGTCCACAACAACGTGCGACCCGGCCGCGCGCGGCGCGAGGAACGAGGATCGTCGTGAGCGGCGAGAGCGGTGGCACGACCGTCACGGCGGAGGGCGGCAGCCATGGCGCGGTGGCCGGCACCATCCACGGCGGCGTCAACAACAACTACTACCAGATTCCCGAGGGCGCTTCGCCGGAGGAGAAGTTCGACATCGCCCTGCGCTACCTCGCCTCGGGGCAGGCGACGACGGCGCGCAAGCTGTTGTCCGAGGTCACTACCGTCATCCGGGACTCGAACGAGGTCTGGTTCCACTGGCTGCTCGCCTTCTTCAGCGGGCGGACCCTCTGGGAGCTCTCACCCGAGGACCAGCAGTGCTGGACGGCGGCGTTGCGGCAGATCGACGACCTGCCGAGGGACGGCTGGTCGCCGGGTATCGACGTCGTTCGCCGCCTTGCCGCCGCCAGTCGCTCGCGCACCACCGACGAGGCCGCGGTCTCAGCGGTTCGCGAGGACATCGACCGCCTCGATGCCGCGATGGGGATCGATGTCCTGCGGCATCTGGAACGGGTGCTGCAGGGCGCGCTCAAGGATGAGCTGTGGCACCGGGACGTCCAGCAAGCCAGGGATGACCGGACCTCCGGGTACCGCCGGGACCGCGTGTGGAAGTTCTTCGAACCGGATCCGGCACCGCCCCGGACCCTTCCGGTCCGGCCGGCCGGGGTGTTCGCCGCGGATCTTGCCTTCGGCTCGTTGATGACCGCCGCGGTCGTCGGTGCCGTCGGCACGATCGGTTGGCTCGCGTTGCAGCGCGACGACACCTCGGCCCTCATCGCGCTCACAGTGGCGCTCATCGCCGCCGGTGTCGCCCTGACCAACGGCGCGGAGTGGCGTTTCCGCGTCGAGCGACGGCGCGCGGAAAAGCGGCAACTGCGGACGCAGAGATTTCCCAGCGACGCCGCGCGGCGCGGCGGATTCACGCACCAGGTGGACCGGTCCTACCTGCGGTATGCCGACATGTACGCGCCGGAGGATCGGGCCGATCGGGCCGGCTGGCTGATCGACGCGTACGGGCCGATCAGCCGGCTGCGCGACGAGCTACTCGAGGTCTACCGCGAGAAACGCGTCAAGGCGGCGGCCGTCAAGTGGCTCATCAGGTTCCAGGTGCGCGAACTGCGGCGGCAGTGGGCAGCCGGGATGCTCGTCGACCGGCGGCGCTGGAACGTTCCCGCGCCGGTGAAGGGCCTCACCGCGACCGGTGCCCTGGTGACGGTGGCGGGACTGTTGTGGGCGATACAGTCCGCCGCCCGGCAGAACCTGTTGCAGACGGCCGGTGCCGTCGTCGCGATCGCGGCGGCGGGCTGGGCGGCGGCCGTCATCGGACTGCGGCTCGTTGCCGAGACCAAGCGGGTCGCGGCCGAGGAGGCCGAGCGGCTGCAGCGGGAGACGTCCTACTGGTTCGAGTATCAGCGCTGGCAGCATCGGCTCTCGGACCGGCCGACCGACATGGAGATGGCGCAGTGGCTCGACTGTGACCGCCGCATCCTGCTGCAGCACACCCTTGCGGCGTACCAGCTGAAGTGGAGCGACATCAGCGCGTACGCGTCGATGGAGGCACGGGGCGAGGACAGCAAGCGGGCCCGCGCGAAGAACGGCCCGTGGCGCTATTCGCGCTACCAGCTGCTGGTCTTCCTGCTGACCTCGGACGGGGTCCGGCAGATCACCGTCGAACTGGACTTCGCGCAGACCACGTTTCACCACTGGGAGCGCACCAACTACCGCTACGACGCGGTGGCCGCGGTGCGGGTGACCTCGCGGGACGACGGCGCCCGCGAGTTCCACCTCTTCCTCGTCAACGGTGCCGACATCGAGGTCGCCGTGACGGAACCGGGGCAGGCCGGCGCGGACGAGGACTCGGATATCCTGGCCGACGGTGCGCAGGACGCCGCCGGCCTGCGCAACACCCTGTTCGTCCTCGAGGGCGTCGCCGCCGAGGGCCGGAGCTGGTGGGCCGGGCCGGCGTACCGGCGGGCGGGCTGACGACGCCGCACGGCACGGTCAGCCGGCGGCCGGGCGGCGCAGGATGCGATCCTGCCCGGGCACCTCTCCGGCATCGTAGAGCTGCTCGACGCGGGCCCACGCGGCGTCGGCGACCACCTCCGAGCTCTGTGCCGTCAGCGCGTCGGCCAGCCTGGCCTGCGCCTGGATCTCCAGGTAGGCGGCGTCGACGGTGGCGAAGCACCGCGCCGCCCGCCTGAGCTCCGCGACCTGCTCCTCGACCCGGCCCCCGTCGCGCCACAGATCCGCCATGCTGAGCCGGACCCGTCCCTCCAGCAGGGCGTCCGCATGCTCGTGGGCCAGGGTCACCGCCAGGCGGAGATGTTCCTCCGCCCGGACCGGATGGTGCTGGTGCCGGGCCAGATCACCGAGGCCGTGCAACGCGTACGCGTAACCCTGGCCGCTGTCGCGACCGAAGATCGTCCGTACCGCGGCGAAGGAACGCTCCGCACCGGCGAGATCGCCGGAAGCCAGGTACGCACAGCCCGACCAGTACCGGGTCTGCGCGATCAATCGCGGCTTGCCCAACTCGTCGGCGACCGCCTCGGCGCGGGCGAGCGCGGCCGCCGCCTGCCCGTGGTCGCCACGGTCGAGGTGGACCTGGCCGATGAACCGCAACGTCTGCCACCGGCCCACCGTGTCGCCGGTGGCCTCGTACCCGGTCAGCGCCGCACCGAACAGCGTGAGAGCCTCGCTGGACCGGCCGCGGCGGCGTACGGCGTTGGCCAGCGTGCGGCGCGCGATCGCCAGGCCGTGCTCCTCCTTCTCGGCGCCCAGCAGCTCCACCGCCCGGGTCAGTTCCCCGATTCCGGACACCTCCGGGCGGTTGCCGCCGGCGACCAGGGCCGGCTGGCCGAGACAGGTCAGCACGATGCCTTCCCCGCGGCGGTCACCAGCGGCCCGGCACGCCCGCAGCGCCGTGGTGTGCGTGGCGTACCAGTCGTCGTGGAGGCCGAGGATGGTGTAGAACTCGTGGGCCGAGACGGCGAGGTCCCAGCACAGCTCGGTGAGTCCGAGCCGCGCGGCGAGATCCACCGCTACCCGGATGGTGAGCCGTTCCGCCTGGAACCACGCGATCGGATCGTCGTCGACCTCGGCGTACGCGTCGTCCGGCAGGTATGTGCCCGGCACGTCGCTGTGCACGACCTCGAAGTCACCGCCGTACAGCCGGGCGTGCGCGCGTCGGGTCAGGCCCAGCAGTGCCTGGCACACCCGGCGTAGCAGTTCGTCACGGTCACGCTGGTCCGGGTATTCGGCGAGGGCCCGGCGGTGGGCGTACTCCCGGGTCAGGTCGTGGAACCGGAAGCGGCGTGGCATCGGCGCCGCGGTGGTCTCCACCATCGACGCGGCGGCCAGTTCGGCCAGCGCCGCCCGGCCACGCTCGGGATCGTCGCTGAGCGCGGCGGCCGTCCAGGTGCCGAAGGTCGGCAGCGGCAGCAGCCCCAGGTCGATGAAGAGCCGCCGGTGTGCCGCCGCGAGCGGGGCCAGACCGGTCTCGAGGGTGCGCGCCAGGCTCTCGGCGCCGAACGCGTACGCCGCGGGCCCGTTGGTTCGCAGCCGCCGGACCAGCTCGGCGGTGGGGTGCGGATCGCCGTGCACGCGCAGCGCGGCGGCGATCCGCAGGGCCAGTGGCAGCCCGCCGCAGAGCCGGACCACCTCGCGTACGGCGTCCCGCTCGCCACTCAGGTCGATCCGTGAGGCCGCCACGACGGACTCGAACAGGACGGCGGCGTCCGGATCGGCGAGCGGCTCCAGCGTGCCCACATGGTGCGCGCCGGGCACGTCGGGCAGATGGCGGCGGGCGGTGACGAGCACCTTGCAGCCCGCTCCGGCCGGGATCAGCGGACCGATCTGCGCACCGCCGGCGGCGTCGTCGAGCACGACGAGCATCCGCCGGTCGGCCAGCAGGCTCCGGTAGAGCGAGGCCCGCTCGGCCAGGGACTCCGGCACCACCGGCACGTCCAGTGACCGCAGGAACTGCGCCAGGATCTCGGCGGGAGCGGCCGGGTCCGACGAGGCGCCCCGTAGCTCGGCCCAGAGCTGGCCGTCGGGATAGTCCGCGCGGCGCTGGTGCGCCGCCTGCAGGGCGAGCGCGGTCTTGCCGATGCCGCCGGCACCGGGCACCACCATGACCCGGTACGGCGTGCCGGCGCCGAGCAGCCAGTACAGCTCGGCCACCAGCGGGTCGCGGCCCACGAACCCCGGCGGCGCGGCGGGCAGCTGTTTGGGCACCGCGGGTGTGCTGCGGGCGGGCAACGCGTCCAGCGGGAACGCCCGGGCCACGGCGTCGTCGTTGCCGGCGCCGATCGCGTAGGCGAGCGTCCGCAGCTCGGCGTCGATGTCCCCGATGGCCGCGGCCAGCGCCCGTGCATACCGCTCGTACGCGTCAACGGCTTCCGCCCGGTGGCCGCTGTGGTAGAGCGCGATCATCAGGAGCTTCTGCAGCTGGTGGTCGGTCGGGAACTCCGCCACGATGCGCTGCAGGTCGTCGAGGCCGCCGCTGAACTCGCCCCGCTGGGTCCGCAGCGTGAAGAGGCGTACCGCGATCCGTTTGCGGCGTTGCTGCAGCGAGCGGACCAGGGGAGCGAGCATCGGTGCGGGCACGTTGGACAGTGGTTGCGGCCCGCGCCACAGCTGCAGTGCCTGCCTCAGCAGCTCCGCTTCGTCTCCGGGGCGGTGCTGCTCGGCGGCAGCCGTCGCCAGCTTCTCGAAGGCGAGCAGGTCGAGGTCGTCGTCGCCGGCTCGCATCTCGTACCCGAAGCGAGCGTGAGTGACAAGATCGCCGGCGCGGCCGATCGGTCGTAGCAGCGCCCGCAGCGCCGACACCGCTTTGTGGAGCTGTGCCTCCGCGACGTCGGCCTTGCCCCAGCCCATGCGCAGCAGATCCGCATGCGACAGCCGCTTGTTCGGCTGGATCAGCAGCGCGGCCAGCACGTTGAGCTGCCGTCCGGGCGGCAGCCTGAGCGGCAGCCCGCTGTGTGGATCACGTACCTCCACCTCGCCAAGGACGCCGTAGATCACGTCGTGGACCTCCGCCCCTCACGCCGCGTCGATCCTTGCTGTCCGACCGTAGAAGCCGCCGGCAGCCGCCGCCAGCACCGAACGGGCAACTTCGTGCCCCAGTAGTCATTCGGAAGCCCTGCGGTAGTCCGCTGTGGCTAAATTGCTGCACGTCATCGGGGGATTACGGAGTGTTGAGGCGGCCTTGCATGATCGACCATAGTCACGGCAGCCTGGCCCGGATCGTGGACACGGAACGACGGCCGTTGCGTCCGATCGGGACCACGGCCTACGACGTCGCCCGGCGTACCGGTGAGCTGCTGACCGGTCTGCTGCGGTTGCCGGGCATCCGGCTCTACCAGGGCGTCCGGCTCAACGGCCACCCGCCGCTGCCGTACGCGTTCAGCGTCGGCCCCCGCGTCGTGCTCGTGGACGCGGTCGCCTGGCCACCCGGCTCGTACGCGACGAGCGCCGCCGGGGCCGTCTACTGCGGTGACGTCTACATCGGGCAATCGGCCGGTCCGCTGCTCGGCGCGGTGCGCCACCTGCGCCGCCTGCAGCCGCGGGGACATCGGGTGAGCGCCGTCGTCGTGGTCCACCCGAGCGTCGCCGGTCGCCTGGACCTGCCCGCGTCCACCGGCACCGAGGTGGCCTGGCTCCAGGCGGGCGACGCCGTGGCCGCCATCCGTTGCCGGCTGAGGCCCGGCGACTCCCGCCGGGTCTCGTCGCGTGCTGTCGAGGCGCTTGCCACGGCCAGCGGCGACGCCACCGCCGGGTGAGCCTTCCCGGCATCTCTCGTAGGGGCGCCCCGCCGCCCACACCCGGTCGAATTCGGCGACGAAGTGCCGGAACCAGCGGACGTCACGGTCGGCGTACAACGGCAATGTCGGCTCGGGCGCGCCGCAGCGGTGTGAGTAGATGTCGACGCGTACCTGCCCGTGCGGCGCTTCCGCGTCGACCGCGACCAGGCCGAACGCCGGTACGAAATCCAGCAGCCGCACCTGCAGCCGGCCCGGGCCTGCCGCCGCACACTCGGCCAGGTCGTCCAGCAGGTCCAGGGTGGGCCGCAGGCGGTGCTCGAACACTGCCGGGCTGTCCGCGATGGTGCTGCGCCGGGCCGCCTCGGCGACGGTCGCCGGCTGCGGTGCGATCAGCGCGATGCGTACGGTGGCGCCGGCCTCGAGCCGCTGCCGCAGGACGGCGTAGTGGTTCCGGATCGTCCGCGCCAGCGTGACGCCGAGGGCGCGGATGTCGTCGGCCGCGCCGAGATCGAGGTCCACACCGGACGTGGACGGTGCCAGCAGCCGGTCGGCGCTGGTGCGGTCACTCAGGTTCCGGCCGAGTTCCGTGACGGAACGGGTCAGTGCCCCCAGGGCCGAGCGGCCGTGCAGGGAGCTGAGCGCGAGCAGGCCCAGCGTGGTGAGCGTGGCCCCGCCGGTGACCGCGGGGTCGACCATCTCGAAGGCGCCGAGCACACCGACGGCGAGGGCCACGGCGATCGTCAGGACCAGATCGAGCGCGCGAAACATCATGCATCCACCTCGGGACCGAGAGTGTCGGGGAATACACACACCGTAACAGACTTAGTGTCTTATTGACATGAACCCGGAACGCTAGTTATTGTTAGTTTGACAGTAAGGCGAGCGAGCGGCGGCCGAGGCGGACGACCGGCCGGGGCTCATCCGCCGTACTGGGCAGCCGGCGAACATGCCGGCGCGCCGGGGACCGGCCGCGCGGGGCGCCGCGTGGAGGCCGGCCAGCCTCCGATTTCCGCGTACGTCCGAGCGCGGGAGAACGCGAGCGCCGGGTCCTCTCGCCGTCATTCACGACTTTCGTCACGAAGTTCCGGGAAGGAATCACCATGCGTGCAACCCTGCGCCGCGCTGTGACCCTCATGGTCACGGCTGCCGCTCTCGCCCTGGGCGTGGCCACCGTCTCGTCCGCCCCCGCCGCCGCCGAGCCGGTCTGCCAGGCCGGCACCAACTGGGACGGGGTCCTCAAGGTCTGCCGCTGATCACGGCCCGACAAAGGTGCCGGCGCCTGGACAGGCGCCGGCA
>Ga0307516_10003329_pt1 | contig 20796 bp, 20 predicted proteins | sample 19_EM_MG_FD_203310 | JGI IMG/M metagenome (GOLD analysis project Ga0307516, IMG submission 203310) | Populus trichocarpa ectomycorrhiza microbial communities from riparian zone in the Pacific Northwest, United States - 19_EM | ecosystem: Host-associated > Plants > Roots > Unclassified | place...
TCAAATCCCTGCGCCAACTCGTCGCCAGCCTCTCCGGCGGCCAACGCCAGACCGTCGCCATCGCCAAGGCCGTGCTCTGGAACAGCCGCGTGGTCATCCTCGACGAACCCACCGCCGCCCTCGGCGTCGCCCAGACCGCCCAGGTCCTCGAACTGGTCCGCCGGCTCGCCGACAACGGCCTCGGCGTCGTACTGATCTCCCACAACATGAACGACGTCTTCGCCGTCTCCGACCGGGTCGCCGCGCTCTACCTCGGCCGCACCGCCGCCCAGGTCAAGACCAGCGACGTCACCCACTCCCAGATCGTCGAACTGATCACCTCCGGCCGCAGCGGCAACCTCGGCCTGCCGCCGGAGACGCCCTCCGACTTCGCCGCCCGCATGCCTCCGGGAGCTGACCGATGACACCCACCACCACGACCACCGCCGGCGGCGTCCAGGTGGTCAGGCCGACGGTTGCCGGCCACATGCAGGACTACTGGGCTCGCGTGCGCGGCGGCGACATCGGCAGCCTGCCGGCCGTCCTCGGTCTCATCCTGCTCTGTCTGATCTTCGGCATCGCCCGGCCGACCTTCTTCAGCGCGGTCAACTTCGCCAACCTGTTCTCGCAGGGCGCGGCGGTCATCTTCATCGCGATGGGCCTGGTCTTCGTCCTGTTGCTGGGCGAGATCGACCTCTCCGCCGGCTTCGCCAGCGGGGTCTGCGGCGCGGTCATGGCGATCCTGCTGACCGACCACGGCTGGGACTGGTTCACCGCGATCCCGATCGCACTGGCCACCGGCCTGGTCATCGGCTTCGGCCTGGGATTTCTGGTGGCGAAGCTGGGCATTCCGTCCTTCGTCGTGACGCTGGCCGGCTTCCTGGCATTCCAGGGCATCCTGCTGGTGCTGCTCAGCGGCGGCAAGAACGTCTCGATCCGCGACACGTTCGTGCTGGCGGTGGCCAACAACAACATGTCGGCCGCGCTCAGCTGGGGCCTCGCGGTGGTCGCGGTGGTCGGGTACGCGGTCCTGCAGTTCATGCGGATCCGCGGGCGGGCCGCCCGCGGCCTGGTCACCGAGCCCATCGGTATCGTGCTGGGACGTATCGTCGCGCTAGCCGTGCTGTTGTTCGCGGCGGTCGCCGTACTGACCCAGGAGCGCAGCATCAATCCGTTGATCATCTCGGTGAAAGGTGTGCCGATCGTCGCCCCGATCATCGCGGTGGCGCTGGTCGTGTGGACCTTCGTGCTCGGGCGCACCACGTACGGCCGGCACATCTACGCCGTCGGCGGCAACACCGAGGCGGCCCGCCGCGCGGGCATCCCGGTGGACCGGATCCGGATCTCGGTCTTCGTCATCGGCTCGTTCATGGCCGCCATCGGCGGCATCGTGGCGGCCAGCCGGGCCAACTCCGTCGACCCGAACTCCGGCGGCAGCAACGTCCTGCTGTACGCGGTGGGCGCGGCCGTGATCGGCGGCACCAGCCTCTTCGGCGGCAAGGGCCGGATCCTGGACGCGGTGATCGGCGGCGCGGTGATCGCGGTGATCGACAACGGCATGGGCCTGATGGGCTTCAGCGCCGGCCAGAAGTTCATCTTCACCGGCCTCATCCTGCTGGCCGCGGCCAGCGTCGACGCGCTGTCGCGGCGCAGAGCAGCAGCCACCGGCAACCGATGAACGAGCCGAACGGCAAGGAGGCCGCGCGCTGATGCGAGCCGGGCCCAGCCAGGAAGAGGTACGCCGGCACAACCTGGGCACCCTGCTCCGATACGTACACGTTCATGGCGCTACGTCCCGGGCGGAGCTGACCACCAAGCTGGGCCTGAACCGCAGCACCATCGGCGCGCTGACCACCGATCTGGCCGCCGCCGGGCTGGTCACCGAGCGGCCACCCGACCACACCAGCCGGGCCGGACGACCTTCCCTGGTCGTCCGGCCCGAGTCGTCCCAGGTGTACGCGTACGCGCTGAGCATCGAGGTGGACCGGCTGCGGGCCGCCCGGGTCGGGCTCGGCGGCCGGATCCTGGACCGGCGCGAGACCGACCGCCCGCGCGGCATGCAGGTCATCGACGCGATCCAGCCGCTGGCCGGCTTCATCCACGAGATGCGGATGGACGTCCCCGCGGGCGCCCGCTACGTCGGCGGCGGCCTGGCGGTGGCCGGCATGGTCCGCCGCGACGACGGCATGGTCCGGCTGGCACCCACCATCGGCTGGGTCGAGGAGCCGGTCGGCGAGGCGCTGAGCGAGGAGATCGGCTACGTCGGGCCGCTCATCGTCGGCAACATCGCCGACGTGTCCGCCCTGGTGGAGCACAGCCGCGGCGCGGCGGCGGGCTGCGACAACGTCATCTACCTGTACGGCGACGTGGGCGTCGGCGGCGGCATCATCGCGGGCGGCCGCCGGGTCACCGGCCACGGCGGCTATGGCGGCGAGGTCGGCCACATGGTGGTCAACCCGAAGGGCCGGCCGTGCGGCTGCGGCTCGCACGGCTGCTGGGAGACCGAGATCGGTGAGTTCGCCCTGCTCGAACTGGCCGGCCGGGGCCGGCTGAGCGGCGGCGAGGCGGTGCTGGAGGTGGTGGACGCGGCGATGCGCGGCGACTGGGCGGCCCAGCAAGCGGTCCGCCGGGTCGGCGACTGGATCGGCCTCGGCGTCGGCAACCTGATCAACATCTTCAACCCCGAAGTGGTGATCTTCGGCGGCACGCTGCGCGACATCTACCTGGTGGCGGCGGCCCAGATCCGCAGCCGCCTGAACGAGGTGGCCCTGCCGGCCTGCCGCGAGCACGTCCGGCTGCGTACCCCCGAGCTCGGCACGGACGCCGCGCTGATCGGCGCGGCCGAGCTCGCCTTCGAACGGCTGCTGGCCGATCCATTGTTGTGACGCAGGAGATAGAGTGCCCGCGTGAGTATTCGCGCCTCCGACGAGGATCGGCAGCGGATCGTGGCCGCGCTCGAGCGGCACACCGGTGCCGGCCGGCTGACCCTGGACGAGTTCGCCCAGCGGGTCGGGGTGGTCAGCGACGCCCGGACCATGGACGAGCTGGCCGCGGTCGTCAGCGACCTGCCCGCCGAGACCCCCGAGGAGAAGCAGCGCCGCGAGCTGCTGGTCGTCTTCGCGGTCGCCCTGATCACGCTGGTGTTGCTCGGGGTGGCGCTGGCGCTGCGGTGACCGGCGGCGCGCCATGCCAGGAGGCCCACAGCGCCGCGTAGGAACCGCCCGCCGCCACCAGCTCGTCGTGCGAGCCGAGCTCCGTGATCCGGCCGTCCTCCACCACCGCCACCCGGTCCGCGTCGTGGGCCGAGAAGAGCCGGTGGGCGATGGCCACCACCGTACGGCCCTTCAGCACCGCCGCCAGCGACCGTTCCAGGTCCCGGGCGGCGCGCGGGTCCAGCAGCGACGTCGCCTCGTCCAGCACCAGCGTGTGCGGGTCCGCCAGGACCAGCCGGGCCAGCGCCACCTGCTGTTCCTGGGCCGCCGACAGCGTCGCCCCGCCGGCGCCGACCTCGGTGTCCAGCCCGGCCGGCAGCGCTTCGGCCCACGGCAGGGCGTGCACGGCGGCCAGCGCGGCGCGGACCTCGTGCTCCGCCGAGCCCGGCCGGACCATGGCGACGTTGTCGCGCAGCGTACCCATGAAGACGTGGTGTTCCTGGCTGACCAGCGCGACCTCGGTGCGCAGCCGGTGCAGCGGCAGGCCGGCGAGCGGCACCCCGCCGACCGTGATCGAGCCCTCGCCGGGCGCGTAGACCCCGGCGAGCAGCCGGCCCAGCGTGGACTTGCCCGCACCGGACGGCCCGACGATCGCCAGCCGCTCCCCCGGCTCGATGGTCAGCGAGATGCCGTGCAGCACCGGCCGACCCGCGACGTACGAGAACCGCACGCCGTCGGCGACGATCCGGGCGCCGCGCGGCGTCTCGCCCTCCGCCGGCGCCGCGTCGGGGGTGTCCGCCACGCCCAGCAGCCGGGCCAGCGAGGCGGCGCCGACCTGGAACTCGTCCAGCCAGCCGAGGAAGCGGTCGAGCGGGTCGATCAGCAGCTGGACGTAGAGCACGGCCGCGGTGACCTGGCCCAGGCTGACCCAGCCCTGCAGGTAGAACCAGCCGCCGATGCCCAGCGTGCCGACGACCGGCAGCACATAGCCGATCTCCACGGTCGGCAACCACACCGTCCGCAGGAACAGCGTGTATCGCTCCGCCCGGAAGGAGCGGCGCAGGTCGGCGTCCGTACGCCGGATCCGGTCCTGCTGCCGGCGCAGCGCGTCGACCGTCCGGGCGCCCTCGACGGTCTCCGCGAGACCGTCGGTGACCTGCGAGTAGGCGGCGTTCTCGCGCAGGTAGCCGGGCCCGGCCCGGCGCAGGTACCAGCGGGCGGAGAGCCCGAGCACCGGCACCGCGAGCAGCAGCGGAAGCGCGAGCCGCGGGCTGACCAGGACCAGCGCGCCCACCGCCAGCGCAGCCGTGAGCAGCGCGATCATCGTCTCGGGCACCGCGAAGCGCACGCACCGCGACAGCGCGTCGACGTCCCGCGACGTGCGGGTGAGCAGGTCTCCGGTGCCGGCCCGCTCCACCGTGGACAGCGGCACGGCCAGCACCCGGTCCACGAAGTCCTCGCGCAGCTCGGCCAGCACCCGCTCGCCGAGCCGGGCCGAGGCCACGTAGGCGAAGCGGACCAGCACCGCCTGCGCCGTGATGAACCCGGCGATGGTCAGCACGATCCGGTTGACGGTGCCCATGCCGGCGCCGTGTTGCAGCGACTCGACCAGTTCGCCGAGCAGCCGCGGCCCGGCGAGGCCGGCGATCGCGGCGACGGCGTGCAGCGACACGGCGAGGATCAGGGGGCGGGGATGCCTGCGGAGCAGGGTGCGGGCGTACCGGCGGACCTGGGCGGTGTCCGCCACGGGCAGCGCGTTGCTCACTCCCGCAACACCGTCCTCGCGTAGCCCGGGCTGCCGGCCACCAGCTCCCGGTGGGTGCCCTCGGCGACCACCCGGCCCGCCACGACGTAGAGGACGACGTCGGCGCGGTCCAGCACCAGCGGGCTGGTGGAGCAGACGACCGTGGTGCGGCCGCGCCGGGCCGGTCCGAGCCGGTCGGCGATCCGGGCTTCCGTGTGCGCGTCGACCGCGCTGGTCGGCTCGACCAGCACGAGCACCTCCGGGTCGGCGATCAGGGCGCGGGCCAGCCGCAACCGCTGCTGCTGGCCGCCGGAGAAGCTGCGGCCCCGCTCGGCGACCTCCGTGGAGAGCCCCGCGGGCAACGCCGCGACGATCTCGTCCGCGCCGGCGGCCGCGAGCGCGGCCGGCAGCGTCGCCGCGCGGGTCGGATCCAGATCCGCCCACAGCGGACCGGAGAACAGCCGTGCGTCGTTGTCGGCCACCAGGATCCGGGCGCGCACCGTCGCCAAATCAAGATCATTCAACGGTACGCCGGCCAGCGTCGCCGCCGTACCCGGCGCACTGTCGACGTAGCGGCCCAGCCGATCGGTGATGGCGACGGCGTCGGCGGGCAGCGCCGCCGCGATCGCGGTGACCAGGCCCGGCCGCACCACCACCCCGGACACCCTGTCCACCAGTTCGCCGCCGCCCGGCGCGGTTGCCGGACGGTCCGGGTCCGGCAGGTCGGTACGGGTCCGCAGCATCCCCACCACCCGGCGGCCGGAGACGTGCCCGCGGGTCACCTTGTCGAGCGCCTCGGTGAGCTGCCGCAGGGGCGCGACCAGGAACGCCGCGTACCCGTAGAAGGAGACCAACTGCCCGACCGTGATCCGTCCGGACAGCGCGAAGCGGGCGCCCAGCCAGGTCACCAGGACCAGGAAGATGCCCGGCAGCAGCACCTGGGCGGCCTCCAGCAACGCCTCCACCGAGGCCACCCGCAGGCCGGCCGAGCGCAGCGACTGGGACTGCTCCCGGTAGCGCCCGGACATGACCGGCTCGCCGCCCACCCCGCGCAGCACCCGCAGCCCGCCGACCAGATCCGTGGCCCGGCCGGTCAGCCGCCCCTGCTGCTCGCGGTACGCCTGCTGGCGGCGGTGCAACGGCCGGATCAGCAGACCCACCACGGCCATCAGCAGCGGCACGCCGAGCACCACGACCAGCCCCAGCGGCACCGAGGTGAGCAGCAGGACGACCATCACGGTGCCGATCGCGACCAGCGAGCCCACGCCCCGGGCGGTGATCTCCACGGCGCCGCCGATGTGGCCGAGGTCGGCCGTGCCGATGGCGACGACCTCGCCCGCCTCCAGCCGGCGCGGCAGGGCCGAGCCGAGCCGGTTCGACTGCCGGACGGCCACCTGGACGGTGCGGTGCGCGGCGGCTAGCCAGTTGAAGACGGCCAGCCGGTGCCGGGTGACCCCCGCACCCGCCTGGATCAGGCCGATGCCGAGCAGCACCAGGCACCAGGTGAGCAGGGCCCCGCCGTCCCGGTGGATCATGCCGGCGTCGATGGCCTTGCCCACGACCGCCGGCACCAGCGCCTGGCAGATCATCCAGACGATGGCGACGGCGATCGCGCCGGTGACGGATGGCCACGTGCGCCGGGCGAGCCAGCCCAGGTATCGGGTGGCGGACCGGTCGTCGGGAATGCCGGGATCGGCAGGCGGCAGCTCGCGCATTCTCTCCCGACGGTACCTCCAGCGCCCCTATCTATCGACGGGCGTGAAATCCCAGACGTGCGGCGCGCGGGCGGTCAGGCGCTCCGGCGGCGCGGGCAGGTCGGCGGGGGTGTGCCGCCACCGGGAGATGACCACGATGCGGTGGTCGGTCGACGAGTAGACCTCGCTCGACACGTACGACGGCAGCACCTCCACCTGCGGCAACGCCACGTCGCAGACCCAGGTGAGCAGCTCGTCGAAGCCGCTGCCCAGGGCCCGTACCTCCCACATGCGTGCGATCATGCTGATTCCTACCCCGCCACAGTGACCGAGGTCAATGACATCGCGGAATCGGCCGGCAGATCGAGCCGGCTGGGCGCGATCCCCGCGGCGACCAGGTGCGAGCCGAGCGCGGCGACCATCGCGCCGTTGTCGGTGCACAGCCCCGGGCGCGGCACCCGCACCCTGATGCCCAGCTTGGCGGCGCGCTCCTCGGCGAGCAGCCGCAACCGTGAGTTGGCGGCCACCCCACCACCGATGATCAGCGTCTCGACCCCGTACTCCCGGCAGGCGTCCAGGGCCTTGCTGGTCAGCACGTCACAGACGGCGTCCTGGAAGCTGGCCGCGACATCGGCGATCGGCACCGGCTCGCCGCTGCGCTCGCGGGCCTCCACCCACCGGGCGACGGCCGTCTTCAGCCCGGAGAAGGAGAAGTCGAAACGATGCTTGAGCCGGTCCTTCGGCGCGGTGAGGCCGCGCGGGAAGGCGATCGCGGCGGGGTCGCCGTCGCGGGCCGTCCGGTCGATCACCGGGCCACCGGGGAAGCCCATGCCGAGCAGCCGGGCGACCTTGTCGAACGCCTCCCCGGCCGCGTCGTCGATGGTCGCGCCGAGCGGCGTCACCCCGGCGGTGAGGTCGTTCACCAGCAGCAGCGAGGAGTGACCGCCGGAGACGAGCATGGCGATGGCGGGCTCGGGCAGCGGCCCGTGCTCAAGGGTGTCGACGGCGACGTGGGCGGCGAGGTGGTTGACGCCGTAGATGGGCTTGTCGGCGGCGAGCGCGTAGCCCTTGGCGGCGGCGACCCCGACGAGCAGCGCCCCGGCGAGGCCGGGCCCGGCGGTCACCGCGATCGCGTCGATGTCGGCGAGGGTGACCCCCGCCTCGTCGAGCGCCCGTTGCATGGTCGGCACCATCGCCTCGAGATGGGCGCGGCTGGCAACCTCGGGCACCACCCCGCCGAACCGGGCATGCTGATCGACGCTGGAGGCCAGGGCGTCGGCGAGCAGGGTGTGCCCCCGGACGATGCCGACGCCGGTCTCGTCGCAGGAGGTCTCGATCCCGAGGACCAGAGGCTCGTCAGGCACTTCGCATCATCACCAGGGCGTCGGTGTTACTGGGCTGGTAGTAGCCACGCCGCAGGCCGACGGGCTCGAAATCGTAACCGGCGTAGAGCCGCTGGGCGGGCGCGTTGTCGACGGCGACCTCGAGCAGCACCTTGCGCTTGCCGGCCTCGGCGAGCAGCGCCTCCAGCAACTGCCGCCCGACGCCGCCGCGCTGGGCCCGCCGGTCGACGGCGATGTTCTGCACCCAGGACTCCTCCCGGTCGACGATCGCCAGGCCCGCATAGCCGACGACCTTCTCGTTCTCCTCCGCGACCAGGTAGAAGTTCCGCTGCGCGAGCTCGTTCCAGAACATGGCGGCCGACCACTTCTCCGCGCCGAACAGCTCCTCCTCGATCGGCAGGACCTCGGCGATGTGCCACCAGCGAAACCGGGTGATGCGCATCAGGGCAGCACAGTCTTGCGGGCGGCCGGCTCGACGGCGTCGGGCCGGCGCAGGTAGAGCGGGGTGAGCGGATCCCCCGGCGCCCGGCGCCGGATCTGCTCGGCGGCCAAGGCGATCAGCGCCTCACCGGAGGGGTAGAGCACCCGGTCGTCGATCGGGATGCCGAAGATCTCGCTGTACTTGAGCGCGCCCTCGCCGACGGCCCGGTCGGCCTCGACCAGAACCTCGGCGGGCTTCGCGACATCCGGACCGGAAACCCGGACGCCCCCGACGTAGCTGGCGAAATAGACCTCACGCCGCCGGGCGTCGGTGGCGACCAGCACCCGGCCGGGCCCGGCGGCCCGGCCGAGAGCATCGAGCGAACAGATCCCGTACGTGGGGATGCCCAGCGCCTGCCCCATGGCGGCGGCGGTCGCCAGGCCCACCCGCAGCCCGGTGAACGGCCCGGGGCCGAGCCCGGCGACGATCGCGGCCAACTCCCGCGGGCGCACCCCGGCATCGTCGAGAACAAGCTGGACCTGGGGCGCGAGCCGCTCACCGTGGGCGCGGGGGTCGACGGTACGCCGCTCGGCGATCCCCTTCATGCCACCGTCGGTGACCTCCCCGAGAGCGGCGGTCACCGCGGGAGTGGAGGTATCCAGAGCGAGAACGAGCACCTGAGAACCCTAACCGCCGGAATCGCGCCCAACGGACCCGGGCGCCGGCTCACACCCGGTCCGGCCCGGCCGCCGACCTCACGCCGAGCCCGGACCTCGGCCGGGCGCCAGCTTCACACCCGGCCTCATGCCGCGGCCAGGCGCCAGCTTCACGCCCGACCCCATGCCGCAGCCGGGCGCCAGCTTCACGCCCAGCCCATGCCGCAGCCGGGCGCCGGCTCGCGGCCGGGCCGCTGCGGCGGGCGAGGTCAGGCTCGTGGGTCCCAGTCGATCAGGGCGCGGCCGGCGTCGGCCAGGGCCTTGTTCGCCGCGCTGAACGGGCGGGAGCCGCGGAAGCCCTTCGGATTCAGCGGGCTCGGGTGGCCAGCCTCCAGCACCACGTGCGCGGGGTTGGTGACCAGGGCCGCCTTCTTGCGGGCATAGCTGCCCCAGAGCAGGAACACCACGCGCTCATCGCGGGCGTTCAAGGCCCGGATCGTCGCGTCGGTGAACGCCTCCCAGCCCTTGTTCGCGTGGGACGCCGCCGCTGCCGCGCGTACGGTCAAGACCGCGTTGAGCAACAGCACCCCCTGCCGCCCCCAGCCGGTGAGGTCACCGCTGGTCGCGGGCGGCACCGCGACGTCCTCCGCCAGCTCCTTGAAGACGTTGCGCAGCGAAGGCGGGATCCGCACCCCGTCACGGACGCTGAAGCTCAGCCCGTGCGCCTGGCCCGGCCCGTGATACGGATCCTGGCCCAGGATCAGCACCCGGGCCTGCTCGGGCGGACACAACCGGTACGCCGCGAACAGATCCTCGACGGGCGGATACACCGTCTGCGTCTCGTACTGCTCGGCGACGAAGGCGCCGAGGGCTGCCGTGGCCGCCTCGTCGAGGAACGGCGTGAGCTCCGCACGCCAGGCGGGCGGGAGCAGGTCGGGCAGGTTCACATCTTCTCCAGTCGAGCGGCCCAGTCGCCGCCGTGGGGGATGAGGTCGATGATCCGGGTGTCGTCGTCGAGCCGGTCGAGCCGGACGGCCAGGTATTCGTCGTTGAGCTGCTCCACCAGGCCGGCCCCCCACTCGACGACGGTGACGGCGTCGTCGGCGGACGCGTCCAGGTCGAGGTCGTCGATCTCGGCGCGCGGGTCGGCCGCGTCGCCCAGCCTGTACGCATCCGCGTGCACCAGCGGCACCGCGCCGCCCCGGGCCGGGTCGGGCCGGTGCACGCGCGCGATGACGAACGTCGGCGAGGTGATGGCGCCGAGCACGCCGAGCCCCGCGCCGATGCCCTGCACCAGCGCGGTCTTGCCGGCCCCCAGCGGACCGGTGAGCAGCAGCAGGTCACCGGGACGCAGCACGACGGCCAGGCGCCGGCCGAAGGCGTGCGTGTCGTCCACTGTGGCCAGCCGGATTCCGGTAAGGATCAAGAGATCTTCTCCAGGAAGGGAATCAGCGCCGCGTTGACCTCGTCGGCCTTCTCCAGCATGACCACGTGGCCGCTGTTGTCGATCTTCACGAGCGCCGCCTCGGGCAGGTGCCGCAGGATCTCCTCGGAGTGGGTCACCGGGGTCAGATAGTCATTGGTGCCCACCAGCACCAGCACCGGCACGCCACGCAGCGCGGACAGCGCCGGGAAGCGGTTGTGCGTGTAGAGCGTGTGCAGGTATTTGGTGAGGGTCTCGACGGAGGTCTTCGAATTCATCTGCTCCACGAAGGTGACCAGCGACGGGCTGGGCCGGGCGTCGCCGAAGCCGTACCGGCGGGTGAGCAGCCAGGCCAGGTCGCCGACCGCGACGCGGGCCTTGTCGATCGCGCCGCCGCCGATGCGGGCCGCGCCGCCCCAGATCCCGAAGAAGGGCGCGCTGGCCCGCGCGACCAGCGAGGGGAGGCCGAGCTTGCTCTTGTCGATCAGACCGGCCGAGGTGGACATCAGCACGACCCCGGTGACCCGCTCGCCGAACCACTCCGGATACTGCTCGGCGAACGCCATGATCGTCATGCCGCCCATCGAGTGCCCGACCAGGATGATGTGCCCCTCCGGCACGGTCTCGTCGAGCACCGCCGCCAGCGACTTGCCGAGCGCGGCGATGTCGTAGTCGCCGGACTGCAGCCGGCTGGACCGCCCGTGCCCGGGCTGGTCGTAGAAGACGAGCCGGTATTCGCCCCGCTCGGCCAGCGCCTGCCGCTGGAAGTAGAACGTGCCCATGTCCAGCGCGAAGCCGTGCACGAAGACGACGGTGGGTTTGGTGCCGGCGACCTTCGGCTCGACGATCTCGACGTGCAGATCGGTGCCGTCGGCGGCGGTGACGGTCACCTCGTGGTCGAAGGGCTGGTCGCCGAACTCCTCGTCGGCGTAGGGGTCACCGGGCGCGTTCAGCGACTTGCGCACCAGGGCCCGCTCGACGGCGAAGGCCGTGGCCAGGCCGGCCGCGGCGACACCGATGGCGGCGCCGACTATGCCGACCTGCTTGGCGCGCCGGCGCGGGCCGGACCTCGCGGATGACTTCGCGGGACTCACGTGCCCTCCCCTGTGCCGGCGGTGCCGTCGTAGACCCGAGGCACGCGGGAGCCGCCGAAGCGGGTCACGATCTCGTAGTTGATCGTGCCGATCGCCTCGGCCCAGTCGGTGGCGGTGGGTGCGCCGTCGTCTCCCGGGCCGAAGAGGGTCGCCACGTCTCCCGCCGCGACCGGGTCGTCGCCGCAGTCGAGCACGATCTGGTCCATGCAGACGCGGCCGGCGATCGTGCGGGTGCGCCCGCCGAGCGCCACCGGGCCCACATTGGACGCGTGCCGGGGCACCCCGTCGCCGTAGCCGAGCGGCACCAGGGCCAGCGTCGTCTCCCTCGACGTGCGATAGGCGTGCCCGTAGGAGACGCCCTGGCCCGCCGGGACCCGCTTGGTCAGCGTGACCCGGGCGCGGGCGGTCATCGCCGGCCGCAGACCCGTCGGATGCTCGGCCGGGAGCGGCGACAGCCCGTAGATGGCCAGGCCGGGCCGGACCAGGTCGTAGTGCGCGTCGGGGCGGGTGAGGGTGGCCGCCGAGTTGGCGATGTGGCGGTAGCGGGGCTCGATGCCGAACTGCTCCGCGGTGGCCAGCCCCTCGGCGAACACGGCGAGTTGGTGGTCGACCGTCTCGTGGCCGGGGGCGTCGGCGTAGACGAAGTGGCTCCAGACGCCGACGATCTCCGCCTCGCCGTCGGCCTGGGCCTTCGCCGCCGCTTCGAGCAGGGCGGGCCAATCGGCCGGGGTGGCGCCGCCGCGGGCCAGGCCGGTGTCGAGCTTGAGGTGCACCCGGACCGGTCGCTGCACCCGGCGGGCGGCCGCGACCAGCTCGCCGAACTGGGCCAGGCCGCCCGCGGTGAGGTCGACGTCGGCCGCGACGCCGTCGTGCAGTGGCAGGCCCGGGGCGAGTAGCCAGGCCAGCACCGGCGCGCTGAGCCCGGCCCGCCGCAGGGCCAGCGCCTCGTCCAGGGTGGCGACGCCCAGCCAGGTCGCCCCGCCGGCCAGCGCCGCCCGGGCGACCGGCACCATGCCGTGCCCGTAGCCGTCAGCCTTGACCACCGCCATGACCTCGGCGGTGGTGCCGGCGCGCAGCGTCGCGACATTGTCCCGGATAGCGTCCAGATCTACCCGGACCTCGGCTTGCCACATGCTCACAGCCTACTTATCGGTATGACAAAACTCGGTCACAGCAGATCGGCAAGGACCGGACGCAGCGCGGCGGCCACGTCCTCGGAGGTCACCGGGCCGTCCTGCGCGGCCCGGCGCCCGGCCAGCCCGTGCACGTAAGCGGCCATGATCGCCGCTTGCTCGGCGGGCCGGCCGGCGGCGAGCAGCGAGCCGAGCAGCCCGGCGAGCACGTCGCCGCTGCCGGCCGTGGCCAGCGCCGCGGTGCCGGTCGGATTGGCCCACACCTCGCCCGCCGGGGTGGCCACGATCGTCCTGTCCCCCTTGAGCAGCACCACCGAGTTTGTCCAGGCAGCGAGCCGGCAGGCCGCGGCGATCCGGTCCGGGCCCGGTCGCTCGCCGGCCAGCCGGGCGAACTCACCGTCGTGCGGCGTGATCACCAACGGGGCGTCCCGGCGCAGATCGGCGGCGTGCTGGCCGTCCACGAGCAGGGTCAGCGCATCGGCGTCGAGCAGCACCGGCAGGGCGGTGGCGAGCACGCTGCGCAGCTCGGTGCGGGCCGCGTCGTCGGTGCCCAGGCCGGAGCCGCAGACCCAGGCCTGGACCCGGCCGGCGTCGGCCACCCGCTTCGCGGCCACCACGGACGGGTGCCGGCGCAGCACCTCACGGTCGGCGCTGCCGGCATAACGCACCATTCCGGCCGGCCCGGCGAGCGCGCCCGAGACGGACAGCACAGCGGCGCCGGGGTAGGCCGCGGAACCCGTGGCGACCCCGACGACGCCACGGCTGTACTTGTCGGAGGCCGCGCTCGGCCGCGGCCACCAGGCGGCGATGTCGGCGGCCTCAGGCACCCGGACCGCCGGGTCGGCGTGCAGCGTGGCACCCAGGCCGATGTCGACGAGGTCGAGGTGGCCGGCCAGGGTCGCGGCCGGGCCGACGACGTGCGCGGGCTTGAGGCAGCCGAAGGTGACGGTGACGTCGGCGTGCACTGCCGGGCCGGGCACGTCGCCGGTGTCGACCGCGACCCCGCTGGGCACGTCGACGGCGACGACCGGTGGTCGCACGCCGTCCCGGCCGCGCAGCTCGGGCAGGCGCTTGACGAGCGCCGCCGCCTCCGGTCGCAGCCCGCCGCTGGCGCCGATACCGACGATGCCGTCGACCACCAGATCGGCCCGGGGCGGCAGCTCGGTGGCGGTCACACCGCCCGCGCGGCGCAGGGCGGCGAGGCCCGCGAGATGCACCCGGTCGGGCCGCAGCAGCACGGCTTTGACACCGGCGCCCCGGGCCGCGAGCGTAGCGCCCGCATACAGCGTGTCACCGCCGTTGTCACCGCTGCCGACCAGCAACAGCACGGTGGCGCCGTAGACGCCGCCGGACTCGCCCAGCAGCAGGGCACACCGGCGGGCCAACCCTGCCGCCGCGCGCTGCATGAGCGTGCCTGGGGGGAGGGTCGCCATCAGGGCTTTCTCCGCCGCACGGACATCAGCCACGCGCCATGCCTGCCGCATGCTCCAACCCCCTGAGTTACTCAGGCCTCCGCGACCACCATCGCGGAGGCGATGCCACCGTCGTGCGACAGCGACAGATGCCAGCGGTTGACACCGCGCTCGGCCGCCACCGCCGCGACCGTACCGGAGACGGTCAGCCATGGCCGCCCGTCCGGGTCGGTGACCACTTCGCAGTCGTGCCAGCGCAGCCCGACGGGGGCGCCGAGCGCCTTGGCGACGGCCTCCTTGGCCGCGAACCGCGCGGCCAGCGACTCCGGCGATCTCGGATTGTTGGAGGAGGTCATCCGCTCCGAGTCGGTGAAGAGCCGGTCGGCGAGCAGCGGTGTGCGCTCCAACGCCTTGGCGAACCGTTCCACCAGCACGACGTCGATCCCCACAGACACGATCACAGCAGCAACCCTATCGGCCCGCGGTCCGCGGCGGCCCGTCGTGCGCCAGGGCTGTGGACAACGGGGTACGCCCTCCGCGGGTTGTCCACAGGGGCAGTTCCTCCGGCTCCTCGTTCCCCTAGCGTCGTCGGCCGAACGCCTTTCCGACCTGGAGGTTGCCGATGACGTCCGAGCTCGAAGTCGACGCCGCAGCGGTCCGCGCCTGGGCCGCGGCGCTGTCCGCGACAGCCGCGCGGATCAGCGCTGATCCCCCGCCCCCACCGGCCGGGCCGACCTGGTCGTCGACGGGTGCGGCAGCGGCGGCCGCAGACGCCGCGCGGATGCGGCTACGGGCGCTCGCCGAGGACATCACGACGACCGCCCGGCAGGCAACGGCGGCAGCCGACGACTATGACGACGCGGACGACCGGGCCGCAACCCGCCTGCGGAGGGTGCCTCAGCTCACCGACGGCGGGGCCGCGGCGTGACGGTCATCAGCTACGCGCAGCTGCGCACGACCGATCCCCGGCGCTGGCGCGACGCCGCCACCGCCTGGCGGGCCTGGGCCGCGACCGCCGGCCGGTGGGCCGCCGAGCTGCGCGCCCACGCGGCCCGGCTGCGCACGATCTGGACCGGATCCGCCGCCGACGCCGCCACCGGCCGCCTGGCCGCGCTGATCCGCCGGCTGAATCTCTTCCGGCTCGGCTGCTGGGCCGCCGACCAGGCGCTGAGCGAGTTCGCGGCGGGCCTGGCCCGAGCCAGGTCGATTCCGGCGGGCGCGCCCGCGGGCGTCTCCATCGCCGGCGACGGCACGGTCAGCGGACAACCGGCGGCCGCCGTCCGCGACACCGCGGCGGCCGTCCAGGCGGCATTGACCATCGCCGCGCGGGCGGACGGAGTCGCAGCGGGCAGACTCGGCGAGCTGGACCTGGGCGGGACCGCCACCCCGCCGACGATCGATCCACCGTCCTGCCCGGCCACACCCGCGGAGGTGCGGCGCTGGTGGGCGGCGCTGAGCCCGGCGCAGCGGCGCTGGCTGCTCGCCACCGACCCGGGCCGGCTCGGTCCGCTCGACGGCATTCCCGCCGCCACCCGCGATGCGGCGAACCGGCTGACCCTGGACGAGCTGCCGGCGCGGCTACCCGGCCTCGACGCCCTTCGGGACCGGCTCGCCGACGGGGACGCGGCGAGGGCATACCTCTTGCGCATCGATCCAGCCGGGGAGGGACAGGCGGTGGTCGCGCTGGGCGACCCGGACCGGGCCGCGAACGTGCTGACCCAGGTGCCCGGCATGACCGCCGACCTCGCGTCGTACGGCGGGGAACTGGCGCGGGCCGAGCGGATCGCGGCCCGGGCGGCCGAACTGGCCCCGGAGGCCGCCACCAGCACGGTCATGTGGCTCGGCTACGACGCCCCGGACTTCGTGCCCGAGGCCGCGAGCCGATCGCAGGCCACCGCGGGCGCGGCCGGGCTACGCCGGTTCCAGGAGGGGCTGCGTGCCACCCACCTCGGCCCGCCGGCGCATCAGACCGTGCTGGGCCACAGCTACGGGTCGCTGGTGGTCGGCACGGCGGCGGCTCAGCCGGGCCTCGCCACCGATGAGGTGGTCTTCGTCGGATCGCCCGGCGTCGGCGTGGACTCCGCCGCCGAACTGCGGGTGCCGCCCGGGCAGGTGTGGTCCTCGACGTCGCGGTCCGACGTCATCCAGTGGGCGGCGGTCTCACCGCGGAGCCTGGCCGAGGATCTCGCCCTCAGCCGGGCAGTGCCGGGCGGGGCGCTGCTGGCCTTCGCCCGGCCGGAGAACGAGCTGTATTTCGGCACCAACCCGAGCGACCCGGCGTTCGGCGCCCGCGTGTTCGCGAGCGAGCCGGACGCCGGGCACCTCGGCTACTTCAAGCCCGGCAGCGCGGCGCTCGACGCGCTCGCGGCCATCGCGGTGGGGCAGGGCGATGTCATTCCACGGTGACGGACTTGGCCAGGTTGCGCGGCTGGTCGACGTCGTGACCCCGGGCCGCGGCGATCTCGCAGGCGAGGATCTGCAGCGGCACGGTGGTCATCAGCGGCGCGAGCAGCGTGGGCGTGCGGGGCACCACGATCAGGTGGTCGGCGAACGCACGGACCGCGTCGTCGCCCTCCTCGGCGATCACGATGGTGCGGGCCCCCCGGGCGCGCACCTCCTGGATGTTCGAGACGACCTTGTCCCGCAGGACGCCGCGACCGGCCGGGGAGGGCACCACGCAGACGACCGGGGTGCCCTCGTCGATCAGGGCGATCGGCCCGTGCTTCAGCTCGCCGGCCGCGAAGCCCTCGGCATGCATGTAGGCGAGCTCCTTGAGCTTGAGCGCACCCTCCAGCGCGACCGGGAAACCGACGTGCCGGCCGATGAACAGCACGGTCGACGCGGTCCGCAGGTCGCGGGCCAGCGCGCGGACGTCCTCCATGCCGGTGAGCAGCTCGCGCAGGTCGTCCGGGGTGCGCTGCAGCCGGGCCACCACGTCGGCGACCTCGTCGGCGTACATGACGCCACGGATCTGGGCCAGGTGCAGGCCGATCAGGTAGCAGGCGACCAGCTGGGTCAGGAAGGCCTTGGTGGAGGCCACGGCGATCTCGGGCCCGCCGTGGGTGTAGAGCACGGCGTCGGACTCGCGCGGGATAGTCGAGCCGTTGGTGTTGCAGATGGCCAGGACCCGGGCCTTCTGCTCCTTGGCGTGCCGCAGCGCCATCAGCGTGTCCATGGTCTCGCCGGACTGGCTGATCACGATGACCAGGGTCGAGCGGTCCAGGATCGGGTCGCGGTAGCGGAACTCGCTGGCCAGCTCGACCTCGCAGGGGATGCGGGTCCAGTGCTCGATCGCGTATTTGGCGACCATGCCGGCGTGGTAGGAGGTGCCGCAGGCGATGATGAAGACCTTGTCGACGTCGCGCAGGTCCTGGTCGGTGAGGCGAACCTCGTCGAGGACGATCTCGCCAAGCTCGGAGAGCCGGCCCAGCAGGGTGTCCGCGATCGCCTGGGGCTGCTCGGCGATCTCCTTGAGCATGAAGTAGTCGTAGCCGCCCTTCTCCGCGGCGGAGGCGTCCCAGTCGATGTGGAATTCCTTGCCGGTCGCGGCGGCGCCGGAGAAGTCGGTGATCTCGATGCCGGCGGCCGTGATCAGCACGACCTGGTCCTGGCCCAGCTCGACGGCCTCGCGGGTGTGCTCGATGAAGGCGGAGACGTCGCTGGCGAGGAAGTTCTCGCCGTCGCCGCGGCCGACCACCAGCGGCGAGTTGCGCCGGGCGGCGACGACCGCGTCGGGCACATCCACGTCGATCGCCAGCAGGGTGAAGGCGCCTTCGAGCCGGCGCACGGTGCGGCGCATGCCCTCGGCCAGCAGCTGCGGGCCGTCCAGCGCGGCGTCCTGCCCGGCCTCGCGCAGGGCGCGCATCTCGGCCGCGAGCAGGTGCGCGGCGCACTCGGTGTCGGTGTCGCTGACGAACTCGATGCCGGTCGCCTCGAGCTCGGCGCGCAGGCGGGTGAAGTTCTCGATGATGCCGTTGTGGATCACCGCGACCCGGCCGTCGGCCGACAGGTGCGGGTGGGCGTTGCGGTCGGTGGGGCCACCGTGGGTGGCCCAGCGGGTGTGCCCGATCGCGGTGGAGCCCACCGAGATGCCGTCACCGGCGCGCTCGGCCAATGCCTTTTCGAGATTCGCCAGCTTGCCGGCCTTCTTCTCGGTCAGGATGACGGAGTCGTCGATGACCGCGATGCCGGCGGAGTCATAACCGCGATACTCCAGCCGGCGGAGCCCGTCGAGGACGATTTGCAGAGCCGGCCGACTGCCGACGTAACCCACGATCCCACACATGGGGGGCAGCGTAGCGGACTTCCGCTCACGGGCGCTGCGCGAGAGGCACACTTTCGCGCATCATCCGTGATCGAAAGAGCCGTTCAGCCGGTCATGTCCGACTTCGCGGCCAGGTCAGGCCCACCGGTGACACGACCGGGTGATCCAAATCTGGCGCGGGGGGCGTACCGTCGGGCGGACACCTGCTCTGGAGAGACGATTGAGCTACCCACCGCCTTCGGACCCGACGCGTCCATACCCCGCGGAAGAACCCGTGTCGGGTCAGCCGTGGTCCACACCGTCGGGCGATTCCCTCGCGGCCGAGCCCTACCAGCCGCCGCGGCCGGCAACGCCGTCTTTCCAGCCGGGCTATGCCCCCCTGCCCACGCCGAACGCGCAGACCAGCGGGCCGCCGGAGGGCTACGCGCCCACCTCGCAGTTCGCCGCGCAGCCGGGCTACCCACCGCCGGACCAGCAGACCAGCTACCTGCCGCCGGACCAGCAGGGCCAGTTCTCATCGCCGAACCAGCACGGCCAGTTCCCGCCGCCGGGCTACCAGCCGCCCGGCTACGGCCCGCCCGCCGGCTACGGCCCACCGCCCGGTTACGGCCAGCCGCCCGGCTACGGCGCGCCTCCGCCCCCGCCGCCGAAGCGCAGCAACGCCCCGCTGATCGCCGTGCTGCTGGCTGTGGTGCTGCTGCTGTGCGCGGGCGGGGTGACCTCGGCTGTGCTGCTGGTCAACAGCGCCAAGAACAAGGCCCAGGAAAAGCTCGAATCCCTGCCGGATCTGCCGACCGCGGTGCCGGGCCTCCCCGACGACCTGCCGACCGGTCTGCCCACGGATCTCCCGACCGACCTGCCCACCGACCTGCCGAACCTGCCGGACATCAACCCCGACCAGGAGCTCACGGTCGAGTACGAGGTCACCGGCGACGGCCCGGCCGAGATCGTCTACGTGGAGAAGCTCGACGGCAAGGCGCAGCGGGTCCGCAACGCCACCCTGCCGTGGCGCAAGACCGTCACGATGAAGGGTTCGGCGCTGGTCTCGGTCATCGCCATCCGCGGCGCCACCTCGGAGGGCACGCTGAGCTGCAGCGCCAAGGTCGACGGCAAGCAGGTGGCCCAGAAGACGAGCCAGGGCACCTTCATCACCGCGGCCTGCACCAAGCTGGCGTTCTAGCAAGCCCGCTGCCACGAGTGGGCAGCGGGCCCCGCGCGAGCGGCCGTAGGCTGGCGTCGTGACGACGTCGACCCCGGCCGATCCGCTCGTCGGGCGCATGCGCCCGTTCGGCACCACCATCTTCACCGAGATGTCCGCGCTGGCCGCGCGCACCGGCTCGGTCAACCTCGGGCAGGGCTTCCCGGACACGGACGGGCCGCCGGAGATGCTCGCCGCGGCCGCCGCGGCGCTGAGTTCGGGGGCAAATCAGTATCCGCCGCTGACCGGCATTCCGGCGCTACGGTCCGCGATCGTCGCGCACGAGCAGCGGTTCTGGGGCCTGGAGCGAGACCCGGACACCGAGGTGGTGGTCACCGCCGGGGCCACCGAGGCGATCGCCGCGAGCATCCTCGGCTTGTGCGAGCCCGGGGACGAGGTCGTGTGCTTCGAGCCGTACTACGACTCGTACGCGGCCTCGATCGCGCTGGCCGGCGCGGTCCGGCGGCCGGTCACGCTGCGACCCGGCCCCGATGGGCGGTACGGCTTCGACGAGGGTGAGCTGCGCGCCGCGTTCGGGCCCCGCACCCGCCTGCTCCTGCTGAACACGCCGCACAACCCCACCGGCAAGGTCTTCACCGCCGGCGAGCTGGGGCTGATCGCACGGCTCTGCCAGGAGCACGACGTGTACGCCGTGACGGACGAGGTCTACGAGCACCTTGTCTTCACCGACGCGTCCGCGCCGCACATCCCGCTCGCCACGCTGCCGGGCATGCGGGAGCGCACCCTGCGGATCTCGTCGGCGGGTAAGAGCTTCTCGTGCACGGGCTGGAAGGTGGGCTGGGCGACCGGCCCGGCCCCGCTGGTGTCCGCGACGACACGGGTCAAGCAGTTCCTGACGTTCGTGAACGCGGGACCGCTGCAACCGGCGGTGGCCGTGGCGCTGAGGCTGCCGGATTCGTACTTCACCGGCTTCCGCGACGCGCTGCAGTCCCGGCGGGACCGGCTCGTCGCGGGCCTGACCGACGCGGGCTTCGGCGTGCTGCCGTCCGAGGGCACCTACTTCGTGACGGCCGACATCACCCCGCTGGGCGGCACGGACGGCGCCGACTTCTGCCGGGCGCTGCCCGAACGGTGCGGCGTGGTGGCGGTGCCGACCCAGGTCTTCTACGACCATCAGGAGCAGGGAAGACGCCTGATCCGCTTCGCCTTCTGCAAGCGCGAGGACGTCATCGCCGAGGCCGCAACCCGCCTCCGCACCCTCGCCACCTAACCCCCGCGTGGTCTGAACCGCGACCAAAGCCGCAGTGCGCCCCGTCGTTGTC
>Ga0307516_10003330_pt1 | contig 20794 bp, 23 predicted proteins | sample 19_EM_MG_FD_203310 | JGI IMG/M metagenome (GOLD analysis project Ga0307516, IMG submission 203310) | Populus trichocarpa ectomycorrhiza microbial communities from riparian zone in the Pacific Northwest, United States - 19_EM | ecosystem: Host-associated > Plants > Roots > Unclassified | place...
GCATAGCAAATTGGCAACGGGAACGCATTTACAGGCAACTGTTGGAGGAACAGCAAAAGGACGGATTTACATTTGGTTATGAAAAATTAGAAAAAGAGTACAAACAATTCAAGTACATGAAAGATCATACGCTCCTCGGCAGATTGGAGAACTGGATCGATGCGACCTGGTGGGATTACGGTTATGATAAATTCCGGGTCATTACCAACAGCATTAAGATTTTCCTCGGCTTCTTATTATTGAACCTATTCATCTATGGAAACCTGATTGGCGTTTATCAGCCAGAAGGGTTTAAGGAATTCGATAAAGATTTAAGGGGCCGAATGGGATACCTCACGCAGAGAAAAAAGTTATCCTTCTATCTGGCACGCATTCCGGCCATTGTTGTGTATTCCGGCTACATATTTTGGGGATTGAAACTTGACTTAAAGGAATTGAAGCTTCGAAAGCCGTTATTTTATGGGATATTATTAATCGAATATATTGCAGGATTGGTCTGTCTTGCGTATATCGCTAATTATATTATCAGTAAGTAACTTATGAATGACTTCGAAGGGAGCCAATTGCTTAAAACTAATCAGCTATGCCATTAAAGATCTCAGAGAGGTTGAATACCTGGGCTGCAAGAAAGGACTTTTATAGGGCCTGTTTGCTGATCTCTCTTTTTTCGCTTCTCATATTTTTAATAGTTTGGGGATATATTTTCTTACTGAGCAGAGATGCCGGCAGCGGCTTCACGGCTTTGATTTTCCCGCCAATAATGATGAGCGTGCTCTTGCTGTTTATGTCCTGCCTGGCTTTGTTCTATTATATGAAGAAAGGAGTAAAGATAAGCAGGGTGGTTTTCGTGGTCATGGTTTTATTATCAATTCCAGTGATCTTATGTGCTGGCTGGGGCCTTTTGTTACTTGGTGTGTGGGTGCTCAATTGAAGACGCCTTTTACCAGTTATTGTTGGCATATGCTATCAATCTCCGCCTGGCTTTTCTACTTATTCTAATTTTTATAAGGTATTTATCCACCAGCAGTTTGACGGATGCCATCTTCTCTGTCCTTAGCATTCTTAATTCATCCGCCGACAGGTAATGTATAATTGAACCATGCATAAAGTTAGGTTGGTCGATAACAATACTATCGCGGTAAGGGTTTTGGATAATTAATACTTGCCCTCTCGCCGATTTTAATCCTACACTGTCTCCCCTAATGGAAATGGGCATGATTCTGTCATATCCCTTAATTGAAAATTCTATGCCGTCTTGTCCATCTGAAAACTTAAGAGCGCGGATCGAAATATAGTCAATAAATCCGTAGGGAATTTTCAAAAGAATACACTCTTCCAGAGAATATACAAGTGCAGTATCCTTGATTAGTTGTGCATTGGTGTTTGTGGACACCTGGCAGAAGATAATTAGCAGAAGGAATGGTATAGATTTCATGTAAAATTTATTCGTACGAGTACAATACTAAAAAATTAAAACAAAATGAAATCTTAATATTAGCTGGCTGTCCTACAATATCCATTATACCTCACCCTTTTCTGTGGTTGTGAAAGTTAACCACTATGCTATCCTAGGTAAGAGATATTTGATTATTAAAAAGAGATAGAACAGCAGTATACTAATCGGCAGAAAGGCAGCTATCAGTCTACTGAATTTAAAGATGCGAAAACTTATGAAAGTGATGAGCATCAATAGGATCGGATAACAGACGATCAAACCAACTTCCAAATAGGTGGTATTGATATTCTTCGGGTTATCAAACATAAAAATCGATCCAAACGCTACCAGCGGCCATGGCAATATCCCTAACAGGCTGCCATAATTAAGGTAAATGATCCATTTTGGAAGGTCTTTTTGGAGAAAGATATAGTTATAATAGGATCGTAGCCTGATACTCATACGTAATAAACTTCTAATGAATGCGATGACAAGTTACAACTTACCTGAAGGCTCTTTACGAATGATCATTGGCGGATCCACATCGTATCGATCACTTTTTTGACCCTTTCCAGGTAATAAAGTTCATTCCCGCTGACGAGTTTATGCCCGGGGCGATGATCACGAACTTCATTGATCATACGATCCCTGGATAGATCTGAGGAGTAAAGGTAAATGAGTTCGAATATACAAGGCGTCAACCAATGGACTTTATAGGTAACTGTATCCCGGGTCATTTCAGAAATTTCCATTTGGGTCGTCCATGTTCTGTCAATAAGAATGGACTCCTTGAAAATATGGTCGGATCCACTGTAGGTCAGATGCTGAACATATTTACCTGTTTGATATTTCGAACACATACTCCCAACTCTTCCTAAAGGATGGCAGGCCAGGAAAGTAACCAGGATGCTACAATAAAGTAATATTTTAGATAATCTGTGGGTCATAAGTTGGTAAAGCAAACACATGTTTGTAAGATTTCAATGCACCAAAGAAAAATATCCTTCGCAATTGGTGCAATTTTCTGTATCCTATTCAATTCAACAAAGTCATTATTTTTTCATCCCCTCTGTTTTTAGCAAATGACATCGCCGTATGTCCATTGGCCTCGATCGTTTTGTCTGCACCATGTTCCAGCAGAATTTTCACCATTTCCTGATGTCCCATCTCAGCGGCCCGGTGCAAGGAGGTAAAACCTCTGGCATCCGCGGCATTCACGTTTGCGCCGGCTTTTAAAAGCAGTTCGAGGTGGTTGATTTTATTAGACTGTACTGCGTTCATTATCGGGGTTGCTCCTTCCGTAGATTTTACATTGGGATCAGCACCCAGCTTCAATAATTTTTCCAGCGAGGTAGTGCTTTCGGGCCCAATGGCCCAATGCAAAGGGGCTAAACCATCACCCGCTAAATAAGTCAGACTCTTCTCTTTTTGAACCTGTTTTTCAATTTCGCTTATATTGCTTTTGGCAACGGCAATATGTAATAAAGAATGCGAGCGAAGTGGCTGTCTGGTTTGAGGTATAAAACCCTCGTTGAATACTGCAAACTGAGCCATATTGCCGTATGTCGAGAAAGCCCATAAACCGGCTTTCTTTATATCGCTGGCCAAATCCTTTGGTACTGGGGCTGGGAGAATGTCACCAATTGCGTGGCTTATCAATAGATATCTTAAAACAGCCGTCGTAAACTCCGGCGATTCATTCAAAGTAAATTCCCCTTTAATATTTTCAATTATTAGCTGATTATCTATCTGCTTGGTTTTTGCAACTACAAATACTTTTCTAAGCCAGCTACGAACAAATATTAAATTTTCTCCGTCATAGAAAATTGCCCATTTATGTTCCATTACACGAGGTATGAATAAAACGCCTGCTTCCAAAGAACCGTCAATCGCAAAAGCTATTGTTGTTGGTATGTCTTTTTGCACTTGGGTATGCTGTTGCCAAAAAAAAGCACCGTCTTCCTGCCCATAGGAAATTGCATTTGCTGCCATTTGTGGATCGGTCGATGTAGATAACATCCCCTGTGTTACGGGACGAACATCCAGTACCCTGACTGCCCATTCATTGTCTTTTGCCTCGATCCATTGCTCCTGATTGTTCTTTGTTGGTTTCTCTTGCTTTCCTGTTCCAAAAAATCGTTTGAAAAATGACATAATTCGGTCTTTTAAAATCCAAAAATGCAATGCAAGCTAAAATCTATCATTCGTAAATTGATGCCCCTTCCAGAATATCCGCAAAAACCTTCCACGAAGGCTTATTGGCATCAATATTTTGATTCGTATTTTCATAATAGCCTTGAATATCCTCTGTATAGGCGATCATCGCCTCTAAAAATCGTTCAAGAGAAGTGTTTTCCCAGTCCTTTCCATTTTGCAAATAATCTGCGTGCAATTCTCGTAAGAAAACGACAAATTCCTGCTTGCTTTTGATCTTTTCTGTACCCATGTCTTTAAATAGTCAATTATAAAAAAAGTCCTTCATCTCCTCGCCAACCGCCACATCCCAAAAGGATTATCAAATAACTCCCTCCCCTTATAGGGTGCATCCGGCTCATCCCGGATAAGAAATACCGGCGCACCGGCTTCGACACTAAATGTCTGACCATGTCGCAAAACAGGCTTGTCAACAAGCTGATAGTAGGAAAAGACGGAGATCAGGGTTATAGCATCCTGTTCGGATTCTCCGGTAACAATGGTGTCTTTTAGTCCCAGGTTATGCATGCCGCAGGAAAAAATCGTCTTCTGATCCGAGATGGAACCCAAGACGAACATTTGGAAAAAAGCAGGCTGATCGCCACTGGAAAGAAATTCCGCCCATTGGGGCCCGGTAAATGCTTTACCAGCGGTCTCGACCTTTATTCCAAGGCCACCCGCATTCAGAAAAGCCTGGGAAGCTTTTGCGATGGACGTGGCATTTTCCAACGTACCGCCCTCTCCAGTCAGATATACCACCATCGTATGTTCATCAATCCCGGCAAGAAAATCCTCACTGACACGATTCACCAGGCCAGCCGCCCGGAAGGAGGCACCCATCCTGGGATCCCGGTCACATATGTCTATTTCGAAATGTTGGCCTGTTCCCGTTTCTAATAATACATTGCCGGCAAGAAGATATTGGGTGCCATTATTGGCAATAAAGGATTTCATCAGGTCCGACCTATCTTTCCAATTGCCCGGGATGCAAATAATTGATTTCATTTTATGCAGGGGTTGGTTCTCCGGTGTGAGTAGTATTCATGCCCCTAATATATCAACAATATTTCATTTTGAAGAGGTCGTATCGCCTGGACCAGGATAAATGAAAAAGCCTCCAATGTTATTCGGAGGTTTTTCAGAGAACTTGAATTTTTAGTCTTCAATTAAATAGGGTACAGAACGGGCTTAGGATAAGGATTCAGGTGGTCAGTTTTCATTCGGATTGGATAGATCAAATATAGGGCAGTGGGGGCTGGCTACCTACAGAAAGGAAGAGGAAGCTGCAAGATTAGGGAAAAGTACTTAGGGGATCTAAGAGAAAGGGGCTGATCGGAGGAAGCGGGGGTGCTAAGGGGCACCGCTATTGGATGGGAAACCGGCTCTGGGAGGGCGAATCGAGCCCCTGATCTCGGCTCTGCCACTCATCTCTTAAACTCTCAGTTCGACTAAGTCAAAATAAGTCCTCTCTTATCCAACTTCAAAATCTGCGGCTAAATAAGTAGTTTAGCTTTAAATTCCCCTGAAGATGTTTTTCAAGCAAAAGAAATTTCCCATGGCCTTAAATACGGCGGTATTTACGACCAAACACGTCATGAAGGAGGGTTCCCCTATTACGTTGGTATCTCACGAGATCGACGGCGACTGGCAATTTATGGGAAATGAACCCATTGTAGACTATCCTGCAGTTGCCATGATAGTTTCGTTGGGAGAGATTATAAAAAAAGATAAGTCCGTACTAAAAGTTGCCGATCTGCCCAGCGGGTACCAGGCCACCCGAATGGATAAGAGTTCCAAATGGGAGATCGTTAAGATCGAATATAGCGACCAGGACATCAAAGAGATGGGGTTCCAATGCTCTTCCTGCGGCGAATTTCATAAAGACATACCCATGGCCTATGGCACAAAAGTTCCTTTTGACTATGGTGAGATCCCCGAAGCAGAGGTAGAAAGCAGGTGTTCGTTGACCCAGGATGGATGTATCATCGACGGAAGCCAATTTTACATAAGAGGGCAGCTTAATATACCAGTCAGCGGTGCAGAAGAATTTCGTTGGAATGTCTGGGTCTCGATCTCAAAAAACGATTTTGAGAGAGCGGAAGAGGTGTGGAAGGATGAAAACAGGATCCTGGAAAAGCCCTATCCGGGAAAGGTGGCCACGCAGCTGGAATGCTATCCGGAAACCCTGGGGCTTAGTGTTATGGTGCATACTCAAAAGGTAGGCACCACTCCCATTATCGAAGTGCAGGAAAGCAGGCATCCACTCTTTTTAGAACAGGAAAATGGGATCGATATGGAGAGGGTGATTTCATTTGCCAGGGAAATTATTTATAAACATTGATAGGCAAAGGATCCATCTTTTCGATCTCCGCGTAAATTTTCTCCATGTTGTAGTCATTCCGGATATTCCCTTCGACGGCCTTCCACATTCCACTCCGGTGCTTTAAACCCTTTCGCACAAAAAGTAGCCTGTTCGTCTCCAGGGTGATCGATCGTTGCGGTCCCGTGACGATATAGCGTTCCCGATCTGGCGGCGCATCGATCTTCTCGACTTCCAGCTTGCGCTGCCGGCCATTCACTATGGGAGTGATCGTGAATTTCATTTTCCAAAGATAGGGCAGCTATTTACCAGCACGTCTCTGAATTGCTAAAAAATTTATTTTCCCTTCTAAGTCACTAATAATCATCTTATCAGAAGTAATCCTAAGAGTTTTCTCCAATTAATTACTAAAAATATTAGTATTATTGCTTTATTAAACGAGCACCATGAACGTTGCGAGATCACCATTGTCCCGGCAGAATAAGCAGGAGGTACTTGGCCGGCTGCGAAAGGAGATCCTTCTTTTGCAGGGATTTACTCCGTCATCGGATGCGGTGATCGATGTTGAGCTGGGGCCTATCAAAAATTCCTTCCCCAATGGCGTTTTTCCAACCGGGGCCATTCATGAGCTGATCAGTGCCGGGCCGGAAAGCGCGGCGGCATCGGGCGCCTTTGTGTCGGGGATCACCGCGGCGCTCATGGCAAGAGGCGGGGCCTGTCTATGGATCAGCGCGGCCCGGCGTGTTTTCCCACCTGCATTGAAAAGTTTTGGTATCGAGCCGGATCGTGTCGTCTTCATCGATCTTAAAAAAGAAAGGGAAGTCCTTTGGGCGGTGGAAGAAGCACTGAAATGCGAAGGCCTGGCGGCGGTGGTGGGCGAGATCCGGGATTTGGATTTTACGGCATCGCGCCGGTTGCAGTTGGCCGTCGAGCAAAGCCGGGTAACAGGATTCATTCTTCGGGATAACCCACGCAACCGGAATACGAATGCCGCGGTGGCGCGTTGGATGATCCGGCCGGTGGCCAGCCAGACACCGGTGGCGAATATGCCGGGGATCGGGCATCCCCGTTGGCAGGTGGAGCTCCTGAAGATTAAGAACGGAAAAACCGGGAGTTGGGAGATGGAATGGGCGGCAGGCCGGTTCCAGGTCCTGGTGCCGGAGCGTATCGAATCGCACCCCGGGGAGAGGCGTCAAACCGGCTGATATGGGTGACCGTTATCTTGCGCTGTGGTTTCGTCACCTGACGACGGACTGGTTGACCCTGAAAAGGCCTGCACATCAAAATAAACCGCTGGTGTTCTCGGCGGCTGAGCGTGGGCGGAAAATAGTAACGGCCGCCAATGCGCTCGCGCAAGGGCAGGGCATCACCATAGGGATGGTCATTGCCGACGCCCGGATGCTGGTGCCGGAGATCGAGATCATAGAGGACCGGCCCGAGCTGGCCGGGAAATTGCTGGAGGGTCTCGCGGTCTGGTGTCTAAGTTATACACCAATGGTGGCGGTCGATCCGCCGGAGGGACTGATCCTGGACGTAAGCGGTTGTGCGCATCTCTGGGGCGGGGAACGGGCTTATTTCAAGGAGATCATTGTAAAATTGCGAGCGGCAGGCTATTCTGTTCGTGGGGCCATGGCCGATACGATCGGCGCGGCCTGGGCCTGGGCGCGGTTTGGCAGCGTTACGCCGATCCTGGAAAAAGGGGAACATTCTACGAAACTCTTGCCGCTGTCACCTGCTTCGCTTCGTTTGGAAGCCGGCACGCTGGCCCGCCTGCAAAAGATCGGCTTTCGCACGATCGATACCATTTTACGCCAACCGCGCGGTTCTCTATTGCCCCGTTTCGGAAAAGAACTGCCGTTAAGGCTCGATCAGGCCTTTGGGAAAGAAGTGGAGAGCCTGGTACCCATTCAGCCGGCAGAACTCTACCAGGAACGACTTCCTTGTCTCGAACCTATTAGGACTGCGGGTGGGATCGAGATTGCGCTCACCCGTCTGCTCGAACTGCTTTGTCGCCGTTTGCAAGGAGAAGGCAAAGGCCTCCGCATGGCTGTCTTCAAATGTTACCGCGTGGATGGCAAGCTGGAGCAAATTTCTATTGGGACCTCGCGGGCGACCTACAATATTAATCACTTATTCAAATTATTCGGGGAGAAGATCCCCACGATCGAGCCGGACCTGGGGATCGAGGTCTTTCAACTGGAAGCACCGAAAATTGAAGACGCCTCCTCGTCACAGGAAACACTTTGGGGCGGGCCCTGCGGTATTGAAGGCATGGGGCTGGCCGAATTACTCGACCGCCTGGCTAACAAGACAGGCGACCAGGTGATTCACCGGTATTTACCGGATCAACATTATTGGCCCGAGCGTTCCATCAAACGGGCGCCTTCCCTGGTGGATAAGCCATTGGGGGGCTGGCCGGATGACCGGCCCCGGCCCTTTCATCTCCTGGGCAGGCCGGAACGCATCGAGGTAACGGCACCCATACCTGACTACCCGCCGATGAATTTTCGTTATAAGGGAAAGCTCCACAAGATCCGGCGGGCGGACGGGCCCGAAAGGATCGAGAACGAATGGTGGTTGGAAGAGGTAAGGCATCGGGATTATTATGCCGTGGAAGATGAGGAGGGCGCGCGGTACTGGCTCTTCCGGTCCGGCCATTATGATGAAAGTAGAAATGTCCAATGGTTCCTTCACGGATTTTTTGCCTAAATGATGGGACATGTCGTACACGGAATTACAAGTGACCTCGAATTTTACTTTCCTGCGCGGCGCCTCGCACCCCGAAGAGTTAGTGGAGCAGGCTTTTGCGTATGGACATAGCGCGATTGCCCTAACCGATCGCAATACGCTGGCCGGGATCGTACGCGCGCACAGTGCTGCCAAAAAGATCGGTATTCGTTTCATCCCTGCCTGCCGGCTGGATCTGCTGGATGGTCCGAGCCTGCTCGCCTACCCTACCGATCGGGCGGCTTATGCCCGCCTGTCGGGGCTGCTGACCCTGGGGAATCGGCGCGCCGAAAAAGGGCAATGTCATCTGAATAAGATCGATGTGTTTGCACAGTCGGAAGGGTTGAAGTTTGTTATCCTGCCGCCCGACCGGTTGAATAATCTTTTCGATTATGAGGCCGCCTTTCAGCAGGCCGTAGCCGAATACCGGGAAGTCTTCGGAGAAAACGCTTACCTGGCTGCCTGTCGTACTTATCGGGGGGATGACGCCAAGCAATTCTTTCGGCTGGATGAGCTTTCGCGTCATCTGAAAATTCCTTTAGTATCCACCAACGATATTCATTATCATCATCCCGACCGCCGCCAGCTCCAGGATGTGCTGACCTGCATCCGGGAGAAATGCACGATCCAACAGGCGGGCTATCGTCTGCATCCCAATGCGGAACGCTATATGAAGGGCACGGAAGAAATGCGGCGGCTCTTCCGGCAGTACCCGGATGCGATCCGCCGGACACAGGAGATTTCAGAAGCCTGTCATTTTTCTCTCGACGAACTGGAATATATCTATCCAAAAGAGGTCACAACAGAAGGCCGCAGCCCGGACGAGGAAATGCGGCATCTTGTTTATCTGGGATTGAAGGAACGGCTGGGTGATGTTATACCGGAAAAGGTCGAGGCGCAAATAGAATATGAGCTGGCTTTTATTAAGCGAAAAAACATTTCCGAATATTTTATTACGGTGGAGGATATCTGCCGGTTTGCACGCAATCAGCGTATTCTTTACCAGGGCCGCGGCTCCGCCGCTAATTGTGCCTGTTGCTACTATCTCGGCATTACGAATGTAGATCCTTCGAAATTCGATCTTTTCTTCGAGCGCTTTCTTTCGGACGCGCGCGATGAGCCGCCCGATATCGATGTGGACTTTGAGCATGAACGACGCGAAGAAGTGATTCAATATATTTTCAACAAATATGGACGCGACCGCGCCGCCATCGTGGCCACCGTTACGCAAGTGCACCAAAAAGGCGCTGTCCGGGACGTGGGTAAGGCGATGGGGCTTTCGGAGGACGCCGTTGACCAACTATCAAAGTCTATAGCAGAGTTCTCCCCACAATGGTTCGAGCAGCAGCGCGCATCGCTCCCGGGGCTCGATCCCCGGGCGCAGATCCTGATGAAGGTCCTGGAGCTGACCGGGCAATACATGGGTTTTCCGCGACAGTTGGGACAGCATACCGGTGGCTTTGTGATCACGGAAGGAAAGCTCAGTGATCTCTGCCCCATCTTCAATGCGCGGATGGAAAACCGTACGAATATCGAATGGAATAAAGACGACATAGACGCCCTGGGATTCTTAAAAATAGACGTACTCGCGTTGGGGATGCTCACGGCGATCCGGAAATGCTTCGACCTCGTGGAACAGTATGATGGCCGGCAACTAACCCTCGCCAACATTCCGCAGGACGATCCGAAGGTGTATGAAATGATCACGGCGGCCGATACCATCGGGGTGTTCCAGATCGAGAGCCGGGCGCAAATGTCGATGTTACCCCGCATGCGGCCCACCTGCTTCTATGACCTGGTAATCGAGGTCGCGATCGTGCGGCCGGGACCGATCCAGGGCGGTATGGTGCATCCCTACCTGCGTCGCCGGAATAACGAAGAGCCGGTGGAATTTCCTTCCAAAGAAATGGAAGAGATCCTGGGTCGTACGTTGGGTGTGCCGCTCTTCCAGGAACAGGCCATGAAGATCGCCGTCGTGGCCGGGGGGTTCACGCCTGCGGAGGCGGATGAGTTTCGGCGCAGCATGGCGACTTTTAAAGTGACGGGCGGGGTCCACCGTTTCCGGGACAAGCTCATCGCGGGGATGATAAAAAATGGCTTTGTCGAAGAATATGCCCACCGTGTCTTCCAGCAGCTCGAAGGGTTCGGCAGTTATGGATTTCCGGAAAGTCATGCCGCGAGCTTCGCGCACCTGGTATATATCTCCGCGTGGAATAAATATTATTATCCCGATGCGTTTGCTGTAACGATCCTGAATAGTTTACCGATGGGGTTCTACGCGGCTGCCCAACTCATCCGTGACGCTATACAACATGGTGTGATAGTCCGGGCACTGGACGTAAATTATTCTTTTTGGGACTATGTTCTGGAAGAAAAATTGGAGAAATATCATGCCGTCCGGATGGGCTTCCGTCAGATCGAAGGCATCCGGGAGGAAGAGATGCTGCTGCTGATCGCGTGTCGGGTCATGCCCTACACCACCCTCCAAAGCCTCCAGGATGTCGGCCTCTCCCTTTCTACGCTGGAAAAACTGGCGGATGCAGATGCCTTTGGGTCGATGGGATTGAATCGCCGGGAAGCTTTATGGCAGGTCACGGGTCTCGCGAAGGCCGCTATTGCCCGGGAGCGAGACAAAGAAGGTAAGTTGCGACTCACCCGGCAATTGGATCTGTTCTCCAACCTGCCTTCCCAACATGGCATCGAGGAAGGTGTCAGCTTGCCGAAGATGGCGGACTCCGAAGAGGTGGTAGAGGATTATGCCACCAAATCTCTCTCGCTAAAGGCGCATCCCGTCAGTTTCCTGCGGGAGAACCTTCGTCAGCTCAGGGCGCTGCCCGGAAAGGAACTGGGAACCCGGCGGAACGGGGAGTTCGTGAAGGTGGCGGGACTCATCCTCGTCCGCCAACGGCCGGGCACCGCCAAAGGGGTATGCTTCATCACCCTGGAGGATGAAGACGCCACTATCAACCTGATCGTTTGGCCGGATCTGTTCGACCAATATCGCAAGGAGATCCTGAGTAGCAAGCTCTTAATGGTGGCGGGCAACCTGCAGATCGAAAAAGGGATCGTCCATGTGATCGTTCAGCGCTGCTACAATCTGAACCCTTTATTAGCCCACCTCACCCCTTCCCAGGAGCAGGACCTGCCTTTACTCACCTTATCAAGGGCGGATGAGAACAGCGGGCTTATCACTCCCGGAGCGCCAAAACAGGCGGAGATCGAGGCGACGAAAAGGGCAGCATTCCTGCCGGAGGGGAGGAATTTCAAGTAGAGGAGTGTGCACAAATACTAATTATTTTAGTATTACTATTACTAATTTATTTAGTATTTTTATAGTAAGGTCTGGATATTAAACTTAAATAGAATGGGTGACAGGACAAAGGGAAAAAATGGACTTAAAAAAAGGGCAAATCGGACCTTAAAAAGAGGCGAATTGAACCTTAAAAAAGGGCAAATCGGACCTAGCCCGCTATTCACTTATAAAAATTCCTTTCTTTGAGAATGCGACGCAGAGATAAACGCTACGACCTTATCAAGTCCATGTTTGCGGAAGGGAAAATAACTTCTTTCAACGACATTTTCGAATACATACCCAAAACAATTGTAGCCGGAGACATCGGGAAAAAGGTAGCAAGGTTCAACAGGGTCATGCTACACATCAATGAGTTTACTCTGGGAGATCTCTTTCTTATTGCCAAATTTTGCAACCTCGACGAATTCGAGATGGTAAAGCTGGCAGTGACCGAATATAAAAAGAAGAAAAGCTTAAGCAAGTCCAGTACGCCTGATGAACTACCATAACCATTAACCTGGTCCGGCCTTATCCTTAGTGCCACAAAAGCCCGGACAAACAATTGTCGACAGAACAACCTTTAGCTGGAGGCCGCCTTAGTAGCTGGGGCGGCCTTTTTTTGTGGATTATTGGCTAGTTTTGACAAATAAACTAACCAGATGACAGAAGTTTCCAAGGATTATCCTTTAGAGAAGAAGATATGGACTGAAGCGGATTTCGAGATAATGGGTTGGCATGACAGCCCTATCTATGGTATGACCTGGAGCAACTCCACTTCCGGGAGTGCCGACCTGATTTTTGACATCGATTATATCTTCGAATGGATTCATCCGGAACCACCTGACACCTACTTTTCATTTTGGATCGCGCCAGCGACGCTGATCTTCAAAGATACCTACAATGTAAAGATCGATGTTGGCGCGGCATACGAACGGATCTCCGACATGGAGATTGCCGATATTAACAGGTTGGATGAAGTACCTTATGAAGGAGGGATCATTTCGTGGAAATGGGAAATAGCTTTACAAAATGGAACGATCACTTTTGAGTCAAGGGGTTACGATCAAATAATAAAAGGAAACCCGGTAAATACTACCAAACAATGTGTCCCTCCGGAATTGCGGGGGGAGGTCAATTTCAGTCGCCATCATTTTTGAAATGTCCCTGGCACGGGATTTTGGGGGACCAAGTCGGAGAGGATTCGTAAGCCAGCGACATTCCTGGGATACCGGAAAGATAAGAAGGCAAGGCAGGTGGTGAGAGAAGTGCCGAAGGCAGTGGAAAAGCGTTCAAACAAATAAAGGCTCTTCGTTTTATCATACACTTATTGCGGCTTCTTTTTATAGTTCACGAGAAAATTATTGAAAGCGTCTTCGACGCAATCGTAGAAACCGGGAAGGACCTCTATGGGGTCTTCGTCGTTCATTATCACGACATACCACTTATAGGCAGAACCGCGTAAACAGGTAGCTACAATCTTATCGTTGTCGATGATATAGGCCATGAAGGCCCGTTCTCGTTTCAGTTTCATCCGCCAAACATAGAATTAGCCTACTGACTAAAAAACCATTGGCCCGTATCTGGGGCTAAGAATTACCAACGGTCTTTTATAAGAGGCTATTTCCGTCCGAATTTTCTGAATGCCTGAATAGTCTGGTAAAATCCATAGGCTACAAATATACGGCCGAGGTAATCAAAAAAATAGGAGCCTATATTCAGTGTCGGGGATGGTTTCCCTTCTCCTGCCTTAAATAGTGATTCTGTCTCAAAAAAACGGAGAGGGTTCATGAATTTGAAGAACCCCTGCAGGAGGTCCTTATTAAAAGTAATAGGAAATCCGATCGAATATTGATCTGAACAGATAACAACACCATAAAAGAAAAAGATCCCTATTATCACAGAAAAAAAAGCAGCTTTCTGCCAGCTACGCCCAAAGTCATTGGACAATTTGTTTAGGCCCAGGCTTAATTTTGTAAAACTAAATTTTCGCAGGCCCTTGTTCAAGTATTTCAAATTACGATAATGGGCCTCGATCTCGCGAGATTGATATTCCAGAGCTCGGACTGTGTCACCCTGTTTTTGAAAAGCAGTACTAATTTGTCCGAAAGCCAATTGCATCTGTCGATAGTATCTTAAATCCTTATTTCCCTTGATAACTTGTGAAAAATCTGTTTCCGCCAAGAAAACGTCAGAAATCTTACTATTCTCAAACTCAAAAGTAGCTTCTTCAAAATTACAAAGAATAAAGTCTGTCTTTCCAAATGTTGAGGATATCATCCTAAGTTTTCCAGAGTTGTAAATTGAGACCCCATGAAATACTAAAATACCGTTGTTAAAAAAATTCTCAAACGTCAGATTACCCACTTCCACCTTTGAAATTGTGATGTAAATATCCTTTTCAATGAGTCCAGAAAATAAAAGTGTGGCTATTTTTGACGCATTAACATTGAATTTTTTAAACTCAGCATTTCCGACTTCAAGCTTTTCAATCGTACAGTCGAAGAACTCTACAATATTGTTCTTATTAGAATTTACACTCAGGTCAATACTGCCCAATACAGTATTTTCGAAGTATACATAGCTTTCATCTTGTCCCCCAATGATACAATTAGAAAAATTTGAGTTATTTACAGAAACACTCTTTCCCTGGATTAGGCGAACCGATAAATCACTACCATAAACATTTTGAAGTTGAACCATAGCTGAAGTGGCTATTATATTTATAGAGCATTGCTGAAATGGAATATCTATATTTATGTTCCTAATACGGGAAATTAATTTGCTCGAATTACAGTTCAGCAAGATCTCGCTCCTAACAATCACATTTTCAAAAACCTTATCGTTTGATATAGTAATTTCGGTTTTACCTTTAAATTCAATATGCCCAAGAAGACTTATATTCGCTGTAGCAAAAAGTATTACTTCTTTCTCAAAAAGGCAGTTCTCAAAAATCACTCCACCAGCGTTTCGATATTCCCCTATCCTAACTTTGTTCATAAATATGCAATTCTTAAAATACAACTCTCCTATAATAACTGTTGGATGAACTATAACATTATCGGCGATATCAAAGGATTGTAGAATCCTTCTATCAACGACATGAATTTCCTTCGGAGGGCTCCCTACTCTTACGACTCTACTCGCCGACAACCTTTGCAATTCTTCGTTTTCGATATTCGAGAGATTTTCAAACATGAGAACTATATTAGAAGGGGTAAGTTACATAGTTCTTCAATTGTTAATAAGAGTTAAAACACCTTTTATCTTTAAGAAAGCAAGGTCAAGCCTCCTAATTATTCAACCCGCCCTTTCAAAATCTCGAATTCCGACCAGGTCTTACAGGCCCGGGCATTCTGCACAAGCGCTTTTATCCGCTCTACCGGTACGACAGCCTGGAACTCGAATTCCCGGGTTTCGCCCTCCAGCCTGATCATTACACGATAAGGCTTTGTGATGTTACGACGAAGGCGATCAGCCTCCCGGATACGATCGAAGTCCCTTGTCATATGAAATTCGTCGAGGAGTTGCTGGATCTTCTGGTAACGGCCGTAGCGGCACAAACCGGATTTACCTTTTCGCTTTCGTTTCCTGCTCCGGAGGCGGAGGTCTTCCTGAAATTCTGCAAAGGTGTAACCGGGATATTGTTCCTGCATCATATGATAGGCGAACAAGGGTTGTTTTTTCCAAAGACGGCGTGCTTTGCGCAGGCGCCTGATGAGGAAGAGTCTTTTTGGTGAGAATGCGGCCATGGTCATAGATTAAAAGTTAGAAATAAGAGGGGCGGTACCCCCTCTTTGTTGATATCCGATCAGGCGGTAGCCTGCATCTTCTCGATCTTCTTTTGCAGTTGTTCCATTGTCTCCTGCTGCCGACCTTGCCGGGTCGCGGCAATCTGTCCCTGTTCGGTTTCGATGCCAATGGTATCTACTCCCGCGCTGGTCGCCATCCGGTAGAGAAAGTACCCACTGGGATGACGGGGATTCTTGCTGTCGGACTTGCCGGCCATCGCCATCCGGATCAGATAGCTGAACTGTTCATCGCTGAGCTGGCGAAGCTGTTCGAAGAAGTCTTCCTTTTCTTCCTTATCGCTACCGCTCTTTCCGAGGGATAAGACCTTTTTGACGGTCTTGGTATCGGAGTAGTTAAGGGACTGGAAGATCAGCAGGCGCGCACAGACAAGGTCTGCGTCCGTCAAGGAACGGGTGGAACCCGGCGCGGTAAGCTGATCAGAGAGGGCGGTGTGAACCTTGAGCTGGATCTTTTCCGTGTCGAGTTCTTTGGAGCGCTGCTCTTTTGCCTGGATCCGTTGTATCTCTCCCTGCAGCAGCTCCCGGGTTGCCCTCCCCTCCTGGATGGCCGCACGGACGGCAGCCGCCCTGATAATGGGCCGGGAATCCTGTTTGTTTGGGGTCTCCGGGATAAACAGACAGGCTTCGGTGTAGTGATTATTGGATATCCTTAGCCCTTTTAGGATCTTCCCGCTCTGAACCTGCTGCTCATAGTTCTCTAATTCCTCGCGGTAATCTTCCATGGCTGCGTTAAACGCTTCCTTATCCGGCTCCGTACACTCGCCATCTTCCCCTTCGTCGATATAATCTTTCTGCCGGGGCTCCTCCGGCTGGTGGACGATCGTGATCCCGTACGTATTATACACGGGGAGGGTCGACAGCTCCGGTGTCGATTCAAGGACCTTTTGAATGTCGGCGGAGGGCTTCCCGTAAAAGAGAAGAGCGGCGGGCTGTTTCTGCTGCACGGCGGTCAGGAGGTCTTTCGTCAGCTGCGCATCGCATTTACGCATGAAACATTCCCCCTTGCGGCAGATACCCCGCTGGTATTCCTCCGGGAATAAGGTAGCGGCAGCGGAGCTATTGAAGGGGCATTTGGTACAGGAGCCTGCCTCCGGCAGCAGCGTCTTATCCTTGGTATTGAAGGATGCCTGGGACAGGTCGTAGAGGTATTGATTGAGGATATTATCCAATCCGGAGAGATGGAAATGTTCCTGGTTCTGCCAACCCTCGCAATGGTCCTTGAAAAAGGAGGATTGGGATTCGGCGGAGAGATCGGCGATGGAAAGGACCTGTTGGAGGTTGAGCTTCTCCGCGATGAAGATCTCTCGGACCTCAGGGATGAGGGATCGTAATTTCAGACGATTATAGACAAAGGATTTGGACTTGCCCAGGCGAAGGGCGACCTCGTCGAGGGTCTTGTAACGGGTCTGTAATTCCGCGATGGCCTCGGCTTCTTCCAGTGGGTGTGCGTCCTCGCGTTGAAGGTTCTCCGCAAGCTGCATCTCACGGACCTGTTCATCGGTGAGGACCCGGATGATCACGGGGACATCCTTCAAGCCGGCCATTTCTGCCGCGCGAAGTCTTCGTTCACCGGCGACGAGTTCATATCTGCCGGAAGGCATGAGTCGAACGACGAGGTTTTCGATGATCCCGTGGATGGCAATACTTGCGGCTAGTTCTTCCATTTTCTTCGTCGGGAAAATCTTCCGGTGATTGAAGGGGCTGGGATCGATCATAAAGATGGGAAGGATGCGGTACTCGCCTTCCTGTGGGGTCGGGTCGGGAGCCGGAAAGGTGTTCCCGTTCCGTTGCCGGGTTCCTTTGCCCGGCACATTGACCTTAATTGATTTTGTCTTTGCTGTTGCGCTGTTGCTCTTTTTCATGTTGCTACTTTTTAATGGTGATTGAATACGGGACTCGCGGAGGAACCCGTCCGATGAAAATCATCGTCCGGACCCCCGCCTCGCCCATCACCCGTAGCGACCAGCAGTCCTATTCTGCGACGGGAAACTTCAAAAAAATACAACCCTGACCAATATGGCCAACGGCCATTGAGGGTGGAGATTTTTTTGCCGGAATGGAGCTTTAGCGGAATGGAGGGAAAATTTTTTGACGCAGAATTGTATTTTCAGGGGTGGGGTGGAAGAGGCACCTTGATTGGAAGGATTAGGAGGATTGGAAGATTAAGGGTGTTTCATGCCAATTGATTCTTTCAAAAAAGGATATATTTGGGACTCATATAACTGTTATGAAAATACTTTTTAAAGGGAAATACAAATCTCTCAGCACTTTTGAAAGCGAAGAGCTTCCGGATTTCACCGTTATTACGGGGAAAAATGGATCAGGGAAGAGTCAGTTGATTAATGCGATGAACCGGGAATTTAATTCAATCCCAAACGCTGATGCGAAAGTTTTTAATATTTCTATTCTTCCAACACCCCAAAAAATTCTGGTTGACGATCTCAAATATAAAGGGAGGGGGCAGGTAACACATGCACAATTTCGCCCCTTATTAGATAACTTCACAAACCGGTTCAAAGGGTTAACTCCCGCCCTAAAAGACTTTTACAATTTATTATATGATAAAAATATCTCAATAACTGCTTTACTTTCTCTGGAACCAGAAGACATTAAAAAATTGACGGGTATCAAAGATGTGGGGAGTTTTGCTCATAACTTGGTAAACGGAAGTGGAATCTATATAAATGTAAGTAAAAACGAAGTTCAAAACTTCAGGCAATTTCGTTCAGTTATAGAACGAGACAGTGTCCTGAGTGATTTTTTATTGCTAATAAAGAAATCTACTGGAAAACATTTTAACACAATAAATGATAATGATTTCTACAGCACCTCGATTCCGGAGCATTTTGTTGACAACTCTGACCTGTTTTCCTCCTTAGTTGAAAACATATTTTTGAACTATCTAAAACGTAGAGAGGCTAATGATCGACTCATGTATCGAAAAGACCGATATAATGAGGACAATGAAGGCATTCCGGATGAAGAATTCATAAAAAAGTATCCTGTACCATGGGATATTATTAACCGAATTCTTGGCGATGCGAACGTAAATTTGAAGGTTATTGGATATAATCTAAAAGATTATTCAAGTGAAATATCCATTAATATCCAATTTATTAAAGAAGATTTAACAGAACCTATTGGGTTCGCGGACCTTTCCAGCGGAGAACAAGTAATTATTGGTCTAATTGTAAAAATCTTTACTAAGGACTACTATAAAACTGGCCTTCAGTTTCCTGATGTACTCATTTTAGACGAAGCGGAGGCGTATCTGCATCCAGAAATGTCAAAATTGCTGATTGATGTACTTTATAACTCTTTTGTAAAGGAACTTGGAATAAAGGTGATTTTGACGACCCACTCGCCCGCAACGGTGGCGCTTGCGCCAGAAGATTCGATATACGAAATGAGAAATACGCCGTCTTCTTCACTTAAAAAAATCTCGAAAGATGATGCCCTGGAGCTACTCACCGGATCCCTGCCCACATTGAGCATAGGTTATAAAAATCATAGACAGGTATTTTTGGAAAGCCCTACGGATTTTGATTATTTTCAGAAGCTTTACAACAAGCTGAAAACAGAAGAAAAATTAAATTATAAATTATATTTTCTGTCAAATGACAAGGGGAGTGGGAATTGCGTCTGGGTTAAAGATATTGTAAGGAAATTACGAGAAGCTGGCGTAAATAAATTCTATGGGATAATAGATTGGGACACCAATAACAAATCTAATTCAGAAATATTTGTTCACGGTGAAAACAGTCGATATTCCGTTGAGAATTTCTTATATGATGCGATTTATTTCGCAATTTTGTTTCTTGAAATGGGCGGAGCTGGCAATATAAGGAAAGAGTTGTCAATTGAAGAAACTTACCCACAATATAAGCTCGCGACAGAAGTTCCAATAAGGCAACAAGAAATTTGGGATTGGTTTACGGGAAAGATCATAGCGAGGTTTCCCGTATTGAAGCGCCAGCCGATTGTCTCAATATCATATCATAGCGGAGAGAAAGTTAATGTCCCCGAGTGGTATTTATCAATGCAAGGTCATGAACTAGCGAAAAAAATAAGGGAATCATTTCCTTTTTTGAATGGTAAATATCCTGATGAAGCGCTACTAACGGAAGATCTTTCTATTATCATGGCTAAATGCTATCCTTTTGTGCCGGCTGACTCGGTCGAGTTATTAAAAGGGCTGGCTACCTAGGAGAAATTAGTATATTCATTGTTCAGAAATTCATCAACATATGATATTAGATTTCAGGGAGATTCCAGAGGCAAATAGCTCACAAGGGCTGCAAGATACGTTTGAGTTATTTTCAAGAGACTTCTTAGAGCATCTGGGTTTTACTATTAAAGAAATACCAAACAGAGGTGCTGATGGGAAAAAGGATTTTGTTGTAAATGAGATAAGAAAAGGCATTGGCGGCAACAGCTCAATAAATTGGTTGGTAAGCTGTAAGCATTATGCGAAGTCGGGCAAGTCAATTTCCGACAACGAGGAGCCTGACATTTTGGATAGAGTTCGCAAATTTAGTTGCGATGGGTTTCTGGGCATATATTCCACCATTCCTGCTACATCACTTGCAGGAAAACTTGAAGGATTGAAGAGCGATTTTGAGTCCCTGATTTTCGATAGAGAAAACATAGAAAAAAATCTACTGGATTCGAAAAAAGGAATTCTTCTTGCCAAAAGATACTTTCCCAAATCAATGGAAATTTTTCTAAAAGAGATTCACAGCCCTGCTGAGATTTTCGCCGAACTACCTGAAATATTATGCCTAAACTGCGGGCAGAATATTCTTCGGGATGGAAAAGGCATGTACATAGAATTACAAAAGCACCATCAAGAACCCAAGCTTGATATGGAAAACTGGGAAATAGAAGATATTTATTTTAGTTGTGTAGGGGCTTGGGTAGTATTTAGTTCTTTGTGTAAATAGTTTTAAGTAACTGTATCAAGGGTTTAACCACCCGGTCAGGTGGAGCGAAGTGAGGCGGAGCGTAGCGGAGCCGAA
>Ga0307516_10003331_pt1 | contig 20791 bp, 16 predicted proteins | sample 19_EM_MG_FD_203310 | JGI IMG/M metagenome (GOLD analysis project Ga0307516, IMG submission 203310) | Populus trichocarpa ectomycorrhiza microbial communities from riparian zone in the Pacific Northwest, United States - 19_EM | ecosystem: Host-associated > Plants > Roots > Unclassified | place...
TTCTGGCCAAGTCTTGGGTGCGCAATGGCTTCCCGGTAGGACACCGGATCTGCAGAATCCATTGGTTCCTCTTCCACCCGGATCCGGTGGGCGACCGCTCTAGGTCTCTTCCGAAGATCATACCGGCTGGTGTTTTCTTCCAAATTGACAAGACTTCCACTCGAGGCGTCGAGTCCGAGTCCGAGTCCGCTCGAGGCGTCGAGTCCGAGTCCGGCCGCCGAGGAATTGAGTTCGAGTCCGCCCGAGGCGTCGAGTCCGAGTCCGCTCGAGGCGTCGAGTCCGAGTCCGCTCGAGGCGTCGAGTCCGAGTCCGACCGCCGAGGAATTGAGTTCGAGTCCGCCTGAGGCGTCGAGTCCGAGTCCGCTCGAGGCGTCGAGTCATACTTGCAGGTGTAGGTGGTGGCATCGGTCATGATGTTGATGCGGTATCGTGTTGAGGCTTAAAGGTGTGGAACAGGGGGTTTATAACGCTAAGGTGTTTTTGGGTGACGATCGGTCAGGTACGGAGGTGCGAATATCGATGGGTTGAGGATTGAGAGAGCGTCAACCCGGGCTCATAACCTGTCAAATAATTTAGATGATTGGTTGCTTGATTTTTTATTTGTACAAGAATACGGAACCTCTATATATACAAATGAGATCCGCGATCCCGCGGGACCTAGTTTCCCCGTCGGGATATCCTTCATCCGTCGGCGCCTCTCATCCCCGTCGGCGCCTCTCATCCTCCGTCGGCACCACCTACCTCCGCCGTACAGAGTCCGGACGTCCAAATCTGACAAACGTCACCGGCACCACCAGTCAAGCGCCTGCAGCAACGACTCGTCACCGTGGCGGGCGTCGGGAAGGCAATAGTCACACAGGTCAGAAGCCTTACAACAGGCCAGGCGATTCGCGACTACGATTGTTGGAATATATGGATCGATAGAGATGAAGATGGTGAATTAATTGATTGATACAACTTAGAAGGAGGAACACTCTCTATATACAACGGGCCTACGGGGCTCACCAGAGGGTAAAGACGGACGACTGTCCCCCGAGCAGTGGCTCGGCAGACTCGGGCACCTGTTATCTCCGGACTTGTTGGCTCCGGTCTGTCATCTCCGGACGCCGTCTCCGATCTGTCATCTCCGGACGCCGTCTCCGATCTGTCATCTCCGGACGCCTATTATTCTGACACTTCCCCTCGTACGTAAGATGAAAAGGAACGCAGAAGAGAGGGAGAACGCGAAACGGCCAGAATAGCAACAAATAGCAGCAGAGGAGAGAAATATTGTGAAACCCGGTATCCTCGGATGTCTCGTTAAAATTCTTTACCGTGAAAAAAACCTCAGGGAAAACCACCGACATAGGAGAAAGAGTGCATCCACCAAAGAAAGCAAGGAGAAGGGAAGAAAAAACCTGTTTAACCAACTGCCACATACTTCGCCAGGAGCTTCCCCTGGATACCACGTCATTTTGCCAGGCGGATCCTTAGGATAGTCTGTCAATCGTCAGCAATTGGCGCGCACAGCACCTCCACTGAGCGCGTACGACGGCCACTGCAATAGGCGCGCGTAGCAGCTCCACTGAGCGCGTACGACGGCCATAGCATTAGGCGCGCACAGCAGCTCCACCGAGTGCGTACGACAGACACCACAACAGGCGCGCACAGCAGCTCTAACGAGCGCGTACAACGGCCACAACAAGAGGTACACACAGCAGCTCCACCGAGTGCGTACGACTGCCATAACAGCCCGCCCACCAGTATAGTGCGGCTTCACTGGCTTTGGAATGACGACTCCCTTCGTCGTCTTCCAGAGCTTTGGGTGTTGGCCGAGTCTGACACACGCCCGTACGAGCTGCGCAATCCTCTGGCCGTCCCATTTCCAAAAGGCCTTAACAGTGTCGGCCGAGATGCGATCGTCCCCGGGGGCCGAGGTGTTGGCACCCTTTGCCAGCAGTGAGCCCCAGGTGCGAATGCTCGAAGGCACTTGCGCCGCAGGGGTAATCGGCAGGGCAGAGGATCCGGTGTGGATATATTCCGGAGTGTCGGAGGGGGTGGACTGATCAGGGGGTCCGACGGGTTGCATTCGCGGAACTTGCGGGCTCAAGGGTAGAGAGGAGGTGGATGAGGTGTCAGGCCCCACCCGCTATACGCCGCTCTCTGGCTACCAGGGGGCCTAACGGCGTGGATTCTCCATGTAGTAGAACCCTGCATCAAGATCAGTATATAGCAGCAATAGTCCAGGGCACGATCCATGTTTACTCTTCAGTAGGATGGCAAGTACTTAGCTGGCTTCTATTGGTGTCAGAAGCAGGCGCAATCGGTGCCATCTCAACACAAGCCCCCGTCACTCCGCCTGCTCTGAGTGCACGTGCGTGTATGTTGGATTGTAGTTGGTGCTTTCAGCCGCAAATGGCAATGGGGCAACGCCATTGCTGGGGGGTGTGGAAGGGGAAGTGTGAGGTGTTGAAAGACTGGCAACAGTTCATTTCTCTGGTTCGGAACTTGATGCGGTGGCGGACTATAATGCCAGCGATCGCCAGGTGATGAGTGAACCGGGGTTTTCAAACTTGCTTCTCTCACATTGCGAGATCGGAGCCCGGCCGGGTTGTGAAGATCATTTGCTGCCAATAAAGGAACAGCCGTTACGTTGTAGGAGTGGGGAGAATGGCAACGCAAAAGAGATGGCGGGGTTGGCTCTCGTTTGTGTTACGATTTCACCGGAATCATTTTGTTGGAATATAGGGATCGATAGAAACGAAGGTAGTGAACTGATTGATTGATACAACGTCGAAGGGAAAACATTCTCTCTATATACAACGCTCCTGAGGGACTCGCCAAGGTGAAAGGATGGAAGACTGTCTCCCGAGCCGGTGCTCGGAGACTAAGGCTGCTGTCATCTCCGGACGTGCCGCCTCCGGTCCGTCATCTCCGGATGCCATATCCGGTCCGTCATCTCCGGACGCCCATTATTCTGACACATTTACCAGGTTGGGGCCTCAGTTTCGTGTCGAGGGGAACTCTGAAGGCCTTGAATAGCAATAGGGTGGACCGCAGGAAGGATAGTGGAAGTGGGTGAGAAGAATGAGCCGGAAGATGAATTGGATGAATTCAAAGTGGATGGAAAAGTGGAGTTGAAGAAGAACGACGGGAAGAAGAGTAGAAGATGGGGAGCGAATGTGCATTGAGCGCGATGTTCCGGAGATCGAGCCCTAAGCGAAGGTGGTGGAACAATGAGGGAACTATTTTTTTCTGTTTATTCATACTCGCATGTCGTCTATCTGGGCTATGGCGACGCACTTTTTATCCAGGTATCCCGTCTCCTGTCCGGGCGGTGCTGGCATGTTGCAATCTCCCCTTTGCCCTGCGCGCTGGCAATCCTTACGATAGAATACGCACCAAGGAAACCACAAAGGAAACGAACCCGGGTGTGAGTTCCGGACAAATGAAAGAAACAAAAGAAAGCGCCGTCCGGCCCTTAGGTAGTCTTGATCCGCGAATGCCATGGGAGAGGGCGTGGGTAGGAACAGCAGTAGCTGCTCCACGGCACTCAATTCTCCAGCGGCAATCAGCTCCTCCACCGCCTCTCTTCGTCGTGATCCCGTAGCTCCCAGAGCTCCCCGCGTCTCCCTCAGCCGGCACTAGCCTTCCCATATCTGTAGCAGATTGGATGCCTAATACCGCCTGGCTGCACCGCTTGACAGCTAGGAGGTCCCGGATCGTGGACTGCTGTTTCCTCCTTCCGCTTTCGTTCAGTACCTACGCCCACAACACCCCCTGTTGGCTTTTCCACACAGGAAGCCCGTTGAAGAGGTGGTCCCTCGTTTGTTTCTGGCATCTACACCATCAGCACTGCGCGGTAGGCCAGCTCTTCTTCCAGTGGAGGTACTGCCCAGTAACGCAATGCCCTGTCTTCATCTGGTAGAACCACGAGGGAAGCCTCTGAATGCTCCGAGTCACCGCCCTATCCGCCTTCTGGCTCGCCAGCATCTTATATTTCTATCTGGAGGTCCGGCCTTCTGCCCTCTGCAGCTCTGGCATGCCTACGCCCACTTCTGTATAAATATCTCCCACTTGATGTGTAGGCGAGATCTTGGAAGAGGCATTGCGCGTGCCTCGGCCCGATCCGAGTAACTCGGCCATTCCACCCCGAGGTTAGCTGGCTCTTCCGCCGCGATCTTGGCCCACTCATCGTCCTTCTCGTTGCCAGCGATCCTTTTGTGTGCTGCGCAACACCGGATCTCGATGAGGATACCCAGCCGGCCGTTCCGTACCGCTGCGGGGTGCCTCCTTGCCTGGAGCGCTTGCATATGGCCGGGATCAGGTACTTCCTAGGCTATCCGTCTCATGGCAGGGGGCCTTTCTGCAAAGATGGTGATCCCCTCCGGTTTTGTCTGTCTTCGTGCGGCCGATTCCAGCGCCCTTTCTCGAGTGGCGCATTATGCATCGTAGGTCTCTAGGCTGTATCCCATGTGAGTTCTGATGCCCACCCAAGATTAAACACCCTTACAAACAACCGCATAACCGGCAAGGCCATTCTCCATTTGCGGCGCGTCCGTGAACGTGATGAGTCCAGGCCGAGCCTTCTGTGCCTCGGTCTTGGCCTTGGACTCTTTCTCCCGTAGTACCTTAGCGTCGGGGTTTCTGGCTCCCCTAGCAGAACCGTTCTCCCTGTCCTGTCCGCGTATTGCAAAGGCATTTATGAATCTCGGGCCGATATCTGTCAGTGCGCCAAATATCTCCCGCGCCTGATATCGCTGCCGCATGCTGAGTAGCCGAAGTCCGCGCAGCCGCTGCCTATTTGCCTGCCTTTTTGTTTTTTTTGGTCAATCATTACTCGCATGCGACCACTCTAGATCATGGCGAGATTTGTACAATCGGTTTCCTGACCGCTCTCCGCCCGGTGGTGGCACGCTGCCAGCTCCCCGTTGCCCTCCGCCCAGGCCTGTCCCAAGAAAGAGCACATGGGCCGCAAGGAAAGCTACAAAGGAACTAACAAAAAGAAAAAACAAACGAAAAAAAAACGGTGCCCCATCCCCTAATCCTCGCCTGCCGATGCCATGAACGACGGTGTGGGAAGGAACTGCGACGCTTCCTCCCCAGTGCCCATCTCGTCCACGGCGTCCAGCGCCTCCGCCTCCGCCTCACTCTCTTCTTCCCGCTCTCGGCGTTCCTGGAGCCGCCTTTCAGACGCCTCGCCCCCTTCGCTTTCCGCAGCCAGCACCCTCCTCCCCACATCTGTGGCGTTGAGGAAGTCTAGAGCTGCCTGGCTGCGTCGAGCATCAGCGAGAAAGGCCCGGATCCTCCAGCGGCTCTTCCACCTCCCAGTCTCCTTCCACACCCTGCCCACAGTATCGTCTGCTGGGCCTTCAACTCAGCGCACTCCTTGAAGAGGTGCTCCCGAGTTTGTTTCTGGTACCGGCACCACCGGCACTGCGGGGTGGCCCGGTTCTTTGTCCAATGGAAATACTGTCTGGACAGGCAGCGCCAGCCATGAGTTGGTAGAACCGCGAGGCAAGCCTCTTGGGGCTACTATCCACCGCGCCGTCCGGCTTTTGGCATTTGGCACTCGCTACTTCTTCTTGGAGGTTCTGCCCCCAGCACACTGGCACGCCTCGGCCCACTTCTTCTCGGAGATCTCCCCCTTGATGCTAGCAAGTGACTTAGGGATGGGCGTGGCCCGCGCCTCGGCCCGATCCGAGTGCCTCTGCCATTCCGCCCCGAGTGTGTTTGGCTCCTCCGCCTCGGTCTTTGCCAGTTCGTCGGCCTGTTCGTTGCCAGCGATTCGCTTGTGGGTCGGACACCACCAAATCCTGATGATGATACCTAGACGAGCCCGTCAAATGTGACGATGTTTTCCCAAGCCTGGTATTGGAAAGGGGCGAGATCTCAATGGAAGTAGACAGTTGTTGGCGGGGGGAGCGAATCAAGAGAGAGAGCAATGCGAGAGAAATCATGGTGGGGTTGTAACAGAGCGACCCGTATTTCTCTCTATCGGTTGTGAAGTGTAAAGAAGAAAGTGAACAAACCGTTACACAAAAGCTTGTGTGATGATCGCCTCGCATAGGACACTCTGGCGCCCCGTACCGAGCGACGAGAAGCCTTTCTCAACACCTGGAACGCATATTGCTGGCCAGGCCCGGGTTCCTCCGATGCCATTCGTGTGATGGCGGCTTGGTCGTCCGTGAAGACTGTCACCCTTTCCGGTGTGATCTGTCTTGTTGAAGTTTATTCCAGCGCCCTGGCAAGGGCGGCGCATTCTGCACCGTCAGCCTTCTGGGTGTATCCCATGTAAGTTTTGATTACCATCCAGTACAGACCGTTTTTCCACACGACTGCGTACCCGGCATTCCCATCGCCCAGCCGCGACCCGTCCATAAATATGGTGAGCCCGCGCCGGTCCTTCTCCGCCTCAGCGTTAGCCTCGGCTTCCTCCTCTTGTAGCAGCTCCGCGTTGAGGGTCTCCGGTTCTGGTAGCAGGACTGTGGTTTCCGTCCGTCCTGCATAGGCAAGAACGTTGGTGAGTCTCCGTCCAATCGCAGTCGGGGCTCCCACTATCTCCCACGCCTGGTCACCCTGCGGCAACCTCAGCAACTGAATCCCAAACCGCCGCTGCCTGCTCTCTAGCTGCGGTGTTGCTGCCCTTAGCTCAGACTCCATCGAAAGTGCCCCAGGTTGGTGGTCAGGAAGAAGCGCGTCGTCGCCCGCGCCTCCTGGTTGACCAGTAGCTGGAGCTTGTCCGCGTGACCGATGCCTCCCTGGATGTGGTCCCCTTTCCACCACAGTCCCGACCTGAACATGGCGACTGACTGAATGAATGCCGTGCATGACCTTCCTGCAGTTGACTGGAGAGAGCCCCATCTGGCCCGCGAGCCGGCGGAGCATTCCCATCGCCCTCTTTCCATCCTTCCGCCGAATGGCATGGTGGCCCATGAGCGTGAGCTGTGAATCCAGCCAGACACCCAGCCATCGCGTCGCCTCCTTGTTGAACGGGGCCTATTTTCCAGTCGTGCTGACGCCGCTCCGCGTCCTGTCTCCATCGACAGTGCGCCGAGGTTAGTTGTCCGGAAACTGACAGTCGCCGGTCGACGCGTCACCCCGCGTGGCGTGTCCTCGTCTACATTGTGTGTGGTGTACAGCGCGGGTGAGGGCGTGATCCATGATAGCGATGAGAGGACCGAGGATCTGAATAGATGGATATGCGAGTCGAGGATTTCGGCGGACATCTTTTGCTGGCATGAAGGACGCGGGATACGTGCGGGGTGGACGGGATATCGGCGACTGCCAACTCGAGAATCGGGTGGTCGCGAGTATTTTCTAGGATTGTTGTGCAGCGCGTGGAAGCCAAATGTACCCGAGCCAATACAGAACTGACACGGCCAACAAACAGAATCGACAGGAGTCAATAATAATCACGATTTGGCCAATAAACGAACTTCAATTGAGTCAATATGTATAATCTCTTGAGTCAACAGATATAATGACTAGTCAACAATTACAGCGACTCAGGGTAATGGGTATAATCACTCAAGTGGTGGATAACAGGACTCGCGCCATTACATCGAATGACTCGAATGAGTCTCAAGATGAGTAAATGAATAGAACTGCAACTCAATTAATCGAACGCCTTGAGTAAATGAATTGAATAACTAGTGTCAGCAAATAGGATGCGTGAATAAAATCGAAACTCGTGTCAATATGTAGCATTGATTGGAATTGATATATGGAATGACTCAAGTCAAAATGTAGAATACTTCCAGTAAATAAGTAGAATCACACGAGTCAATTAGACCAACGACACGATGCGCGAAATATCGAGGGCCGAGGACGGGACGAAGGCCGTGCCTGGCGCCCTTCGGGAAAAACTCTCCTATCAATATTACTATTTCCCGAGCCCGCGCTCGGTCGCGTGTTTTTAGGGGCTGATTAGTCGTGAAAGGTGAAGGAATACGGCTTCGCCCTTCCTTCCAGCTCGCTGTGCAGTGTCAAACCAATTTCTTTTTCTTAATCTGTCACCAGAAATTGAAGTCCGTCGTCGTTATCTAGCGGTCCTTATGTCGTAGCAATTTATATATTATGGTTGTCGAAGGAGGGGGCTGAAATAGCAGGCGCGGCAGCGAGGACGCGCCCCGCCTGCTCCCGACCCAGTTTCGCCCAGGGCATGGGGACGTAACCTGGATTTAACTAGTTCTTGAATTTTCCAGCCATAGACGGTCACTCCGTGATCTGGGTGTCAGAATAATGGGCGCCCGGAGATGACGGTCCGGAGGTGGCGTCCGGAGATGACAGCTCTCCGAGCACCGGCTCGTGGGACATCATCCGTCCTTTGTCCCGACGGATCTTCTGTATATAGAGAGAACTTGCGCCCGCATAATTCTGTAATACAGTCGATGCACATAATCTAACCTGGGTTGCGATCGGCGGGCGGGCCGAACGGCTGGCTGAGGGAGTTGGTTGAAACGAGTCCCGAGTTTACCGTTATAGCTGACGGCAAATAGTGGCAGCTGCCCTGCGACCGAGACGGGGTGCGGAAGGAATGCTCGGTGAAGCTGCGTCATGCCCCGTACGCCGACAGCGATCGCTGAGCTCCTAGCACGGCCTATTTGGGCAGCGTAGCAGCGCGGGAGGGGCAAGCTGCTGCGGTGACTGCGCATGTAGTTAGAGCCCGAAGGGCGGTTTGGCAGGAAATTATTGGAAATGCTTCCCGCTGCGTGGTGTACGCTGCTGCGCTGGCTAGAGTTGAGCGGACGCCGACGGAGCGAGCGGGGTAAGCAATACAATTGGGATAAGCATGGAAGGAGGGAGACACTTTGTACTCTGTTTTTGTTCTTTCTTTCTTCTCTTGTCTTCTCACACTACATGAAAAACAATAACAAATATTTGTTTTCATGCGTGTCTCCACGGCCTTCTCTCCCGCTTGTGATCTACTTCGTCTCTCCTGAAATATCTCGTTCTCGATGTCACTCCTCTTGATCTCTACATCCGCACAGTGCTACTTCTGTGATAGAACCCTGCCGTCTTCACACGATTGTACGAACGGCCATAACCGTTTCAACAAATTCACAGGTCACTAGGAGCAAATACTAACTAGTACTGCCAGCAGAGGGTGGCGTGCCAGAAATCAGGCCCAATTCCGGCACAGACCATCAAGCTGCTGGTTGCGAGGCTCCACCAGCTGGGAACTGGTCACCATCCCACTGGCTAGTACATTAAATGCACGATAGACGAGCCGTCGGCAAAATTTTGGGGCGTCAGTACGGGAACCAGACGCGGGAGCATCTTTTCCAGAAATGAACGCAATTCAATCACCCACGGAAGGTGCCGCAGGCAGCAGCCCGAAAGGTGACTGCTAGATGCAAGCACCTGTTAAAGTTCCGCGACTAATTTGATATGTAACGTACGGTGGAACCGGGTGATCCTGGAATCTATCTACCACTGAACTGGGGAGGTGCTCCAGGTCCGATTGGATCAGTCACTCAGAGGGATGTGACTGAGGGCAGACTAGAGAACGGGGAGAGAGGGGGGCCACGCAGAGCGAGAAGATAGAGAAATCGCAGCAGGCAAGGGATGAGGTTGGCACCGAGGGCGGTGCAGTCTGCCCTATCATTGCGTCAGAGCTGGGCATAGGATATGGGGGGGCCACAAAGAGCCGCCCCTCGACTAGTCGAGGTCAGAGTTAGGCGATGCACGGGAACCAGAGTTTCCATATCATCACGATCTCGATAGGACACATGCGATTGCCGAATAAATGGGAAAATCATTACTGTTTAGCTTAGAATGACCCCCGATTGTTAGGTTAATAATGTGGAATTCGTCATAGAAGGTCGCTCCTATCAAAGGGACTTCGCCTGTCAACATACGAGTTACAAGTATTTATCTCACACCATGGATCACGTTCGCCGCCATGATCTATATAGGTCGCATGAGAGTATGGATAAACGAAAAAAAACCCCAGGGATCACGTTTTGCTTCGCAGTTGATACTCATGTCTCACCCAAGCCATCTCATTTTGGTTGACCGTTTGCGTCCCAAAATCATAGCCATCACATAGAAATCGGGAGCAAAACGACACCATCAATCCACCTCCCACCTATGACCATCAACCCACCTTCCACCTACCACCATCAACGCACTTCCCATGCACGATCATCACCACTCTCAATTTGCGGTACTTCACGGCAACCGACTGTGTGACGCTATTTGCACCAATTCGCTCGCCTGCTCCAGAGCCCGTGAAGTCCGAAAGGGCGCCAGCCCACCGAGCCAAGCACAGAGCTGCAGCCCAACCCAGGAGACTGCACTGCACGCAGGTTGCCCGGAGGCGACTCCGATTGTGACGGCACCGCAATTCGCGACTCGATTTCCTCCACAACCTTCGTCGTTTCGCCGTGAAAAACGAGAATATCTGACGTTCGTTAGCAAGATCCTCTCTAGAAGGAGCTGAGCAATTACCGGTCTCAAATGGAAGGACGAAACTGGTTTTCTTTCGGTTTTTTTTCGTTACTATTTTTTTTTTCGTTTTTTCTTTATTATTTTCTTATCTCTTATTCTCGATGCGGTGAATCCCGCGTGATGCACACAGTTCTCTGTAAGGAGGCCGCCTCTAGTCCTCGCAGAGTCCACAGCCGTATCGCCGGCCTTCTGTCAACTCCGCAAGGCGCAAATCATTCTCGTGCGATCGACGCTGAGAAGGAATCTCCCGTATGGTGAATAGGTGACGCATTACATCAACCAGTATCGTCGACCCGAACGAGACGTTAGGGGCAACAGAGAGAACGGCAAGCCGACACTCACACCGTCGAGTACACCCATCACCTATCTCGAGAATACTGCCATCTGCTGGTAATCTTCAGTTCGACCAGAGTCATAAAAGGGACGGAACGGCCATACTCACCAAAATTCCAAACAAAACAGAACTTTGGTTGAGTGGGGACCGGCCACGCCCCACTCCCCCAGCTGACAGCCGCAACACAATAGGCGATGTGACCCTGGGACCGATGAACACCGCAAGGAAAATTGACCAACAGGGTACGAAAAAGGACAGACAGAAAAGAAAAGTCACCTCATAACCGCGAATTCCCAACAGCAAATGTTCATGAGTTCCAGCGGGCGTTTGACCGTCTAAACCGTCGGATCTCGCTCTCGGTGTAAAGCCGCTCCGGCTCGTTGCTCTCTTCAGCCTTTCGCTTCATCTCGTTGAACTCTTTGTACCTCACCTCATCGGGGATGTGGTCCCACTTGCCCGCGTTGCGGTGCGGGTACTTGTATTTACGCGGCTTCGGCACGTAGAGGGGACTGCAGATCTTGTAGAGCCGCTTCTCCGGTGTCCTCGACGAGGAAAGCCCTTCCTTGACGTTTCCTTCCTTCTCGATGCGGACCAGTTTGACCTTGTTGATCCGCTTCATTGGAGTCGGCTTCAGGGAAACTACCCGTGCCTCCTCCTCTTTTTTCTTCGCGGGGACTGGCTCCGGTTTTGAGTCAAACAGATCAGGGTCCTTGTCCAATAGCTCCGAATCAGAGTCAAACGGCGCTTCCTCGGGAGGAGAACTTGCGGCTAGGAGCCGTCGTTTCATGCGTTGCTGCCGACGACGAAGCTTTCTCTGTCGCCTCTTCTGGCGGCCTTCCTTCGCCAATCTCGCTTCTGCTTGTCTCTGCTCCCATCTCTCGAGGTCGAAGTCGCGCGGAGGCCCGTTCTGCTTGTATTCCTCCAACGCTGCCGTGACCTCACAGAACTCACCAGCAGTCACCCACGAGTTTTTCTCCTTCGTGTAGCCAAGCCACTCCATGAGGTACTCGGTCTCCCCTACTTCCTCCGTATATCGGTGGGCAAGTATCCTTGAGACAACGAACTCCTCTTCAGCTGCATACACTGTCTCTTCCGTGCTATTGGTCGTAACAGAGTCGTTGTCGGAATCGTCCTCATCGTCTGACGGACCCCAACCAAAGAGGTCTTCGCCAGAAGGGGCAGGCTCCGAGACATCATTTCTTCCAAGCAGACCTGCTGCTCGGGCCACTTCATAGCGAACCAGCCTCCTTCGCGGTTTTCTCTGGGTTGATGCGTCGGTGCTATTCGGACCGATCATTAGTACTCCATTCATTTCGAAAGCGGGACGGAACAGGCGAAGGATATGGCGTTGCGGCTGCAAGACGTGTATATGTGGTCTGCGGCGATGTGCGAAAAAACGTAAGGGGAATACCAACTTTTCTGCCAGGCCCGCACCATCGGACGCCATGTTATTCTGTGGCAGGATGCTGGAGATCTCAAGAGATGAGTATGGAACCCTCAGTTGTGCTGCCCCCAATAGAACGAATGGAAGCGTATCTTGACCGGCAGTGACCAAGAAAAGGTAAAAACGGAGGGATGTCTGGTCGAAAGCTGAATAAATGTCAGTCGAAGAACCTACCGGTGTAGAGTAAGCTGGGTGGAAGGAACCGGAAAATTTTCTAATGCCGACAGAGAGGGTGAAAAGGGAAGGATTGCTGACAGCAAGCACAGATGGGAAGAAAGTGAGTGCGTGGCTGTTGGGTGAAAGGGGGAATGAGTATGTAGGTGTTTGGTGCCAGGTGGAGAGCAGGTGTATGTTGTGTGAAAGAAGCTCGGGTGTAGATAGTAGTGATGTTGGAACGGGGTAAGTAGGTGGTTTGGAGAATAGAAGGATGGGTGAAGCTGAAGGGGGTCAACTGGGCTGCCTTTAGGCGTTAACACCGGGAGTTCCGTGACGGGTTTACCTTTTCACGGGCACCTGCGATGGAGACGGTGTCTCGTACAACATTGTGCGGTTTGAAACGACCTGCGTCTCGGCGTGGCCGCGGCTCGCATGCCTCTACCAGATTCGGTGATCAGATATGGTTCGGCGCAGGTTAACAAACAGAGAATACATACGATTTAGGATACTCCTTTGCATCCTCCTTGAATGAGGCCAGGCCAGCGAGTTGAAGCGCAGTTCGCCGGCCTCAAGCTTCTCAGACTGGGTGAAAACTACAGTCCAGCGAACATAGGTGATTAATCTCCGGGCAATTATCATCACCGGAGGCGAGGAAAGCGCCAAACAAACAACGGAGGGACCACAATCCTCGGGACATTCCATTTTTACGCATGGCCCCCAGACGGAATGGAGCGCTCTCGGTTACTCTGTCACCTGAAAGTGAGGACCGCAGGGAGGGGTGATAAGGCTTGCGTGGGCTTACCACACGAAGCGTCTGCCACTGCGTGTGCAGCCACTGTTCTCGCAGTGGAAATCACTAACGTTCGGCCTCAAGCCTATGAGCGCATCACCATATACTCCGATGCCGAAGTAGCGATCAACCTTGTTGGGTGTAAGCCCTAGAGGCGGATAAGCCCAATGCAACTATCGGACACGCCACGAGGCTACGATCGAACTCCGCCGGTGCCCTACCCCCAAGGGGTTGCTGGGGAATGAGAAGCAGAGCGTATGGTCAAAGCTGGCAGCTGACGGGCCAGATTCTCACACCTCCGACAGGCAGGCGGCGACCATCCAGGGCAAAGTCGACAACCGCCCAGGTCACTTGCGCACTTGATACGCTCAATCACGGAGGTCGAGTGGCGAGAAGCTAAGGTATGGACGGAACCTAAGGTCTCGGGAAAAAAATATTGGAACGGCCGTCACCGCGAACCACGGTTGAAGGTACGCTCGGGAATAGCAACCGCCGACAAACGGATTGGGGTGAGGTTCTACCAGTTAACGATAGCTCACCAGCTCACAGGCAAATACCTCGTGTCCAGTATGCGGTCCAGCCTGAAGAGCTGCTGGTGTTCTTACAGGACTGAGCGACGGAAGATGCACTTCAAGCGCTGCCCACACGGGAAGCGTCAGTGGATTGTCCCTTGGGCGGAGGTATTGCGGGAAACAGGAAGATGGAAGAACCAGTTCAAGCTCCGGGACCTCGCCGATGAAGGACCCAGCCGAGTGAGATTTAATTTCTTCTCCACCACGGATGTGGGCGCTCCGGGAGCGGGCGCGAGGCGGGGGTGAAAAAAAGGTTCAGCCGGGCGGTACTAGACTTCCTCTCCTCTACGGACGTGGGAAGGCGGGAGCCGGCTGAGGCAGAGGACGTCGCTGTAAGCGCGGTGTCGGAGCTGGAGGTGCGGGAGTGACTGGAGGCGCAGGGGGCGGGGGCCAAGGAGCCAGGCACTGGGGGGGAACCACCGTTGTTCCTGCCCACACCCGACTTCATGGCGTCCGCAGGAACGGCTTAGGTGCGGAGCGGTGTTCTCTCCTTCGTTCTTTCCTTTGTCCAACACATTCTCTCGCCTCTCTTTTCCTTTGTTATTTCGTTGGCGTGCTACATCCTCTGGGGACAGGCCGGGGCGGAGGGCAAAGGGGAGCTTGCAACGTGCCGCCACCGCGCGGACAGCGGTCAGGAATCGGACTGTACATAATCTCGCCATGATCTAGATAGGTCGCATACGAGTAATGATTAAACTAAAAAAGAAAAAAATATTCTCTTCCTCACCAGGAACTCCCTGTTTCGTTAATGATCTATTAATTGTTGAAAGAATATCGATTCGGCGGTGAAGATAGTTTTCAGTATATATTGAACATGTGTATAGAACTAAAAGGGAAGTACAAGAAGAGCAGCAAAAATCCAACTTTTTAACGCTTCCCCGCTCTTGTGTCTTGCGGAATCGTGTCCTCAGCAAACTCTAAGACTCAAGTGCCAAATCCAAAGACCGTCTCGGCACCCCAACGCGTAGAGCGCCGCGAGAAGCATTTCCAACATTAATTTCTATACAATTTGCACATTTGTTCTTTGTCAAAAGGAGGAAATGGAGAAAAAAAATACTACGATGGAAGGGATTGAGTTATGTTATCGTTTCTCTCCCTAACACATACCGAGTAGTTTAAATCGTACGATCAAAACGGCGGGAGCAAAACGCCTGCAGAGTGACGGAGGCATTCAGTAGATCGATGAAAATTCTGTTATCAATCTTCAAAGAAGACCGGGGGATCTCGCTCTATATATGTGTACTCAATATAAATCTGGTCTCTGCCAACATATCTGTCACCGACTCTCTTGATCTTGTCGGTGGTAACTTGCAACCTTCGTGTATAGATGCGGCTGGTGGTCATTCATCACCGCGGCACCTCAGGCCCTCGGACACAATCGCCACGATCGGCCAATGCAGGCCACGTTTGACGATCGATATTTTGAACACACCGGGGGGGGGGGCGGCGGGTGCCGGTCGAAGCGGGGCAACAGCAATGCGGATTCCTTGTCGGGAAAGAGTGCAAGGAAGGTGAGAGAACAAAAGTAGCTTCACAACTCTCTAGTGTTGAAATATCCAATCGCAAGACCTTAAAAACCAATGAAAAAAATTCGATATTGCAAACGTGAGATGAAAGACAACCTTTTATTTGGCCATGCGGTTCAATTGGAAACACGCGAACCATCAAGAAAAACAAACCGAGATGGCATTCTACCATGTCGTCCGTCCCACCGCATGCATTCCATCGTAATGCCAATCCCTCCAGTAAACACCGAAAACTACTGTAGCAGAGGCCCGTTGTATTAGTTGACGTTTGTGGTTATACCTACATTGCCAATCAGCACTGATTTTCCATCCCAAATGACGCACACTTAATACCTTCTTTCCCCCGTTTCGCTGATATCGTCCCCACGCCTCGTCTAGATAAACAGTGTTCTACATCGTCCAGTCCAGACTGCCATCCAGACTGGACAGCGTGCCAAGATCTGGTCCAGTACCGTCCGGTTCACGATTTTAAAACCATAGACTGGGGTTGTACTGCAGTCCGATGTGCACTTGGTCGCACTTTTGATCGAAGAGATAACAGCATTGTTGGAATATAGGGATCGGTAGAGATGAAGATGGTGAATTAATTGATTGATACAACTTAGAAGGTGGAACACTCTCTCTATATACAACGGGCCTGAGGAGCTCGCCAGGGGGTAAAGACGCAAGACTGTCCCCTGAGCCGGTGCTCGGGAGACTCAGGCAGCTGTCATCTCCGGACGTGTCGGCTCCGGTCCGTCATCTCCGGACGCCCATTATTCTGACAACGCCCATTATTCTGACAACACCCATGCCAGAATAATGGGCGTCCGGAGATGACGGACCGGAGGCGGCACATCCGGAGATGACAGCTGCCCGAGTCTCCCGAGCACCTGCTCAGGGGACAGTCTTCCGTCTTTACCCCTGGCAAGTCCCTCAGGCCCGTTGTATATAGAGAGAGTGTTCCTCCTTCGAAGTTGTATCAATCAATCAATTCGCTATCGTCGTGTCTATCGATCCATATATTCCAACAGGTTATGAGCCCGGCTTGAACGCTCTGCCAGTCCGCAACCGATCAATATTTGCGCCCGTCGAACCCGCTGTTTTCCTACTCGCTAGCGCACTTTATCCCTGCACTCTCGTTTTCAAGCCTCAGCCTCTCGAGCCGCGTCGCGTCGCAACAACATCGCCAATAAGGCTTCGACCAGAGAAACCGTCACGTTCGCAGTCACCGACGTACACGATATCCGAATCTGCTACTCGTGGAGACCGACTTAAGATCAATTATTTCCGCTAAGAGCGCCTGCAAGATTGCTACCCGAAACAAAAATTCTCTTGAAATCTGATACCGTTGCCCAGGACCGTGACTACAATCGGTGCGCCGACGGCGCAGCCTCGATTTCCTACGAATCTGTCGAACCTACGATTCGGGCCGCCATACGAAGTCCAACCGCGAACGAAATCGATTCTGCAGCCCGTGTCTGAGGATTCCTTTGCCAGGAATACGACTCTGCCTTCACGATATTCGGTCGTCGAATACATCCCGAGCCGACTCGCCGTTCGCCAGGAATTGGGCGGAACCGAAAAAGCGATCTCGGATACCACCGTCGTTTGCCACTTTCTTTTCGAGCCGTACCACGACCGTTCGACATTGTCGCCGACGGCCACGACTACAATCGGTGCGCCGACAGCGCAGCCTCGATAATCTACGTATCCTACGAACCTACGATTCGAGCCGTCTTACAAATTCCGCTCGCGAACGGAATCATTCTGCAGCCCGCGTCTGTGAATTCCCTCGCCAGAAATACGACAGTACGTTCACGATATCCGGTCGAATCATTACTCGAAGCTGCTGTGCCCGCTTGATGTTGATAGAGCTGCTGTGCGCGCCTGTTGTTGTGGCCTTCGTACGCGCTCGGTCGAGCTGCTGTGCGCGCCAATTGCTGACGATTGACAGACCATCCTAAGGATCCGCCTGACAATAGGCGTGATATCCAGGGGAAACTCCTGGTGAAGCATGTGGTAGTTGGTTAAGCAGGTTTTCTTTCCCCCTCCTTACTTTCTTTGGTGGATGCACTCTTTCTCCCATGTCCGTGGTTTTCCCATGGGATTTTTTACACGGTTATGAGTTTTAACGATGCATCCGAGGATACCGGGTTTCACTGTATTTCTCTCCTCTGCTGCTGTTTGTTTCTATATCGGCGGTTTCGTTTTCTCCTTCTCTCCTGCGTTCCTTTGCATCTTCCGTACGAGTGGAAGTGTCAGAATAATGGGCGTCCGGAGATGACGGACCGGAGGCGGCACATCCGGAGATGACAGCTGCCCGAGTCTCCCGAGCACCGGCTCAGGGGACAGTCTTCCGTCTTTACCCCTGGCGAGTCCCTCAGGCCCGTTGTATATAGAGAGAGAGTTCCTCCTTCGAAGTTGTATCAATCAATCAATCCGCTATCGTCGTCTCTATCGATCCCTATATTCCAACAGCCCATTATTCTGACACTTCCCCTCCTACGGAAGATGCAAAGGAGCGCAGGAGAGGGAGAAAACGAAACGGCCAGTATAGCAACAAACAGTAGCAGAGGAGAGAACTACAGTGAAACCTGGTATCCTCGGATGCATCGTTAAAACTCATAACCGTGTAAAAAACCTCATGGGAAAACCACGGACATAGGAGAAAGAGTGCATCCACCAAAGAAAGTAAGGAGAGGGAAAGAAAACCCGTTTAACCAACTGCCACATGCTTCACCAGGAGCTCACCCTCGATACCGGCCGATTTCCAGGCCGGTCCTTAGGATGGTCTGTCAATAGTCAGCAATGGGCGCGCACAGCAGCACCGCGTCACTGAACGGTTTCGGAAAAGAAGGAAAGAAACAGGGGAAGGCGTACTAGTAATCAGCTATAAGCTGTGAACTACGACCTCATCCGAGCAGCCCCCGAGGTTCGCCCGCGCAGTCTGTGCAGAGGCACTTTGAGAACTCCTTTCCTTTCTGAGTCTTTCTGCGTCTTGCTTCAACCGACAGGCCGCTTCCTTATATCCTTCTCGTGTGCAGTAAAAGCGTCGTAGTCCTGAATCGCCTGGCCGTTCGTAAGGCTTCCGACCTCTGTGACCACTGACTCCCCGTCGCTTGCCATGGTGATGAGTCGTTGCTGCAACCGCTTGACTAGGAGTGCCGGCGAAGTTCAGGTTCGTACCAACTTGGTCGTTACGGAGTGCCATCGAGGCTTCGGCGTCAATTAACGTTGGGGTAACGGCATCCAGAGTAAGTTCGGCGGCAGGCTTGTTCTCAATGATGCCGGCAATGGTGGCGAAAGTCTACGGAGACATAGAGAGGAGGTGGCCGATCAGGACGTTGTCTGAGATACGTTCTTGAGAACCAGCGAGCGGTTGTTGAATGTCCTTTAGTGTGGAGATATACGCTGAGACTGAGGCGCGGCTTCATTGTAGTCATGTGGAAGCGGCGAACGGTCGTAAGTCGGCCGGACAGGGAGGCTGAGGTATCAAATGCCACGCGCAGAGCAGTCCATACGTAGTTGGGTTCTTCGTTGGGAGGTTGTCGATAAGGGACCGCGTGGTTTCGTCCGATGACGCGTATATCAGCGAATAGACCCGTCTGGAGCGGCGAAAGTCACGGAGCAGAGCAGTTGTGCCCGCGTTCGGGGGTGCTTCCGTTCCGGTTACGATTCCGAATGCGTCTTCTGCGATCAGAAAGGCCTTGAGCGAGCATTCCAGAATTGGTAGTTGCGATCGTTGAGCATCTCCGTTGAGCCGTGCTTGCAAGTGAACTTCGTGGATTCCATGTTGTGAGGTTCGGCTCTTGTCGGATAACTGAAGCTTAGCAATGAGGCTCGAAAGGATTGAGGCTGAAAACCGAGAGTGCAGGGTTGAGACGAAGAAGCGAGGCGCAAGGCGGTAGCTAGTACGACAGGTGCGATTATCGGTGGGTCGCAGATTGGCAGAGCGTTCAATCCGGGCTCATAACCTGTTAGAATATAAGGATCAGTAGAGATGAAGATTGTGAATTAATTGATTGATACAACTTAGAAGGAGGAAAACTCTCTCTATATACAACGGGCCTGAGGGGATCGCCGGGGGGTAAAGACTGAAGACTGTCCCCCGAGCCGGTGCTCGGGAGACTCGGGCAGCTGCTATCTCCGGACGTGTCGGCTCCGGTCTGTCATCTCCGGACGCCGTCTCGGATCCGTCATCTCCGGACGCCCATTATTCTGACAAGCATTTTCGGGTGAAGAATCTTCGCTATCGCGTAGTATAATGGAAGGCAAAGTGCATTACGACGTGAGAAACCATATTTCCAGTGTTGTAAGGATGTACCATACGGAGACTGTTGTTCATAGTAGATATACGGGTGTCGCTGCCACCCATGACCCACCGTCCCACTCGCAAGCGGGGACCGGTGGTGCCCGGCGCATAAAGGTATTGCGGGCAACGAGAGGCGGACGAGTGGGCCAAGGAAGCGGCAGGGCAGCCAGGCCCCTACAGGCTGCTCCCGCGATCCCTAGCCAACCTGAAGCGAGAAATCTCGGAGAAGAAGTGGGTGGAGGCTTGGCGATGGGCAGGCGGCCGCACCTCCAAGACGAAGTACCGCATGTCAGTGAGCCAAAAGCCCGATGGCGCCGTGGCCGGCAGCACCAAGAGACTTGCCTCGAGGTACTACCAGCTGAAGACAGGGCACGCCCGCACCGGACAGTACCTGCACTGGGCGACGGTTCGCGCCACTGCCCAGTGCTGGTGGTGGCAGTGCCCCTCGCAAACGAGAGACCACCTCTTCAAGGTGTGCCCGGAATGGAAGCTGCAGGAAAAGATGCTGTCGGCGGAGGTGCAGAAGGAGACGGGAAGGTGGAAGAGTCGGTGGAAGATCCGGGACCTTCTGGCCGATGGGAGATGCGGGCAGGCAGTTCTAGACTTCCTCACCTGAATGGATGTGGGAAGGCTGGTGCCCCCGCTGGAGAAGAGTGACACCGGGAGTCAGGTGTCAGAGTGAGAGCTCCGGGAGTGCCGGGAGCGGGAAGAGAAGCGGGAGGCGGAGGCGCAGGAGCGGGGGGCTGTGGGGGAATTGGGTGCCGGGGAGGAATTGCCGTTGGTCCTACCCGTGCCCCCCTTCATGGCATCGGCTGAGGAGGAGTAGGAGACGGGTCTCGGTTTCCCTTTGTCCTTTCTTTTGTTCTTTCATTAATTTACTCTCTTTTGGGACAGGCCTGGGCGGAGGGCAAAGGGGAGCTTGCAACGTGCCGCCACCGCGCGGACTGCGGACAGGAAAACCGGGCAAAATCTACGACGCCATGATCTATATAGGTCGAATACGAGTATGATTAAACAAAAAAAAAAACTCGCAAGCGGGGAAATGCTGCACGGATCCATCACGAGTTCTCACTCGCTTTCCTGGGGCCGGCTTGTATCAAGATATGTGTATCGGCATACAGTATATTCAGTGTAGAGCGAACGTCCCGGCGCGGGACGCCCCATTATATCGGTCTCCGTGGCTATTCCACCGGAGGCCGGTATGCCGACGCTATCGGTCTCGGTGGCTAGTCCACCGGACA
>Ga0307516_10003332_pt1 | contig 20787 bp, 16 predicted proteins | sample 19_EM_MG_FD_203310 | JGI IMG/M metagenome (GOLD analysis project Ga0307516, IMG submission 203310) | Populus trichocarpa ectomycorrhiza microbial communities from riparian zone in the Pacific Northwest, United States - 19_EM | ecosystem: Host-associated > Plants > Roots > Unclassified | place...
GGCCCGAACGACATCGCCATCATCAGCGGCACGAACAAAGGCCCGAAGGTCAGATTGAAGAACGGCGCGCCCACTGAAATCTTGTCGCCGGTCAGAACTTCCAGCGCCAGCGGATACAGCGTTCCAATGAACACCGTGGCGCAGGCGGTGGTGAGGAACAGATTGTTGAGCACCAGCGCGCCCTCGCGCGAAATCGGCGCGAACAGTCCGCCCTGCTTCAGCGCCGAGGCGCGCCAGGCGTAGAGGGAAAGACTGCCGCCGATGAACAGGCAGAGGATCAAAAGGATGAACACCCCGCGCGTCGGATCGGTCGCAAACGCATGCACCGATGTCAGAACGCCCGAGCGCACCAGGAAGGTGCCGAGCAGCGACAGCGAGAACGTCAGGATCGAAAGCAGGATGGTCCAGACCTTGAGCGCGTTGCGCTTTTCCATCACGACCGCGGAATGCAACAGCGCGGTGCCGGCGAGCCACGGCATCAGCGAGGCATTCTCGACCGGATCCCAGAACCACCAGCCACCCCAGCCGAGTTCGTAATAGGCCCAGTACGAGCCCATCGCGATGCCGAGCGTGAGGAATATCCACGCCACCAGCGTCCATGGCCGCACCCAGCGCGCCCAGGCCGCATCGATCCGGCCCTCGAGCAGGGCTGCGACCGCGAACGAAAACGAAATCGAAAATCCGACATAGCCGAGGTAAAGCATCGGCGGATGCACGGCCAGGCCAATGTCCTGTAGCACCGGATTGAGGTCACGGCCCTCGATCGGCGGGTTGGCGATGCGCAGGAACGGATTCGAGGTCACCAGGATGAACAGATAGAAGGCGCTGGCGATCCAGGCCTGTACCGCCAGCACATGTGCCCGCAGCGACAGCGGCAGATTGTTGCCGAAGGCGGCGACCAGGCCGCCGAACAGCGCCAGGATCGACACCCACAGCAGCATCGATCCTTCGTGATTGCCCCAGACGCCGGTGATCTTGTAGATCAAGGGCTTCGTCGAATGCGAATTCTCGAACACGTTGACGACGGAGAAATCCGAATTGACGTGCAGCGTCACCAGCGCCACGAATGACACCGCGACGAACAGCAATTGCGCCAGCGCCGTGGAGCGCGCAACATCCATCAATGCAACATCGCCCCAGCGCGCGCCGGCGATCGGCACGGTGGACTGGATCAGCGCCAGCGCGAGCGCCAGCACCAGCGCGTAATGTCCGGCTTCGGCGATCACTTCGACGCCCCCTGCGTTGGCTGCGGTGCGGCCGAAGCATTCGGCTTGGCGCCGTAATCGTCCTTCCAGTAGCCCTGCTTCTTCAGGGCATCGGCGACGTCCTTCGGCATGTAGGTCTCGTCATGCTTGGCCAAAACCGTATCGGCCTTGAACACGCCGGAACCGTCGAGCGCGCCCTCGGCGATGACGCCCTGCCCTTCGCGGAACAGATCCGGTAAAATTCCTTTGTAGGTGACCGGCAGCATGGCGCTGCCGTCGGCGACGGAAAAACTCACCGCCAGATTGTCGCCGCGCACCAGCGATCCCGGCTGCACCAGACCGCCGAGGCGGAAGCGCTTGCCGGCGGGAATATGTTTCTCCGTCGCCATCGACGGCGTCGAAAAGAACACGATGGAATCGCGCATGGCGTTCAGCACCAGTGCCGCCGCCACCGCGAGCACCGCGAGCGAGCCGCCGATCATGGTCAAACGCCGCTGCTTGCGCGTCATGCTTTTCCTCTGGTCCTGCCTGTGGTTCCGGGTCCGATGGGTTCGGTCATCCATCAAGCCCCAGATTCTTCAAGCCTTCATTGAGCTGGCGCAAGCGTTCGGCATCGTTGGCGACGGCCTGGCGCGCGTCGATCAGCGCACTCACCGCCTTGTCGCGTTCGCCCATCACCATATAGGCCCGCACCAGCCGCAGCCATCCCTCGACATCGTCGCCATTCTGCTTCAGCCTTGTGGCGAGGCGGTCGACCATGCCGCGGATCATCGCGCCTCGGTCGGCCGCGTTCATGTCCCTGGCGGCGGACATCGCGTCATTCGACAGCGCGGGCGCGGCTGGGCCGCCGACCCGCACCAGTGCGGCCTCGATCAGCGGCCGCCACGGCGCGTCCGCCGGCGCCTTGGCCAGCATCTCACGCCAGATCGAGGCGGCGTCCGTGTTCCTTCCGTCCTGCTCGGCGGCGAGCCCGAGGAAATAGTTTGCCTTGGGATCGTCGGCGCTCAGTGCCGCCGCGCGCTCGAATTCAGCCTTGGCCTCCGCCGTCACGACACCGCCGGCCGACCCCACCAGGGCTTCGCCGAGATCGGAGCGCCGCTCGGCGCTGTCGCCGTTATAGGCGATCGAATTACGAAAAGCGCGGATCGCATCATCGTAACGGCCGAGCCGCGCCAGCACCGGCGCCAGCACGTTCCAGCCGCGGCCATCGGTCGGATTCTTCTCCAGATGCGCCTCGACCTGCGCCACCAGATTCTCCAGCGGCTGGTTGGCGTCGGCGGCGCGGGTGCGGCTGGCCAGCGGAAAATCGCCGAGTCGCGGCGATCCGAGCGCGAGATAGAGGCTAACCGCGGCGATCGGCAGAGCCACCAGGGCCAGGACGGCTGACGAACGGCGCAGTCTGGGGTTCGACTGCGCCGGCAGATCACGCTCGCCGTCCACGGCCGCGAGCAGGCGCCGCCCGATTTCGACGCGCGCGGCTTCCGCCTCGGGCGCACCAATCAGGCCGGCGGCGACGTCGCGATCGATCTCGGTGAGCTGATCCTTGTAGACGACCGCCTCGCTGCCGCCAGCCTTCGACGCTGTGCCGCGGCTCAACGGCCAGAGCACGGCGAAGATCGCCGCGACCGTCATCAGCGCGAACACAAACCACAGCGTCATCAAGCGGTTCCCGGGTGAAACGGCGCGTTCAGGACAGGCGCCGATGCGCCGCTTTACACCACTGGCGGCAAGCCCGGCAATTGACAATTACTGGATCGAGGCCGGAGACGGAAAACCTCAATTCCCCGGTAAGAATGACCCGCCCGCTTTATCCGTTGCGGGTGGATTTGCGCTCGGACGATTTGCGTTCGCCGGTGACGGCATTTTCGGCCGCCCGGCTCATCAGCGAGGCATAGTCCTGGCCGAACAGCACCTCGCAGAAGCGGATCGCCGCCTTGACCTGCATCTGCCGGTAGGCGCGGGCCTTGGTATCGCCGCCGCGCAGCGACTGCACCAACCCCTCGGTGGATTGCTCGACATAATGCTGGAGGTCGGAATAGGTCCGCAACGTCACCTCGTTGATCGCCAGTTCGCTGGCATAGGTGCGGCAGATCGCCACGAAATCGATCAATGCTGCGGTCTCTTCGACCTCCGACGCGTCGATCTTGGCCGCGGCCGCGATATCCTTGTCAGCGCGCTGGCGCAGGATGCGGCGGACCCGGCCCGGCACGCTGTCGATTTCCGATTGCAGCGAATTGGAGATATCGGCACGGATCGACGTCAGTTGCTTTCCCCACGTCGAATCGTTGCGCAGGTCTAGTTCCGTGCGCAGACCACGCACGCCGTCATGCAGGGTTTTCAGCTGTTCGGGGACATTGTCGAACTGGCTGCGCCGGATGTCGGTGCGCAGGCAGGCCGCGAGGAACGAGAGATCGTGCAGCGCGATGGTGACGGCAATGCCGTAAGGCGTGGCGGCGACGCGAATTTCATCGTCGGACGCCGCCATCTTGATGGCGAGGCGAATGATCTGCCAGGGCGCGGCCAGCCGCTGCATGATCAGCGACAGCGCGAACGGCAGCACTTGCGGCGTTTGCAGCGAGGGCACATTGAGCGCTGCGGTCACCGTCGCAATCTGGGAATCCGAGAACACCCGCAGCTGGCTCGGCAGCCGGCTGCCCAGCGTGTCCATGGCCTCGCGCGCCCGCAACACCGCACCGATCGACAGCAGATCCTCGACGACGTTGGGCGTGCCGATCCGGGCCAGCGTACGATGCTTGTCATCGCCAGGCACCGGGGTGGCGACGTTGGCGATGGCTTCGGCCGCGGCGAGCTGGAATTTGCGGGCCTCGGACTCCAGTCCCGCCGTGGTACCGCTATGCCTGATCTCGGCCAGCGCCGTTTCGAACGCGTGGGTCTGATCGGGCGCCCCGTCGCGGCTCAGCCATTGCCAGACCGGCAGCAGCGAAGTGCGCCGGATCTGTCCCGGCCGGATCGGGAAATTGCTCTCGACCAGAAACGGCTCGATCGGGCGGAACAGGAGCCGCGCCGGATCGTCGGTGCGCGGCCGGGCCTCTTCGTCTTCCTCGGTGCCACGTATGACCTTGCGCAATTGCTCGAGCACGAAGGTGGCGACCGCGGTGTCTTCGCCGCGCTCGATGGCGCGCTCGAACTCCCGCATCAGCAGCGCCTGCGCCTGAGGCGGGAGCTGGGCGAGATAGTCCCTCAGCCGCTCGGTCGATGTCTGGCTCATGCGCCCGGTATGGATAGACGTGTGTCGCGGGCGGCAAAAACGCGCCCGCCGCCAATCATAAAAGTGTGCGCGTTAAGAAGTCGTTTAGGAATGATGAAATCGAAGGCGGCTCGTTCCCGGAGTTTTCCGGTGGATTCCGCGCTTATACGCCCGGCAGCACCAATTCCGCCCGCAAGCCCCCGATCGGGGCATCGCCCAGCGTCAGGCTGCCGCCATAGAGGGCGGCGAGATCGGTCACGATCGAAAGCCCGAGCCCCGACCCCGGCTTTGATTCGTCGAGCCGCTGGCCCCGCCGCGATACCTGGACACGTTCGGCCGCCGACAGGCCGCGGCCGTCGTCATCGACGATGATCCGCAGCTTCGGCCCGGCGCTTGGCTCCACCGCCGGCTCCAGCAACACTTCGATGGAAACCTGCGAGGCGGCCCATTTGCAGGCGTTATCGACCAGATTGCCGGCCATCTCCTCAAGGTCCTGGCGTTCGCCGCGGAACTTGGCATGTGGATCAGTCTTGAGGTCGATGGCGACGTCGCGATCGCGATGGATCTTCTCCATGGTCCGCCGCAACGCCTCCATCGCGGGCGCGACCTCGGTGACGGTGCCGACGATGGTGACACGCGCGGCGATGCGGGCACGCTCCAGATGATGCGCCAACTGGTCCCGCATCACGTCGGCCTGCTCCAGTACCTTGCTGGCAAAGGGATCGGCGGCGTGGACGGCGGCTTCGTTGACGATGACGGACAACGGCGTCTTGATGGCGTGGGCGAGATTGCCGACATGGGTGCGTGCGCGCTCGACGATCTCGCGATTGGCGTCGATCAGCGCATTGGTCTCGCGCGCCAGCGGCGCGATCTCGACCGGAAATTCCCCCTCCAGCCGTTCGGCGCGGCCGGAGCGGATGTCGGCGATCGATTCCGATATGCGCTTGAGTGGCGCCAGCCCGAAGCGGACCTGAAAGATCGTGGTCAGCAGCAGCACGATGCCGAGCGCTGCGAAGGTGCCACCGAGGTAATAGTCGAAGCTGCGGATCTCGTCGAATATCTCGCTGGCGTCGCCGGCGACGCTGATCAGGAATTTGCCGTCGGCGCCGAGATCGACCGGGCGCTCCACCATCCGCAAATTCTGCCCCTCGGGGCCGTCGACATAGCCGAGGCGGACGCCGGCCGCGGTCAGTTCGGCGCCATGCTCCTCGAGCTTCGGCAGCTTCTTGTCCCACAGCGAGCGTGACGCCCGCGTTTCGCCCTTCTCGGTGTCGGTGCGCACGATCTGCCAGTACCAGCCGGACAGCGGCAGTTCGAACAGCGGCTCGCCGAGCGACTGGAACTGATGGTCGGGCGGCTCGTCCGGGGTGGCGACTTCGGCGATCAACGTGCGCAGATAGAGGTTGAGCCGGCGGTCGAAGGCGCGCTCGGTGGCGTCGCGATAGACCGACGACAGCACCACCCCGGTAATGACGAGAATGACCACCACCCACGCGGTCGCCGACAGAAACAACCGTGTGGCGAGCGAAGAGCCGCGCATCAGGGCATGATCCCGAGCAATGGAGACCGGTTTCCGGAAAAAATCATGCTCAGACAAAAGGGTAAGCGTGTTGCTTCTTCAAGACCTTTAATTCAACCGCCATTCGCAGGCGGCGTCAGCAGATAGCCGAGCCCGCGCACGGTCTGGATGATGTCGACGTCGAGCTTCTTGCGAATACGTCCAACAAACACCTCGATGGTGTTGGAATCGCGGTCGAAATCCTGATCGTAGAGATGCTCGACCAGCTCGGTGCGCGACACCACGCGCCCGGTGTGGTGCATGAGGTAGTCAAGCAGCCGATATTCGTGCGAGGTGAGTTTTACCGAATTGCCATTGACGGTGACCTTGTTCGTGCGGGTATCCAGCGAAACCGGACCGCAGGTCAGTTCGGACTGGGCGTGGCCGGTCGAGCGGCGCAGCAGCGCGCGAATCCGCGCCAGGATTTCCTCGAGGTGAAACGGCTTTGCGACATAGTCGTCGGCGCCGGCATCGAAACCCTGCACCTTGTCGCTCCAGCGGTCGCGCGCGGTCAGGATCAACACCGGCATCGCGCGCCCGTTGCGGCGCCAGGCCTCCAGCACCGAGATGCCGTCCATCTTCGGCAGGCCGATGTCGAGCACGACGGCGTCATAGGGCTCGCTGTCGCCGAGATAGTGCCCCTCCTCGCCGTCGAACGCGCGATCGACCACATAGCCGGCATCCGTCAGCGCCGTCGTCAGCTGACGGTTGAGATCCGGGTCGTCCTCGACAACGAGCAGGCGCAAGCTGGCCTCCAATGGTGAGCTTCACAATAACAGACCTAAGATGAGGCCCACCGGCGTGAACGGGCTATGAACAGGGCAGATGGCGCAATGTTACTTTTTATCCATGGCGGCTTCAGGGGCCCCCCTGCGACCGCCAGCCTAACGCCTAACTAACATGACGAATCGGGCGCCCCAAGGGTCCGGCCGGCTAACCTCCCGCCGGAGCTCCCCTGACCTCGATCAAATCGATGGGGCCGCCGGGCCTGTCATCATCGAAGACCCCAACCATCAGCCGCCCGGTGCGCCAGGCGAGCGTGTCCAGATTGGTGCGGCCCGAATACAATAGCGGGCCTTCAGGATCATTGTCGTGGCCGTGCACGACATGGAGTTCACCGAGGCCGCGGGTGTATCCCTCCGGATAGCGTTTCCACAACAGCGTTGCTTCGGTCTGCCGATCCAGCGGTATCGCGGGATCGACGCCGGCATGAACATAGAGGCGATGCGCATCGACATGCATGAGCGGCAACTGATCGAGCCAGGCGATATGGGCTTCCGGCACCGCAACGGGATCGCCGCCATAGGAGGCAAGCGTCGCCTCGCCGCCCCGCTCCAGCCAACACGAATGCTTCGCGGGGTCGCGCAGCCCCTGCACCATCAGGACATCGTGATTGCCCTTCAGCGCCACCAGGCGCCAGCCGCCACCAATGCCCGTCAACAGCCGGTCGATGACCTCTTTGCTTTGCGGCCCCCTGTCGACGTAATCGCCGATCGCGACAATGATTCCGGCTTCGCCGCCGGCATGCGCGGTGATCTTGCCAAGCGCGCTGCACAGCAGATCGTACCGTCCGTGAATATCCGGAATGACGTAAGTGAAGCTCATGCCGCTTTACGCATTTCCGGCTGGCGGGACGGGAACGGTGCTAATTCAATCGGACATCTCCGGCAACCGTACCGCTCAGGTCCGGAAGAAGGCGAACCAGAGTACGCCCAGGATCAGAACCGCGAGCCCGGTCGATACCGTCAATAGCGCCAGCACCGAGGGGCCGGGTTCGGCCTGGCGGGCTTCGGTCGGGGTTTCGATAATCTGGCCATGTCGATGCGTTGCCATGCGGGACCTCATTTTCGGTAAGTACCTGTAATGCCAGCTCTTGCTTCGACAGCACCTTGTCGTGAGCCAACGCGTCATGAATGCCGATGTTCCGGGACTTTTGGGCCTTGGATTGAGGGCCGGACCGTCCAAAAGGTCGCGGCCCGGCGGCGGAACGGGCCGCTCGGACACGGTTAACGGCGTTGGCAGATTTCCTGCGTGAGCGTGTTTGAAACGGGGGCCCCTGTGGTATCCTAGCGCCTTCGTCTGTTGCGTTTGTCGGAGTTTTCCCATGGCCCCCCGCGCCAACTGGAAAGGCTTTTTGCGCCTTTCGCTCGTGACCTGCCCGGTCGCCCTGTATCCGGCGACGTCGGATACCGAAAAGGTCTCGTTCAACCAGATCAACCGCAAGACCGGCCATCGCATCAAATATGCCAAGGTCGACGCCGACACCGGCGAGGAAGTCGCCAACGAAGACATCATGAAGGGCTACAAGGTCGACACCGACACCTATATCGAGGTGTCGAAGGACGAGCTTGACGAACTCGCGCTGGAATCGACCCGCACCATCGAGATCGACGAGTTCGTGCCGAGGACCGATATCGACAGCCGCTATGTGATCCGTCCGTATTATCTCGTGCCGGACGGCAAGGTCGGCCACGACGCCTTTGCGGTGATCCGCGAAACCATCCGCAGCATGAACAAGGTCGCGATCGGCCGCGTGGTGCTCACCAACCGCGAGCACATCATCGCGCTGGAGCCGCTCGACAACGGCCTGATGGGGACGCTGCTGCGTTACCCCTACGAGGTCCGCAGCGAAAAGGAATATTTCGACGACATCCAGGACGTGAAGATCACCAAGGATATGTTGGATCTCGCCAAGCATATCGTCGAACAGAAATCAGGCTCCTTCGAGCCCGAGCAGTTCGAGGATCGCTACGAGCAGGCGCTGATCGACCTGATCAACCAGAAGCGCAACGGCCTCAAGACCACCGCGAAGGCGGCGCCGAAATCCGGCGGCAATGTCATCAATCTGATGGATGCGCTCAAGCGCAGCCTCGTCAATGAAAAGCAGGCCGCTCCAGCGGCCAAGGAAACCGTCAAGTCCAAAGGCAAGAAGCCGCGCAAGGCCGTCGCCGGCCAGCGGGAAATGCTGCTGCCAATCTCTGGCAGCGGCAAGCGCGCCGCCAAGGAGACGGTCAAGGAAGCGCCGAAAAGGGCGGAGAAGCCGGTGCGCGCGGCTGCGCGGGCGAAGAAGGCCGGCTGATAGTGATGTGGGCGTAGAATGCGTTCGACGTTTTAGTCGCCGCAGCCGTCGCCGCCGCCAAAATCCAGGCCGCCCAATTCGAGCCTGTCCCCGGGACCGCACGATCGCTTCCGAAACATCAAATCCATCAGCAGGATTGCAACCAGCACCGCGGCGAATATGCGCCACGGATATTGCCGGCTGTAGGCGATGATTTGCGTGCCCCAGCTCCCAACCAGCAGCTCTTGCATGGGTGCCTGCTGCCGATCCGCCCTTATTTGAGCGAAGTGCTGATGGTGGTGAACTTGCCGCTGAGTGCGGTGCCGATGCCGTTGACGGATGCAACGATCACGATGCTGAGGCCCATCGCAATCAGGGCATACTCGATGGCGGTGGCGCCGGAATCGTCATTGAAAAAATTCTTCAACAATCGGCGCATAAAAAACTCCTGTCGAAGCCTACGGGATTCTTCCCGCTCTCCGCTCGAAATGGAACCCTAGATTGGAATGATTGAGGGGGTTTTGACGAACAGGATGAACGTTTGCTTAAGCCGATCGATCGAGTACTGGGCGCACCGGTATTCATACGGGAGAGAAAATTTACCATCGATTGTGCACTGCCCGCGCATGGTCGCCGGATCGGCGTCCTCCGGAGCGAGCGCACATGTCCCCGCAGAAGCATGAAACGGGAAAGAACTACATCGGCCTTTTGAGGGACGAGATCGAAGAGCCGCGCGCCAACGAGGTGCAGCGGTCGTCGCATGAGGACATATGTGCTCGGCCTGATGGCGGCGGTGTTCAACCGTCGCCGCGAGGCAATGTAGCCTCCCTCGCCTACCCCGGCGTCACTTCCCAGCATCCAGCGTTTGACGGCGGTTTCGGTCGACGCGGTCGCATCATGCGGCAAAACGCATATCAGCACTTCCGAGAGGAGACGCCGCCCGCGCTTTACCGGACCGAAAATTCCTGTTCCAACTGGTGCAAATCGCCGGACCAAACCGGCTTGCAGCTCGGAGGGGAGAGACCGTCATGAAGCTCGGCACCGCGATCGCGGAAATCATGAAGCGCGAGGGCATCGAGATCCTCTGCGGCTATCCCGTCAATCATCTGATCGAATATGCCGCCAATGCCGACATCCGCCCCGTGATGGTGCGGCAGGAACGCATCGGCATCCATATGGCGGACGCGATCTCCCGCGTCACCTCGGGCCAGTCGATCGGCGCGTTCTGCATGCAGCACGGGCCCGGCGCCGAAAACGCCATGGGCGGCGTCGCGCAATGTTACGGCGAATCCGTTCCCGTGCTGGTGCTGCCGATGGGCTATCCGCGCAGGCTCGCCAATATCGACCCGAACTTCAATTCCAGCCAGGCGATGCGGGCGTTTTCCAAATCCTCCGAACCGATCAACATCGCGGCCGAAGTCTGCAACATCTTCCGACGCGCCTTCACCAAGCTGAAAAACGGCCGCGGCGGGCCGGTAATCGTCGAAATCCCGGCCGACATGTGGAACGAGGAAGTGCCGGAGCCGCTGAACTACACGCCGGTGCTGCGCACGCGCTACGGCGCCGACCCCGTTCATGTGAAGGAGGCGGCAGCACTTCTCGTTTCCGCCAAGCGGCCGGTGATCTATTCCGGCCAGGGCGTGCATTACGCCAGGGCCTGGCCGCAGCTCAAACGACTTGCCGAACGTCTTGCCATCCCCGTCACCACCAGCCTTGGCGGCAAATCGTCGTTTCCGGAGACGCATCCGCTGTCGCTTGGCTCGGGTGGACTGGCCGTACCGCGCGCGGTGCCAAAGTTCCTCGGCGAAGCCGATGTGATCTTCGGCATCGGCTGCTCGTTCACCGAAACCTCGTTCGGCATCGCGATGCCGAAGGGCAAGACCATCATCCATTCGACCCTCGACCCCAACCATCTCAACAAGGACGTCGAGGCCAAAATCGGCCTGGTCGGCGATGCCGGCCTGGTGCTCGATGCGCTGCTGGAGGAGATCGGCAAGAGTGTCACGAGCAATCGCGATGCGACGTCAGTAGCCGCCGAGATCGCGGCCTCCCACAAGGAGTGGCTGGCCAAATGGCTGCCGAAACTCACCCATAATGAGGCGCCGCTCAATCCCTACCGCGTGCTGTGGGACTTGCAACACACCGTTGACATCAACAACACCATCATCACCCATGATGCCGGCAGTCCGCGCGACCAACTGTCCCCGTTCTGGAAGGCGGTCGAGCCGCTGTCCTATATCGGATGGGGCAAGACCACGCAGCTCGGCTACGGCCTTGGGCTGGCGATGGGCGCCAAGCTGGCAAAACCCGACAAGCTCTGCATCAATGTCTGGGGCGATGCCGCGATCGGCTTCACCGGCATGGATTTCGAAACCGCGGTGCGCGAGCGGATTCCGATCATGTCGATCCTGTTGAACAATTTCTCCATGGCGATCGAGCTGAAAGTGATGCCGATCTCGACCGAGAAATATCGCTCGACCGACATTTCCGGCGACTACGCCGCGATGGCGCGCGCCTTCGGCGGCTATGGCGAACGGGTGACCAAACCCGAGGAAATCATCCCCGCGATCAAGCGCGGCATTGCCAAGACCAAAGAAGGCATCCCGGTGCTGCTGGAATTCATCACCAGCAAGGAGACCGATGTCTCCCGACCAGGAACCTAAAGCCGGACCTGAGCGCTAACCGCCTAGCGTAGTTCACATTTTAGCGTCCCGGCTCTATAAAAAGCCGGGATGGCGCTGGCTCGAACGCACCGGGAATGGGATAGTCTGCCATAGCAGTGACGGCCCGGCTGGGCCTGTTCGTATTGAGCGCCCGGCACCGGCATCGCCGGTGCCAAATGGATTTTGTGAATGACCGCGCTTCCCCCGGACGCCATGGCCGATCTCTACAGGCTGGTAGCCGAGCTCGAGCAGCGGCTCGAATCCAGTTTCGCCGCGCATGACGAGGCGATTGCACAGGCGGCCGCGACCGCGCGGGAAAATGCCCAGCTGCGAAACGAACTCGGCATAACCAAGGATCGTCAGAACGCGACCGAAGATATCCTGCGGATAATCAGTCAATCACCGACCGACGTGCAGCCGGTTTTCGACGCCATCGTGCTCTCCGCCGTCCGGCTGCTCGGATGCGAAGCATCCTTCATCCAGCGTTGCGACGGCGCTCACTTCTGGGGCGTGGCCAGGTGCGGGCGAGAAGGCCTGCTCTCGGCCCACAGTCCCCGGCGTACACCGGTCGACCCCAGCGCCAATTTCCCGTCGCGCGCGATCGTGGAGAAGAAGACGCTGCACTTGCCGGACTGGTCGGAGATCGAGCTGCCCGAATTCGAGCGCCGCATCCAGGAATCGCTGGGCTACAATTCGGCTGTCTACCTGCCGCTGCTGCGCGAAGGAGAGTGCATCGGCGTGCTCGGGATCGCCGGATCGCGGCCCGGCATTTTCGGCGAGAACGAAATCGCGCTGGCTGAATCCTTCCGCGATCAGGCCCTGATTGCGATCGAGAATACGCGGCTGTTCAACGAGACCGAGGAAGCGCTGGCCCGGCAAACCGCGACCGCCGATATCCTGCGCGTCATCAGTCAATCGCCGACCGACACGCAGCCGGTGTTCGACGCAGTCGTTCTGACCGCCTGCCGCCTGCTCCGCCGTGAAATGGCCTTCATCCTGCTTTGCGGCGACGGGACCACTTTCCGACCCGTCGCGATTGCCGGCCCGGAAGGACTGGTCACCGTCCTCAATCCAACCCCGATTCCGATCGACCCCAATCACAACTTCCCGTCGCGCGCAATCGTCTCGAAAGAGAAACAGCATTTTCCCGACTGGTCGGCAATCGATCTGCCAGAAGAAGAGCGCAACATCCAAAAGATGTACGGCCTGAATTCGACGCTTTACCTGCCGATGCTGCGCGGGGAGGTATGCATCGGCGTGCTTGGCCTGGGCGGACGTCAGCCCGGCATTTTTGGCGAGAGTGACATTGCGCTGGCGGAATCCTTCCGCGACCAGGCCGTGATAGCGATCGAGAATACGCGGCTGTTCAACGAGACCAATGAAGCGCTGGAGCAGCAGCAAGCCTCCAGCGAGGTACTCGGCGTCATCAGCAATTCGGTGGCGGACACTTCGCCGGTGTTCGACCGCATCCTGGATAGCTGCGAGCGGCTGGTGGCGTTCGAGCGGGCCGCGATCTTCGTGGTGGATGCCGAAGATCAGGTCCATCTCGCAACCGGGCGCGGCAGCACGATGGAATCGGCTGCGGAAGCCCTGCGGACCATGTTCCCGCAGCCGGTAGAGCGCACGCCGATGCACCGTGCGTTCACCGAGGGCCGCGTGGTAATCTTCAGCGACGTCGCCAACGACCCCGACGCGCCCTGGACCTTGCGTACCGCGGCGGCCAAACTGGGCAGCTTTTCGGTGGTGGTGGCGCCGATGCTGTGGGAGGGCCGCGGCATCGGCGCCATTCATCTCTCGCGCGCCGCCGAAGCCACCTTTACCGCCAAGGAGGTGGCCCTCCTCAAGACCTTCGCCGACCAGGCCGTAATCGCAATCCAGAATGCGCGGCTGTTCAACGAAACCAAAGAGGCGCTGGAACGGCAGACCGCGACCGCTGATATTCTGAAGGTCATCGCCAGTTCGCCATCGGACGCGCAACCGGTGTTCGAGGCGATTGCAGAGAGATCGAACCGGCTGGTCGGAGGCCTGTCAACGGCCGTTTACAGCTATATCGACGAAACGCTGCACCTGATGGCGTTCACTCGGCACAACCCCGAAGCCGATGCGACTCTACAGGCCTCGCACCCCAGATCGCTGTCCGCATTTCCAAAGAGCGAAGGACTCAGTGACGGAGAAGTCATCCACGTCACCGATGTTGAAGCCGAATGGACCGATCTACCTGCTTTTCTCGAGGTAGCGCGACTGCGTGGTTTCCGCAGCTTGATCCTGATCCCGCTGCTGCGCGATCGCGCCCTCATCGGCATGATCAGCGTTACGCGAAAAGAGCCTGGCCGATTCACGGACCATCTCGTCCAGTTGATGCAGACCTTTGCCGACCAGGCCGTCATCGCGATCGAGAACGTCCGCCTGTTCAACGAAGTCAAGCAACGGACGGAAGACCTGAGCGAATCCCTGCAACAGCAGACCGCGACTGCCGACGTGCTCAAGGTCATCAGCCGCTCGGCGTTCGACCTCGAAACTGTCATGAACACGCTCACCCGCTCCGCTTCCGAATTGTGTGGTGCCGATATCAGCGCCCTCTTCCTTCGCGAAGGAGATGTCCTGATCATGAAGGGCCACTCGGACATCGCGGATGAACTGACGGAGTTCCTGCGGGAAACGCGGATACGGGTCGATGACGATAGCTACATGGGCCGTGCCGTCTTGCATGGCGAAATCGCCAACATTCCCGATTTTGAGAACGCCCCGGCAACAAAAGTACGGGTATTTCAACAGACCCTGGGCTTCAGTTCGATCTTGATGGTTCCCCTGATGCGGGAAGGCCGTGGCATCGGCGTGTTCGCGCTGGCACGCAACCGGATCGGCGAATATTCGCAACGGCAGGTCGAATTGGTGCAGACCTTCGCCGACCAGGCCGTGATCGCGATCGAGAACGTCCGGCTGTTCGACGAGGTGCAGGCCAGGACCCGCGACCTTTCCGAGGCCCTCACCTACCAGACCGGCAGCGGCAACATCCTTCGCGTGATCGCCTCCTCGCCGACCGACGTCAAGCCGGTCCTCAAGGCGATCGTGGAAAGCGCCTGCCAGCTTTGCGAGGCCGACGACGCCCTTGCAACCCTGACGGACGGCGAAGACTTGCTGTTTCAGGCCCAGCACGGATCGATTCCGGTCGTCTGGGACCGGCAGCCCATCAATCGCCAATGGGCTTCCGGTCGTGCGGTCATGGACCGCGCGCCGGTGCATGTGCATGACCTGCTCTCTTCCGAAGGCGAACAATTTCCCCGCGCGCGGGAGTTTGCGCGTACGACCAACGTTCGCACCGTGTTGTGTGTGCCCTTGCTGCGCGAAGGTGAGAGCATCGGCGTCATCGTGCTTCGCCGCACCGAAGTGCGCCCGTTCAGCGACAAGCAGATCGCGCTGCTACAGACATTTGCCGACCAGGCAGTGATCGCGATCGGCAATGTGCGGCTGTTCGAGGAAGTGCAGGCCAGGACACGCGATCTGACCGAATCGCTACAGCAGCAGACCGCCACTGCGGACGTGCTCAAGGTGATCAGCCGCTCGGCGTTCGATTTGCAGACCGTGCTCGACACGTTGATTGAGTCGGCAGTCAGGTTGGGTGGCGCGGCTCGCGGTGCCATTGCTTTTAAGGACGGCGAGGTCTTGAAATTGCAAAGCCATTCCGGCTTCAGCGGGGAGCACGCCGCCTACTGGCTTGCCAATCCAATTGCAATTAGCATGGAGACGATTACAGGGCGGCCAGTTCTGCTGGGCCGGACGGTGCACATTCCGGATATTCTGGCTCCGGACCCCGATTTCAAAAACTTCGAGATGCGTGCGGTCCAACGTGGTCAGATCAGGGCCTTCCTCGGAATCCCGCTCTCGCGAGAAGGCACGGTGTTCGGCGTCTTGGGAATGAGCAGACCGGAACCCATTCCATTCACGGAACGTCAAATCGAACTCGTTCAGACGTTTGCCGACCAAGCGGTGATCGCGATAGAGAACGCGCGGTTGTTCGAACAGGTGCAAGCGCGCACCGGCGAGCTATCAAAATCACTCGACGATCTGCGCACCGCGCAAGATCGCCTGGTGCAGACCGAAAAACTCGCCTCGCTCGGCCAGCTCACCGCGGGCATCGCGCACGAGATCAAGAACCCGCTCAACTTCGTCAACAATTTTGCGGCACTTTCAGCAGAGTTGACCGATGAATTGAACGATTTGCTGAAACAGGCGACGATCACGGAAAAACTCCGCGAGGAAGTCGACGAACTCACAGGCCTGCTCAAGAACAATCTGCAAAAGGTGGTCCAGCACGGCCAGCGCGCTGATTCCATCGTCAAGAACATGCTGCTGCATTCGCGCGAAGGAAGCGGCGATCACCGGCCCGCCGACGTCAACGCGCTGATCGACGAAAGCCTCAACCTCGCCTATCACGGCGCCCGCGCCGAGCGGCCGGACTTCAACGTCACGCTACAGCGCGACTTCGACGCCGGCGCCGGCATGATCGAGGTGTTTCCGCAGGAAATCACCCGCGTGTTCCTGAATTTGGTCTCCAACGGCTTTTATGCCGTAAACAAGCGCAGGATCGAGGCCGGCGAGGCCGGTTTCGATCCGGTCCTCAGCGCGTCCACCCGCAATCTCGGCGACGCCGTGGAAATCCGCATCCGCGACAACGGCACCGGCATTCCGCAGGAAGTGAAGGACAAGATGTTCAACCCGTTCTTCACCACCAAGCCGGCGGGCGAAGGCACCGGCCTTGGCCTGTCGATGAGCCACGACATCATCGTGAAACAGCATGGTGGTACGATCGATGTCGATACTGAACCCGGACAATTTACCGAATTTCGCATTGTACTGCCGAGGACCAGCAATCCTCCCAATAAGAACAGAGGTCAGACGTGAATATTTTGGTGCTCGTGGTCGATGATGAACCCGATGTCGAGGCGCTGTTTCGTCAGCAGTTTCGCCGGGATTTGCGCGCACAGCGCTTCGCGATGGAATTCGCCAATTCGGCGCCGGACGCGCTGGCGCGTGTCGCCTCTACCATCGAGCAATCGCTGATCCTGATTCTTTCGGACATCAACATGCCGGGCATGACCGGGCTCGAGATGCTGCCCAAGGTCAAGCAAATGCGCCCTGACGTTCCCGTCATCATGATCACCGCCTATGGCGATCCCGAAACCCGGCGCAAGGCGATTGAAGGTGGTGCTACCGGGCTACTGACAAAACCGATCGACTTCGCGCTGCTGCGGGAGGAGATCGATATGCGGCTGGCGCAGGCGGGTTAGTAAAGATCGATCCTACGGCTTGAAGAAAGCAGGATCGTTGAGCGCCTTGATCATGGTGTCGACCATGTCGGCGGCGCCGTGGTCTTCGCGTTCTTCCAATAATTCCCACATCTTGCGCAGATTGGCGCGCATCGGCGCCTTCAGCGAGGGATCGCGCTCGATCAGGGTCCGCGCGATGCAGAAGGCGATGCCCTCGGTGCCCATCTTGGTCTGTTCTATGGAAGGTTTGCTCATAACGGGCTCCTTGCCGGATTCGATACTGGAATTGCTGCGCCGCTGTTAGATCAAATCGTGGCCGGACGATAGCCACCGGGCCGCCGGGGCGACGACCGTCAAGGCCGGGCAACGAGGACGCCCCGCTGCCCTAGTCGGCCATCTCGGCCGGCACCGTGCCGGGACCGGCCAATGGCCGCTCCTCCATCGCGATCACGCAAAGCGCCGCACCCGTGAGCAGCACGGCCGCAGCACCGAACACATAGCGGAATGCCATGATCATGTCGGCCGCGGGAATCGAATTCACGGGGCCGCGATGTTCGCCGGCGAGCGAAATGTCCGCCCCCAGCGACATCAAGAGGATCGAGGTGAACGCCGCCACGGTGAAGGAGGACATCAGCGAGCGGAAGAAATTCATCGCCCCGGTCACGGTGCCGATCTGCGGACGCGCCACCGAATTCTGCAACGAGACCACGCTGACCGGAAACGTCGTGCCGAGCCCGAGCGCGAAGATCGACAGCAGCACCAGCAATCCCCACAGCGGCAGCGTCGTGAAGGTCAGCACACATCCCGAGATCGCGGCAACCGACGTCCCGATGATCGCGACGCGCTTGTAGTGCCTGGCGCGCGCCATGGTCCGGCCGGCGATCGCCGCACCGCAGGTCGAAATCGCGGCGAGCGGGATCAGCGCGAGCCCGGCCTCGCTGGCGCTGAGATGGTAGACCACCTCGTAATAGAGCGGCAGGTTGACGGTCAGCCCGGTGATGGCGCCGAGCGCGCAACCGCCGGCGGCCATCGCATAGGGCACCACCGTGCCTCCCAGCAGCGGCAGCGGCAGGAACGGCTCATCGGCCTTGCGCGCGTACCAGACGAAGCTGAACGCCAGCGCGACCGACGCGCCGACCATGGCGATAATGGTCGGCGACAGCCAGAGATAGCGGTTGCCGCCCCAGGTCAGCACCAGCATGAACACCACGGCCGACGCCATCAACAATACGCCGCCGAGCCAGTCGACCTTGCGCTTGCGGTGGAACACCGGGATCTTGGCCATCTTCGGCAGCAGCAGCGCCAGTGCACCAACCGCCAGCGGCACGTTGATCCAGAAGATCATCGACCAGTGCAGATGTTCAGCGAACACGCCGCCGAGCACCGGCCCGCCGATTCCGGCGGCAACCCAGACGCCACTGAAATAGGCCTGGTACTGGCCGCGTTCGCGCGGCGTCACCACGTCCGAAATCACCGTCTGCACCACCGGCATGATGCCGCCGCCGCCGAGCCCTTGCAGGCCGCGCGCGAGGATCAAGACCGGCATGTTGGGCGCCACCGCGCACAGCACCGATCCCGCGATGAACAGGCTCAACGCCGCAATGATCATGGCGCGGCGGCCATAGATGTCGCTGAGCGTGCCGAACACCGGCGCCACCGCGGTCGAGGCCAGGAGATAGGCCGTGATCACCCAGGAGAGGTTGGAGACGTCGCCGAACTGACGGCCGATGGTCGGCAGCGCGGTCGCGACGATGGTCTGGTCGAGGGCTGCCAGGAACATGGTCAGCATCAGGCTGACCAGGATGGTGCGGACCTCGTCCTGGGTCAGCGGCGCAGGCGGCGCGATCGGCGGCGCGTCGCTGACATCGACGACCTCGGTCGCGAGGTGCGACAGTTCGCCGGCAATTTCGTCGGACAATGTGTCGTGGTCGGCAGGCTGACGGCGCTGCCGTTCAAACTTGGCCATTTGAGACGTAATATTTTTCTTCGCAGCGCAAAGCCGCCGAGATGGAATCGCTATTGCGATCGCACTGTAGAGTGCAAATTTCCTCGGCGGCAGGCGGTTGCGCGCATGGGAGCATCCCGCGAGGGCATCTTCGCAATTGCGTGATCGTTCCTTGCGCGAAACGTCAGGCTTTCGGCCGCTTTTTCAGCCGCGCCCGTTTCGGCAACAGCGCCGGCCATTGCACGATGTGATCTTCGAGATCCTCATCGGCGATCTCGCTCTCGGTGCCCTGCACCCGCCCGCGCACGGAGACGCCGGCTTCATGTACCGTGTTGGGATCACCTGATATCAGCGGGTGCCACCAATAGAGATCGCGACCTTCGGCGACCAGTTTGTAGCCGCAGCTCGGCGGCAGCCAGTTCAGCGTGCGGACGTTTTCAGGCGTCAACCGGACGCAATCAGGAACCTTGTCGGAGCGGTTCGGATAGTCCTTGCAGGCGCAGGAGCCCGAATCGAGCAATTTGCAGGAGACGTGGGTGAAATAGATCTTGCCGGTATCCTCGTCCTCGAGCTTTTCCAGGCAGCAGCGCGCGCAGCCGTCGCACAGGCTTTCCCATTCGGCGCTGGACATCTCTTCCAACGTCTTGGTTTTCCAGAAGAATCCCTCCTGGCCGGAAACGGGCTTGGGTGGCGCGGTCATGGAATCGGATGGTTTCCAAAAGAGATCGGCTCGGGCTCTTCTAGGAGGTGCGGTGCCCGCCATGCAAGCGGTGTGGCTCGGGGCTCACAAAAACCGTGGGCGGCGTTAGTCCTGATGATCAAAATGGTGAGCCAGACCATTGGTTTATGGCGCCTGCTCGGATAGAACAACCGCGAGTCCCCCAAGGCTTGCTTTAGGGCACGCTGAGCAGGCCGCAAAAGCGCCTTGGGTTTGCCGCAACATCCAAGCAAGACGTCTCGATCGCGCTCCCAGCGGGCGCATGAGCGCCTACGAACCGACCAAGGGCCCCGGTGCGCCAGATCATTCCAGCGCGATGGAAGAAGAAGCTCCAGCACATCATGCTGGACCTCGACGCGCGCATCGACTCGACGCTGTTCTCTTCCGGCAAGGGCGCGCGCGAACTCTACGAACGCTACTCGACCTTCATGGACCGCTTCTATGTCGGCCGCTGGAAGCGCTGGGTGTTCATCGAGCCGCTGTCGGAAGCCGCCACCATCGGCCTCGGCGGCCTGATCCTGATGCTGGCGCTCGCGGTGCCGGCGTTTCGTGAAACCGCCGACGACGACTGGCTGAAGAAATCCGATCTCGCAGTGTCGTTCCTCGACCGCTACGGCAATCCGATCGGCAGCCGCGGCATCAAGCACAACGACTCGATCCCGCTGGAAGATTTTCCGGACAATCTGATCAAAGCAACGCTGGCCACCGAAGACCGCCGCTTCTACGACCATTTCGGCATCGACATCGCCGGCACCGCGCGCGCGCTCGTCACCAACGCGCAGGCCGGCGGCGTGCGCCAGGGCGGTTCGTCGATCACCCAGCAGCTGGCGAAGAACCTGTTCCTGAACAACGAGCGCACCATCGAGCGCAAGGTGAAGGAAGCCTTCCTCGCCGTGTGGCTGGAGACACGCCTCACCAAGAACGAGATTCTGAAACTTTATCTCGACCGCGCCTATATGGGCGGCGGCACGTTCGGCGTCGATGGTGCGGCGCATTTCTACTTCAACAAGTCGGCGCGCGACGTCAATCTGTCGGAATCCGCGATGCTGGCCGGCCTGTTCAAGGCGCCGACCAAATACGCCCCGCACATCAACCTGCCGGCCGCCCGCGCCCGCGCCAACGTGGTGCTGGACAACCTCGTCGACGCCGGCTTCATGACCGAGGG
>Ga0307516_10003333_pt1 | contig 20782 bp, 13 predicted proteins | sample 19_EM_MG_FD_203310 | JGI IMG/M metagenome (GOLD analysis project Ga0307516, IMG submission 203310) | Populus trichocarpa ectomycorrhiza microbial communities from riparian zone in the Pacific Northwest, United States - 19_EM | ecosystem: Host-associated > Plants > Roots > Unclassified | place...
TCGACGGCGATCCGGAGGCCGCCAAGCTCGCCGACACGCTCACCGGCGCCTACCTCGGCGCCCGCAAGCAGGTCGGCATGGGCATCCGCCGCGCGGTGGTCGAGGCGACGCCGCGGCTGATCGTGCAGGGCGCCACCGAGCACAACCTGCGCGGCGTGACGGTGGAGTTCCCGCTGCAGCGCCTGGTGGTGGTCACCGGCGTCAGCGGCTCCGGCAAGAGCACCCTGATGCAGGACGTGCTCTATCCGGCGCTCGCGCGCCATTTCGGCAAGCCCACCGAGACGCCCGGCAAGCACGAGGCGCTGCTGGGTGCGGACTGGCTGTCGGAGGCGGTGTTCGTCGACCAGAGCCCGATCGGCAAGACCGCGCGCTCGAACCCCGCGAGCTACGTCGGCGCGTTCGACGAGATCCGCAAGCTGTTCGCCACCACGCCGGTCGCGCTCGAGCGCAACTACGGCGCCGGCATGTTCTCGTTCAACGCCGGAGACGGCCGTTGCCCCACTTGCGGGGGCTCGGGCTTCGAGCACGTCGAGATGCAGTTCCTGTCCGACGTCTACCTGCGCTGTCCCGATTGCGACGGCAAGCGCTTCCGCGCCGAGATGCTGGACGCGCACCTGGTGCGCCGCGACCGCCAGTTGTCGATCGCCGACGTGCTGGAGCTGACCGTCAGCGAGGCCATTCAACTGTTCGCCGATGACCGCGAGGTGATCCGTCGCCTGCAGCCCATCGTCGATGTCGGGCTCGACTACGTGAAGCTGGGCCAGCCGGTGCCGACGTTGTCCGGCGGCGAGGCGCAGCGCCTGAAGCTGGCCGGCTTCCTCGCCGAGGCCGCGCAGGGGCCGCAACAGGCGGCCGCGAAGAAGGGCACGCTGTTCCTGTTCGACGAACCCACCACGGGCCTGCACTTCGACGACATCGCCAAGCTGATGCGCTCCCTGCGCCGGCTGCTGGAGGCCGGCCATTCGCTGATCATCATCGAGCACAACCTCGACGTGATCCGCTCGGCCGACTGGCTGGTCGACCTCGGGCCCGAAGGCGGCGAACAGGGCGGCGAGCTGGTGGGCGTGGGCACGCCCGAGGACCTGAAGGCCAATACGCGCTCGCACACGGGCCGCGCGCTGCGCGACTACGAAGAGACGCTGGGCCTGGAACGCTACGCCGCGGCCGACGTGGCCAAGGAAAAGCACGCGCGTTATGCGGCGGTCGAAGACGCCCGCTACAAGGCCGAGGGCAAGCGCGACGACAGCAAGGACGGCCCGAGCCTGCAGTCGCTCGTGAGCAAGCGCCGTCGTTCGACGGCCAGCCCGGCCGACGAGGAATCGATCCGCATCGTCAACGCGCGCGAGCACAACCTGAAGGGCATGGATGTCGCCATCCCGCGCGGCAAGTTCACCGTGGTGACGGGCGTGTCCGGCTCCGGCAAGAGCACGCTGGCGTTCGACATCCTGTTCAACGAAGGCCAGCGCCGCTACCTGGAGTCGCTCAACGCCTATGCGCGCAGCATCGTGCAGCCGGCCGGGCGCCCGGAGGTCGACGCGGTGTACGGCATCCCGCCGACGGTGGCCATCGAGCAGCGGTTGTCGCGTGGGGGCCGCAAGAGCACGGTAGCGACCACGACGGAGGTGTGGCACTTCCTGCGCCTGCTGTGGGTCAAGCTGGGCATCCAGCATTGCATCAACGATGGCAGCCCGGTCAAGCCGCAGAGCGTCGAGAGCATCGCCGCGCAACTGCTGCGCGACTACCGCGGCCAGCACGTGGGCCTGCTCGCGCCGCTGGTGGTGGCGCGCAAGGGCGTCTACACCGATCTCGCCAAGTGGGCCAAGGCGCGCGGGCACACGCACCTGCGCGTGGACGGCGAGTTCATGAAGGTCGATCCGTGGCCGCGCCTGGATCGCTTCAAGGAGCACACGCTGGAGCTGCCGGTCGGCGATCTCGTGATCGCCCCCGAGCGCGAGGCGGACCTGCGCGCGTTGCTGGCCAAGGCGCTGGACTCCGGCAAGGGCGTCATGCACCTGTTGACGCCGCTGGACGGCCTCACCGAGGCGATGGCGCTGGACCACTCGACGCTGGGCATCGGCTCGGTCAAGGTGTTCTCCACCAAGCGCGCGTGCCCGACCTGCGGCACCAGCTACGGCGAGCCCGACCCGCGCATGTTCTCGTACAACAGCAAGCACGGCTGGTGCCCGGGATGCGTCGGCACCGGGCTGGCGCTGACCCGCGAACAGCGCGCGGCGTTCGACGACTCGGTGCAGGACGAGAACGAGCGCGGCCGCGAGCAGGCCTTCATCACGAAGGAGCCGGACGCCGAGGAGCTCCACGATGCGGCCTGTCCGGACTGCCACGGCGCGCGCCTGGCGCCCGCGCCGCGCGCGATCAGGTTCGAGGACCAGGCCATCACCGACGTCGCGCAGTGGGCCGTGTCCGACGTGCGCAAGTGGGTGGAGGGCCTGCAGCTGGGCGGCCGCGACGCCGAGATCGCCCGCGACGTCATCAGCGAGATCCGCAGCCGCCTCGTCTTCCTGGAGGACGTGGGCCTGAACTACCTGACGCTCGATCGCGCGGCGCCGACGCTGTCCGGCGGCGAGGCGCAGCGCATCCGCCTCGCGGCGCAACTGGGCTCGAACCTGCAGGGCGTCTGCTACGTGCTCGATGAACCGACGATCGGCCTGCATCCGCGCGACAACAAGATCCTGCTGGACGCGCTCGCGCGCCTGGGCTCCCAGGGCAACACGCTGGTGGTGGTGGAGCACGACGAGGACACGATCCGCCGCGCCGACCACCTGATCGACATCGGCCCGGGCGCCGGCAAGCGCGGTGGGCGTCTCGTGGCCCAGGGCAAGGCGGCCGACTTGTCGGCAGTGCCCGAGTCCGTCACCGGCCGGTGCCTCGCGCACCCGCAGACGCATCCGATGCAGCCACGCCGCGAGGTTGCGTTCGCGGCCGACGACGCCGGCGCGAGCACGCACGTCACGATCTTCGGCGCCCGGTTGCACAACCTGCAGGGCATGCCCGTGCGCGTGCCGCTGCAACGCCTGGTGGCCATCACCGGCGTGAGCGGTTCCGGCAAGAGCACGATCGCGCGCGACGTGCTGCTGGCCAGCGTCGCGGCGCTGGTGAGCAGCCGCGGCAAGGCGGAGCCCATCGGCTGCACGTCGGTCGAAGGCTGGCACTCGGTCGACCGCGTGCTGGAGGTCGACCAGACCCCGATCGGCAAGACGCCGCGCTCGTGCCCGGCTACCTACATCGGCTTCTGGGACGCGATCCGCAAGCTGTTCGCCGAGACGCTGGAGGCCAAGGCGCGCGGCTACGCCGCGGGCCGTTTCAGCTTCAACACCGGCGGCGCGAACGGCGGCCGCTGCCCGGGCTGCGAGGGCCAGGGCGTGCGCACGATCGAGATGAGCTTCCTGCCCGACGTGAAGGTGGGCTGCGACCTTTGCCACGGCGCGCGCTTCAATCCGGCGACGCTGGCGGTCACGTGGCGCGGCAAGAGCATCGGCGACGTACTGCAGATGGAGGTCGACGAGGCGGTGGAGTTCTTCGCCAGCATGCCCTCCATCGCGCATCCGCTGCAACTGCTGCAGGACGTCGGCCTGGGCTATCTCACGCTGGGCCAGCCGTCGCCGACCTTGTCGGGCGGCGAGGCGCAACGCATCAAGCTCGTCACCGAACTGAGCAAGGTGCGCGACGACGTGGGCCGCCGCGGCCAGAAGGCGCCGCACACGCTCTACGTGCTTGACGAGCCGACGGTGGGCCTGCACATGGCCGACGTCGCCAAGCTGATCAAGGTGCTGCACCGCCTCAGCGACGGCGGCCACAGCGTCGTCGTCATCGAGCACGACCTCGACGTCATCGCCGAGGCCGACTGGGTGATCGACATGGGCCCCGAAGGCGGCTCAGCCGGCGGCAAGGTGGTGGCGGAAGGCCCGCCGGAGCACCTGGTGGCCAGGCGGACGCACACGGGCATCGCGCTGGGGCCCGTACTGGCGCGGGCCGACTAGAAGGCTTGCAGGCGTCGTGGAACGCGGCCGATAGCCCGTCAATTCGCGACAATCCTGAATCAATGCGATTCAATGTGCCAGGCCTTGCAAGGTGCCAGGTCTTGCACCGTGCAAGACCTGGCACCCAAGCCGCGATCGCGGCGCGTGCAGCCCGCAGCGACCAGGTGATCCTGCTGACCAGCCACGTCGAGCCGCATGTGCCGGTGCGCGACACCTGGGTACTCGGAGGCTAGTTCTTCTTCGCGCTCGCGACGGCGTTGCCCGGGGCCGGCACGTAGCCGTCGTTCAAGGTCTTGAGGAACGCGACGACGTCGGCGATCTCGGCCTCGGTCATCGTCGGCTTGTCGCCCGGCTTGCTGCCGAACGGCCCGTCCTTGTTGAGGTTGCCCTGGTACTTCTCGGGCAGGTCGGCGAAACGGGCTGACTTGCTGCGGCCGTAGACGCGCTGCGGGGCGCTGTCGCGCAGCGCGTAGAAGCGCACGGCCTCGTCAAGCTTCGTGTAGACGCCGTTGTGGAAGAACGCGCCGCGCAGCGCCACGTTGCGCAGCGACGGCGTGCGGAACCGGCCGCAGTATTCGTCGCGGCCCTTCAGGTCCGTGCGCAGCGGGCCGCACACGCCCAGGTCGTGGTACGCCGGGCTCGCATTGGCCGGGATCGCGCGGTTGCGCGGGACGCCGATGGCGATCTGGCCGAAATCGGTGAAATTCGGGAACGCGCCGCGCTTGATCGTGCTGAGGTGGCAAGAGGCGCAGTTGCCCTTCGTCGCGCCGTCGAAGATCGCCAGACCGCGCATCTCGGCGGGCGACAGCTTGACCTGGCCGCGCAGGAACGCGTCGTACTTGCTGTCGTAGGGATAGAAGTCGGCGGGACTCTGCTGGAACACCTCGAGTGCCAGCACCAGGCCGTTCCAGGCGCGCTTCGGATCGTCGAACACGTGCGGGCCGAACGCCTCGCGCATCGCCCCCGCGTTGGGCGAGGCCTGCAGCTTGTCGACCACCGACTCACGACTCGTGTTGGCCATCTCGAACGACGACAGCAGCGGCGCGGCCGCCTGTTCGTGGGCCGAGTCGGCGCGGCCGTCCCAGCCGAGGCCCCCGGTGGGGCCCTGGTCTTCGCTGTCGTTGCCGTCGTTGTCGAAGAAGTGTTCCTGGAACTGGGGAATCGACTGGTGGTATTTCAGGGACGGCACGGCGCGCACGCCGGGCAGCGTCTGCCCGGGACCGCCGAGCTGCACCGCCAGGTGGTTCGCGGGTCCGTAGGCGTGTGCGGGATCGTGGCAGGAGGCGCACGACATGCGGCCCGACGCCGACAACGAGCGATCGGCGAACAACGCCCGGCCGAGCGCCGTGAGCGTCTTCACGTCGGGCTTGCGTTCGAACGGCGTCGCGTAGAAAGGCGTCGCCGTCGCAACGGGGGCCGGCGCGGAGAGGCTTGTCGGCGCAGTGCCGGCAAGGGCGAGGAGCGTGGCGGGCAGCAGCAACCAGGACGGGCGGAACAGGAGCGGAGAGAGGCGAAACACGACGGGCTCGGAACGGTTGAAGCGCAACGCGGCAGGCTAGCGGGGCCATATGGCAACCGTGTGACAGCGCCGTGACGTGGTGGGGCGTCCTCGATTACACGCCGCTGTCACACGAGCCCGCGATGCTCGCCCTTTTCCCGAAGACCGGCTCAGGAGGCCAGCCCATGAAGAACCCCATCAAGTTCGCCACGATCCTCACCCCGCTCGCCGTCGCGAGCGTGCTCGCGCTGAGCGCCTGCGGCGATAGCGACAGCCCTGTCGATACCACGACGCAGCTGAAGAACAAGGTGCAGAACATCGTCGTGATCTACGCCGAGAACCGTTCGTTCGACAACCTGTACGGCAACTTCCCGGGCGCGAACGGCTTGAGCACGGTCGTCGATTCGTCCGGCAACCCGACGTCCAGCTACGTCGCGCAGAAGGACCGCGACGGCACCACCGTGCTGACCACGCTGCCGCAAACCTGGAATGGCGTCACCGCCCCGGGCAGCAGTGTCGTCATCACCGCCGCCCAGAGCGCCGGCCTGAAGAACGCGCCGTTCTCGATCGAGACGGCCTTCACGGCCGCCAACGGCGCCGGTGCGAAGCTGGACACCTCGATCGTCACGCGCGACCTGTACCACCGCTTCTTCGAGAACCAGATGTCCATCAACGGCGGCAAGAACGACATGTTCGCCGCGTGGGAAGACGCCGGCGGCCTGACGATGGGCCACTTCGACTACAGCGCCTCGCCGCTGTACAAGCTCGCGCAGGCCAACGTGCTGGCCGACAACTTCTTCGAAGGCGCCTTCGGCGGCTCGTTCCTCAACCACCAGTACCTGATCTGCGCCTGCGCGCCGGAGTTCCCGAATGCCGACACGTCGGCGCAGCACCCCACGATCGCGGTGCTCGACAAGGATTCCGCCGGCAATTACGTGCCGCACCTGACGGCGTCGGCCAGTTCCCCGGCCTCGGCGATGGACGGCGCACCGAAGTTCCAGCTGAGCGGCAACATCACGCCGGACAACTACTTCGGCGACCACAAGTTCTACGCCGTCAACACGATGCAGGCCCCGTACCAGCCGAGCGGCAACGCCCCGGCCGCCGCGGCCTCGGCCGCCTACGCCGACACGAGCAAGGCCACCACGCTGCCGCCGCAGACCCAGACCAACATCGGCGACCGCCTGACCGCCAAGAGCGTCGGCTGGAAGTGGTACGGCGGCTCGTGGAACGCCGCGGTGACCGATGGCCAGCAAGACGCGTCGATCGCCCGCTCGGTGATCTACGCCGGCAACTCGAACGGCGTGTCGACCACCGCCAACGTGGACTTCCAGCCGCACCACCAGCCGTTCAACTACTACGCGAACCTGGACCCGGCCGCGCACGCCGCCGACCGCACGGCCCACCTGAAGGACTACACGGACCTGGTGGCCGACGCCGCCGCCGGCACGCTGCCCCCGGTCGCGTTCTACAAGCCCGAGGGCGTGTACAACCAGCACCCCGGCTACGCGAACCTGAATGACGGCGACGCGCGCATCGCCGACGTGGTGGCCAAGCTGCAGGCCAGCCCGCAGTACAAGAACATGGTCATCGTGATCACGTACGACGAATTCGGCGGCGCCTGGGACCACGTGGCCCCGCCCAAGGGCGACAAGATCGGCCCGGGCACCCGCATCCCGGCCATCATCGTCTCGCCGTACGCCAAGAAGGGCACGGTCGACCACACGCAGTACGACACCGCGTCGATCCTGCGCCTGATCACCCGCCGCTTCGGCCTGGACGCGCTGCCCGGCATCACGGCGCGCGACGCCGCGCTGCAGGCCAACGGCGCTCCGGCGATGGGCGACCTGACGAGCGCGCTGGACCTGACCAAGTAAGCCACGCGCCGCCCGACATCCCCTGGTCGAGCACCGACGCCCCGCACGCCTCGCGCCTGCGGGGCGTCTTCATTGGGGCGCGCCGCGCGCGTGTTGCGGAGCGATACTGGCGCGAATTGCTTCCACCTGCCGATACGCCATGACGCTCCCCACGCTTTCGCTCCTCGAGACCCGCATCCTGGGCGTGCTGGTGGAGAAGCAGCACACCGTGCCCGACAGCTACCCGCTGAGCCTCAACGCGCTCACGCTGGGCTGCAACCAGAAGACGGCGCGCGACCCGGTGGTCAACGCGAGCGAGGGCGACGTGCTGGCCGCGCTCGACACATTGAAATCGTTGCACATCGTGCTCGAGGGCTCCGGCAGCCGCGTGCCGCGCTTCGAGCACAACGTCGCGCGCGTGCTGAAGGTGCCGGGCCAGAGCGTCGCGCTGCTGGCGCTGCTGATGCTGCGCGGCCCGCAGACCGCCGCCGAGCTGCGCCTGAACACCGAACGCCTGCACCGCTTCGCCGACATCTCGTCGGTGGAAGGCTTCCTGGACGAACTGGCCACGCACGAGCCGCCGTTCGTCGTGAAGCTCGCGCGGGCGCCCGGGGCGCGCGAGTCGCGCTGGGCGCACCTGCTGTCGGGCCCGGTGGCCGACGCGGCGCCAGCGGGGGGCAACGCTGGCCCGGGCACGCCGATGAGCGACACCGCGCTGGGGCTGTCGGAGGTGGCGGCGCTGCGCGCCGAGCAGGTGCGGATGAAGGCCGAGCTGGAGCGGGTGCGCGCGCAGGTGGCGCGGCTGGCGAGGGAGTTGGGCGTCGACCTGGACGCCGGCGTGGCGGACGAAGGCTAGATCGCCTCGTCGTCCCCGAACAGCTTCAGCGCATCCTTGGTGGCGCGCTCGCGGTAGCCCTTGCGGCCGAACAGCTTGGTCTGCGCCTCGACGGGCAGGTCGGTGATGTTGATGACGTTCTTCGCGATCAGCGCGTCGATCACGTCTTCGATCACGCGGATGAAGTCGGCGTCGAGCGAGGCGAAACCGTCGCCCTGCGCGGGCGCGGCGCCGCCGACGAAGGCGCGCACATCGGGATGGTCGTCGGGCAGGAACTCGGCGCCGCCCTCGTCGCGGCGATGCAGGCTGTCGATGGCTCCGAGGGCGTTGCGGCGGATGAACGGCATCGGGCGATCATAGCGGCGTGGCCGCCGCCCGGGCGCGGGGTTGCGGCCCGGGGCGGCATCAGTTCACGCGATGGGCCTTCGGCCCCCGCACTCACTTGCCGGCGTTCAGGCCTTCGACATAGTCGGAGACCGCCGCAATCTCGGCGTCGCTCATGCGCGCGGCGATCGTCGTCATCTGCGGGCTGTTGCCGCGCTTGCCGGCGCGGAACAGGCCCAGCTCGGCGCTGACGTACTCGGCGTGCTGGCCGCCCAGGCGGGCGTATTGGGCGGGGATGCCGGCGCCGGCGGGGCCGTGGCAGCCGGCGCAGGCCGGGATCTGCTTGTCGGCGATGCCGCCGCGCCAGATCTTCTTGCCCAGGTCGACCGTGGCCGGGTTCTTCGACTGGCCCGGCTTGGCTTTCTTCGACTCGTAGAACGCGGCGACGTTGCGCATGTCGTCGTCCGACAGGGTCGACGCCATCGGCTTCATGATGGCGTTGTCGCGCTTGCCGGACTTGAACTCGGTCAATTGCTTGACGAGGTAGTCCGCGTGCTGCCCTTGAAGGATCGGATTGGTCGGGAGCCCGCGCGAGCCGTCCGCCGTGTGGCAGGCGGCGCAGACGGTGGCCGAGATGGTGCCGCCCTTGGCGAGGTCCGGCTTGGCCGGTCCCTTCGCTTCGTCGGCCATCACGGAAGTGGCGAACAGGGCCGCCAGGGCAACAACGTACAAGGACTTCATCTCGACGAACCCTTCAGGAGAGGCTTTTGGATGGAGCAAACCCAACGATTTTACAATGCACCATGACCGAAGCTAAGCGTACGCGCAAACCCTCCCCCCCTCGCGCCGTGCCGGCCCCCGTCTACAAGAAGCCCGTGGTGGTCTCCGACGAGGCCAAGGAAGGCCTCGGCTGGCTGCATACGGCCAAGTTCATGACGTCCGCCAGCAAGATCTCGCAGCTGCCCGCAGGCGACATGCCCGAGATCGCGTTCGTCGGCCGCAGCAACGCCGGCAAGTCGTCGGCGATCAACACGCTGGCCCAGCAGCGCCAGCTCGCATTCGCCTCGAAGACCCCGGGCCGCACGCAGCTGATCAACCTGTTCACCCTGGGTTCGCGCGAGGCGCCCGACGCGTACTTCGCCGACCTGCCCGGCTACGGCTACGCCGCGGTCGCCCGCGGCAAGAAGCTGGTGTGGCAGAAGGTGATGGCCGACTACCTCGAGGTACGGCGCGCGCTGATGGGCGTCGTGGTGATGATCGACAGCCGCCACGGCTTCACGCCGCTGGACCTGCAACTGATGAACTTCATCTCCCAGCGCGTGAAGACCGGCGAGATCAAGCTGCTGGTGCTGCTCACCAAGTGCGACAAGCTTGGGCAGCGCGACCAGGGCCTCGCCGTTGCCGCCGCCCAGGAAGTGCTGGGCGAATTCGTCACCGAGGCTTCGGACATTGCCGTCGTGCTGTTCTCGTCGCTGCGCCGCGTGGGCGTCGAGGACGTCGCCGAGCAGATGCTGGCGTGGAAGAAGGCGATGCCCGAACGCGTGCACTTCGACGTGCCGCCGCTGCCCGAAGGCGAAGGCAGCGAGACGATCGACGACGGCGAAGAAGAAGACGACGCCGAGGCCTGACCCTTCTTTCGTATTGAGAGGCCTTCGAATGACGACGACAACGGTTCCGACGCTTTACGACTGGCTGGGCGGCATCGAGGCGCTGAACCGTCTCACGACGCGCTTCTACGAACACGTCGCCCAGGACGCGCTGCTCGCACCCGTGTTCGCGCACATGGGTGCCGACCACCCGGCGCACGTCGCGGCCTTTCTCGCGGAGGTGCTGGGTGGCCCGGGGAGGTATTCGGCCGAGCACGGCGGGCATCCGCACATGATCCGCCAGCACCTCGATCGCCACCTGACCCAGGACAAGCGCCGGCGCTGGGTGGAACTGCTGCTGGCGACCGCCGACGAGTTGGGCATGCCCGACGACCCCGAGTTCCGCTCGGCGCTGGTGGGCTATCTTGAATGGGGCTCGCGGCTCGCCGTCATCAACTCGCAGCCCGGCGCCGTCGTCGACGTGCACGCGCCGATGCCCAAGTGGGGCTGGGGCGAGGTCAAGGGGCCGTACACGGGCGACTGACGCGGTGCCCTACGGCCGCCCGATGAACAGCGCGATGCCCAGCTCGCCCCGCGGCGCGTAGGTGATGCCCAGGTACATCGGCCCGAGGCTGGTGTCCGCACCCAGGTAGATGCTGCCGCCGCCGCGCAGGTGGGACAGTCGCAGCTGCGAGCGGTCGTTCACGGCATCGCCGGCCTCCAGCGACGCGCCTACGAAGAAGCCGCGCGCGAAGACCGGCGTCTGGCTCAGGCGCGTGTACCAGTTCAGGCGGCCGAACACCACCCCGTTGCCGGACAGCTGGTCTGGCCGATAGCCCGACAGCTGCTGGAAGCCACCCAGCGTGAACTGGTCGACGACCAGTTGCGAGCCCCCGTCCGCCACCTTCAGCGCGCCGTGCAGCTCGAACGTGTTGCGGCCGAACGTGTCGACGACCGTCCCTTCCACGGAGGCGCGCTGCATGTGCTCGCTGTCGACCAGGCGCCGCGTGCCGACGAAGGCTTCGCCTTCGAGCCGGTAGCCGCTCGTGGGGAAGTTGACGTAGTCCAGTTGGTCGACGACGCCGCGCACGCGCAGGCCGTCCTCCTGCCAGACCTGCGCCTGGTTGGAGCCCGTCCACGCGGCCGACAGCAGCGTGGGCGTGGTCGACGTGGTCAAGTGCAGGAAGCCGGCGCGCAACTCGCCGAGGCGGCCGAACGGCAGGCCGAGGTCCAGGCCGAACTGGCCGGTGGATTTCAGGAACTGCGCGATCTCGGCGCCGTCCTCGTTGGCGTAGACGGAGCGGTGCTGGCGGTCGCCGGAGATGTAGACGGCGGTGAACCAGTCGGAGATGTCGTCGATGTTGCGCCACAGCGGGTGGTAGATCTCCGAGAAGATCGCCGGACGCTCGCCGATCTGGACGAAATTGCGCCACTCGGTGCCGTTCTCGGTGAGCCAGTGGTGGTTGTGGCTCAGCTTGACGTCGAAGCCGCTGTGGCCGCTGAAGTCGGCGTGCAGGTCGAGGCCCGCGCGCAGGTAGTTCGGGCCCCAGGGCTTGTCCTGCAGGTCGAACATCAGGCTCTCGCCGTTGGGGCCGGTGACGAGGCGGTAGTCGGCGCGCGTGTAGTCGCCGCTAGCGGCCAGCCGGCGTGCATCGGCCTCGGCCTTCTTCGTGTCGAACAGCTCGCCGCTCTGCGACTGCAGCTTCGCCTCGAAGCGACCGGGATTGGTCGTCAGCGAGCCTTCGAACTGCACCGAGGCCAGCGGCGTCGGCCCCATCGCCGGCTGCACGTGCTGAGCGAACCACTGCGCGTACTCGGGCGGCGGGGCGGCGTAGGCCGCGAGCCGGGGCGCCTGCGTCTCGGCGTACTCGTCGCCGATCCGGATCAACTGCGCCGCGAGCGTGAAGTCGCCCGACGTGAGCTTGCCGAGGTCGGGCTTGAGCAGCAGGTCGTGGGGCCCGAGCGTGGCGATGCTGCGATCGACGTTCTGCTCGGTGAGGATCGCGATCATCTGCTGCGTGAGGCCGAACACCGACGACAGTGCCTCGCGACCCGAGATCGGCGTGCCCACGTTGACGACGATCACCACGTCGACGCCCATCGCGCGCGCCACGTCCACCGGCAGGTTGTCCACCAGGCCGCCGTCGCCCAGGAGGCGGCCGTCGACCTCCGTGGGCGCGAACACGCCCGGCACGCTCATGCTGGAACGCAGCGCCACCGCGAGATCGCCGTGCGAGAGGATCTGCGGCCGGCCGGTCTCCATGTCGGTGGCCACCGCGCGAAACGGGATCGGCAGATGGTCGAAATCGGCGACGTGCCGCACGGGCAGCGTCAGCCTGCGCAGCAGCAGCTCGAGACCCCGGCTGGACAGCGCGCCCTGCGGTGCGCTGAGCTGGCCGTCGTGCACGCCGAACTCGAGGCCGGTGGCGATCTCGAAATCCTCCTCCTTGCGACGCTGCGACAGGTAGGGACGCGGGACCCGGGTCGCGAACAACGCGTCCCAGTCGATGTTGCGCAGCTCGGTCTCGAGCTGGTCGGCGCTCATGCCGCTTGCATAGAGGCCGCCGACGATCGCGCCCATCGACGTGCCCGCGATCGCGTCGATGCGCACATGCGCGTGCTCCAGCGCCTTGAGGACGCCCACGTGCGCGAGCCCGCGCGCGCCGCCGCCCGAGAGCACGAGGCCGATGCGCGGGCGGCTGCCGTCGGCGTGTTTCGGCAGGGCCTGGACGGCGCTGGCGGCGGGGCCGGCGACGTCGGCGGCCGGCCCGGGGGTCGCCAGGGCCAGCAAGGGCGCCATCAGCACGGCAAGGAGAGTGAGGCGCGGAGTCATGGCTCGCATTCTGGGGTCAGAACGCAAGCCCGGTCGCGGCGCCATCGACGGCCGCGCCGCCGCGGGCTACTTCTTGTCCCGCTGCTGCTCGTAGGCGGTGCGATCGAAGTTGGTGTATTCCGACTTCCACGTCGCGCCCTCGTCGTCGGAGTGCCAGATCCCGAACAGCCCGAGGCCGCCGCCGTCGATGCCGATCAGGCCCTGGGTGGTGATGACCAGCCGGCGATCCAGCGGGTATTCGCCGCGCGGCACCCAGGTCTTGCCGCCGTCCGTGCTGGCATGCATCTCGCGCTTGCCGAACACCCCGCCGGGCACCAGCAGCGTGCCGCGCTGCGTGCGGAAGGGCGGGCTGACGGACACGGAGAAGTCGGACTTGACCTCGCTCCACGTGGTGCCGAAGTCGGTCGTGAGGTACAGCGATGCGAAGACACCGCCGAAGCCGCCGCCCGGCGATGTGAGGATGCCCAGCGATCCGTCGGGATTCCAGGTCATGCCGGTCAGGCGATTGTTGTTGGCCGCTTTGGTTTCGCTCCATCGGCCCGACGCGTAGTCGAGATGGCGGATCCGGCCGGAGGACAGCGCATAGCCGAGCCCGCCCGGCAAGGACCAGAGCCAGGCGCGATTGCCGCCGTTGAAGAAGTCGCTGGCCACCGAATCGCTGGCCAGGCTCGTCCAGTCGCCATGGGCCAGCGTGGCCGAGTGCAACACCTGCACCTGTTTGGCCTGCTGCAGGCCGACGTACCAGCCGTCGTGGTCGTTGCCGCCCACGAAGAACAGGTTGCCCGGCGGCAGGTTGCCCGGATCGACGACTTCCATCCGGCTGGCTTGCGGCGGCAGCCGCAGGATCGTGTCGAACTCGCCCACGGCGACGATCGCCGGGTTGTCGCCGCCGGTCGGCGCCACCGACAGCACGGACTGCAGGACGTCGCTGCCGACCACATGCCAGCGCCCGTCCTTTTCCCGCACCAGGATCGATCCGAGGCGCGTGCCCGCGACGACCCGGCCGTCGGCCAGTTCCACCGGGTCGTCGGCGCCCACCGGGCGGCCCAGCGCGTATTCCTCGATGCGGTCCTGGGCGCCGCGCGGCTCGACCCAGCCGGCGTTGACGCGACCCTGGAAGAACGGGAGCTCCTCAGGCACGAAGCGCGTCATCAGCGCCATGTTGGAGCTGACCCGCGCGCTGCGGCCCACCACGACGCTGGTGTTGACCGGCGTCACGATCAGCCGGCCCAGGTCGGTGGCCTCGCCGACGACGATGCGAAAACGTCCGATGCGCTCGCGCATGCCCGGCGAGATGAGCAGGTAGCGGCGCGTCTGGAAGTTGTCGAACTGCAGGAACTGGTACTCGCCGGCCGGCAGCACGCCCACGAACAACGCCGTGTCGCGCGAGAGCCCGGGCGCCATCTGGCGCAGCGTGAACTGGCCGCCCGGCGAGCCGTCCGGCAGCGGGCTGCGGAACACCGTCAGGCTGTCCATGGCCGTGACCTGGGCGGTGTTGCCGGTGACGGTCACCGCCACGACGCTCTGGTCGGCGCGCGGCGCCTGCTTGGCCGGATCCAGGGCCGCGGTCGTCGTCGAACACCCCGACAGAACCACGATGGTGGTCGCCAGCAAGGCGCCTGCCCAGCGCCGGGCGCGATTGAACTCGGTCATCTTTCCTCCCTCGGGGCCCCTCGATGCGGAGGCCGCAGCGCGCATTCTAGTGAGCGTCGCGGGAGCGCCCGAGCGAGGGCCGGCGCGCGGGCAAAAAAAGGGACTGCCGAGGCAGTCCCTTTCATTGGTCGCAGTGGACAGGGCCCGGGTCGCCTCGCGGCGTCCCGGGAGCGGACATCACATGTCCATGCCGCCCATGCCGCCCATGCCACCCATTCCGCCGCCACCCATGGCCGGCGCGTCGTCCTTGGCCGATTCGGCGACCATGCATTCGGTCGTCAGCATCAGCGAGGAGACCGACGCGGCGTTCTGCAGCGCCGTGCGGGTGACCTTCGTCGGGTCCAGGATGCCCATGTCGATCATGTCGCCATAGGTGCCGTTGGCAGCGTTGTAGCCGTAGTTGCCCTTGCCGGCCAGGACGGCGGCGACGACGACCGAGGCTTCTTCGCCGGCGTTGTAGACGATCTCGCGCAGCGGCGATTCGACGGCCTTGAGCACCAGCTTGATGCCGGCGTCCTGATCCGGGTTGTCACCCTTGAGCTCGCCAATGGCCTGGCGCGCGCGCAGCAGCGCGACGCCGCCACCAGCGACGATGCCTTCTTCGACGGCCGCGCGCGTGGCGTGCAGCGCGTCTTCGACGCGAGCCTTCTTTTCCTTCATCTCGACTTCGGTCGCGGCACCGACCTTGATCAGTGCAACACCGCCGGCCAGCTTGGCCACGCGCTCTTGCAGCTTTTCACGGTCGTAGTCGCTCGTGGCTTCTTCGATCTGGATGCGGATCTGCTTGACGCGGGCTTCGATGTCGCCAGCGGCGCCGTTGCCGTCGATGATCGTCGTGTTTTCCTTGCCCACTTCGATGCGCTTGGCTTGGCCCAGATCGGCCAGCGTGACCTTGTCCAGCGCCAGGCCGACTTCTTCGGCGATGACCTTGCCGCCCGTCAGGATGGCGATGTCTTCCAGCATGGCCTTGCGACGATCGCCGAAGCCCGGAGCCTTGACGGCCACGACTTTCAGGATGCCGCGGATCGTGTTGACCACGAGGGTCGCCAGCGCTTCGCCGTCGACTTCTTCGGCGACGATCAGCAGCGGACGGCCGGCCTTGGCGACTTGTTCCAGCGTCGGCAGCAGGTCACGGATGTTCGAGATCTTCTTGTCGAACAGCAGGACGAACGGGTTGTCCAGCAGCGCGACTTGCTTCTCGGGGTTGTTGATGAAGTACGGCGACAGGTAGCCGCGGTCGAACTGCATGCCTTCGACGACGTCGAGTTCGTTGGCCAGGCTCTTGCCGTCTTCGACGGTGATGACGCCTTCCTTGCCGACCTTGTCCATCGCTTCGGCGATGATCTGGCCGATCGAGTCGTCGGAGTTGGCCGAGATCGTGCCGACCTGGGCGATTTCCTTGGACGTCGTCGTCGGCTTCGAGGCCTTCTTCAGCTCGGCGACCAGGGCGGTGACCGCCTTGTCGATGCCGCGCTTCAGGTCCATCGGGTTCATGCCGGCGGCCACGTACTTCATGCCTTCGCGAACGATGGCTTGCGCCAGCACGGTGGCGGTGGTGGTGCCGTCACCGGCGTTGTCGCTGGTCTTGGAAGCGACTTCCTTGACCATCTGCGCGCCCATGTTCTGGAGCTTGTCCTTCAGCTCGATTTCCTTGGCCACGGACACACCGTCCTTGGTGACCGTCGGGGCGCCGAACGAACGCTCGAGAACGACGTTGCGACCCTTCGGGCCCAGCGTGACCTTGACCGCGTTGGCCAGGATGTTCACGCCTTCGACCATGCGAGCGCGGGCGTCCGCGCCAAAAATGACGTCTTTAGCTGCCATGAGATGTTTCTCCGGAATTCAGTGAATGAGGGGTTCAGGACGGCGGCGGAATCACGAGTGAGACTGCGGCCGGGGCGTCTGCCACCTGGCCGGCGAGGCCGGCCAGCCTGGGGGCGCGAAGCGCTGCGCTTCGCGCGCTGTGCTTACTTCTCGACGACGGCGAAGAGGTCTTCTTCGCGCATCACGAGCAGTTCGTCGCCGTCGACCTTGACGGTCTGGCCGCTGTACTTGCCGAACAGCACGCGATCGCCGACCTTGACGTTCAGGACGATGAACTCGCCCTTGTCGCTGCGCTTGCCCGGGCCGACGGCCAGGACTTCGCCCTGGTCCGGCTTTTCGGCAGCGGCGTCGGGGATGACGATGCCAGAGGCGGTCTTGGTTTCTTGTTCCAGGCGCTTGACGACAACACGGTCGTGCAACGGACGAAGCTTCATTTCATCTCCTTCAATGCAATCGCAGTAAGACTCGCGGCGGGTTATCACGAATGTGAGTACACGCTCGCATAGTTCGGGGCAAGTGCTCCGGCGGCCCACGCCACCATCGCTAGCACTCGCGTCTGTTGAGTGCTAGCAAGCATTATAGGGACCGGTTGTGACGATTCAAGAGTGGGGTTGTGGGCGGATGTGTCGGGCTCCAAGTGTCGGTTCTCAGTGCATCCCGAATTTTGTTCATTCGAAATCGAACTGATGTCGACAACCGCTGAACTTGGCTTCTCACCAGGAGTGGAACTCGTCAGTGGCGAATTTGCGGTGCGCGCCGAGACGCGTGCGACGCTGGTCGCCTACCTGTCCTTTTACGGCGCCGGTGTCACGAGCGTCTCGGGTGTTCTAAGAAGCACCGTTGAAAGGAAAGACGAGGCGGCCGCCGGAATGAACCTAGCCAACCGATGGCTCTCCCATGGTTTGGCCGATGAATGGCTCCTAGACAACGGACCAGAATTCCACGCCGAGGTGTTCAAGGCGATGTGTTGGGAGCTAGCTTCGGCTTGCCAGAGCCGCGTACCTCGTTGGCGACGCGTACCTCATTAGCCTGGGCCACTTTGCCGTGCGCATTGCGAAGCTTCAACGTGTTGTTGAACTTGCCCAAGTTGGATGGCGCTGCCAGTTCCGGACGCACGCGCCTGCCTCTCTCTTTCTTCTTCTTGCTCTTCCTTCTCTTTGTCGTGATGAGACTTGATGGAGAAGAACACGACCGTGCCTAACACGAGCAACTTGAACGTGATAAAGACTATAGGAACCCAATCCATGATTTCCTCAATACGCCGCATCAGCAGCCCAGACAATGGTTCAAGCCGAATTGGATGCTGCATGGGATCCCATGACAATCCTTTTGCTTGTAGCCGTTACTGTGCCAAAACAGTCGCCGAGATCACAGGCTCAGATTCGTCAAAAAACAGCGGATCAGATGAACAGAATGGGGGCTTTTCCAGCAAAAATCTTGTGAAAGTACAGTGATGATCAATCCGCTACTTGTGCATATCAGTTGCACACGATGACGAAGCACCATGAAGCGCTATGAAGCCCTGGCACAAGAGATCGCCGAGTCCATTGCGCACGGCCAGTTGCGGCCGGGCGAGCGTGTGCCTTCGGTGCGGGAGGCGAGCCGCAGCAGGGGCGTGAGCCCGTCCACCGTCTTCGAGGCGTACTACCTGCTGGAAGCGCGCGGTCTGATCGAGGCCCGCCCCCGTTCCGGCTACTTCGTCAGCCACACGGTGAACTGGCAGCAGGAGCCAGAGAGCTCCAGGCCGGTGACGAAAGAGCGCGCCGTCGAGGTATCCGAACTGGTCTTCCAGGTGCTGGGCCACGCCAGGAATCGGGCCCTCGTGCCGATGGGTTCGGCCTTCCCCAGTCCACTGCTGTTCCCCTTGCCCAAGCTCGCGCTCGCCACGGGCAAGGCTCTGCGCCGGCTGGACCCGTGGCGCACGGTCGAAGACCTTTCGCCCGGCAGCGCCGCGCTGCGCCGCCAGATCGGCCTGCGCTATCTCGGCATGGGCTGCGGCGTGGACACCGAGGAACTGGTCATCACCAACGGCGCGATGGAAGCGCTGAACCTCTGCCTGGAGAGCGTCACCCAGCCCGGCGACCTGGTGGCCGTTGAGTCGCCGACCTTCTATGCCGCGCTGCAAGCGCTGGAACGCCGCAGCCTGCGCGCCGTCGAAATCGCCACCCATCCGCGCACGGGCATCGACGTGGCCGCGCTGGCCGCGGTCATGGACCGGCATCCGGTCAAGGCATGTTGGCTCATGCCCAACTTTCAGAATCCCCTTGGCAGCCTGATGCCGGACGACGCCAAGCAAGCCCTGGTGGAACTGCTCGCCAAGCGCGAGGTGCCGCTGATTGAAGATGACGTTTATGGCGAGCTGTATTTCGGCGCCAGCAAACCCCGGCCTGCCAAGGCGTGGGATCGCGCGGGCTGGGTCATGCACTGTAGTTCCTTCTCCAAGTCGCTGGCGCCGGGCTACCGCGTCGGCTGGGCGGCGGCGGGCCGCTACGCTGGCGAGGTCGCGCAGCGCAAGCTGATGAGTTCCATCGCCGCGCCCTTGCCCTCGCAGGAGGGCTTGAGCGAATACCTTGAACATGGCGGTTACGACCGGCACCTGCGTCAGTTGCGAGCGACGTTGGCGCAGCATCGCAATACGACGCTGCGCGACATTGCGAAGCACTTTCCGCCCGGCACGCGGGCCACGCGGCCGGAAGGCGGCTACTTCATCTGGGTGGAACTGCCCCCGAAGATCGACGCGCTGGAACTCCACAGGCTGGCCCTTTCGCAGGGCATCAGCCTGGCGCCGGGCCACCTGTTCTCGGCCGACCATCGCTTCAAACACCATGTGCGGATCAACTTCGGGCATCCCGACCACAAGAGCTTCCACGCGGCGCTCAAGACGGTGGGAACCATTGCTCGGGCGCTGGCGGCCTGATGCGGCCGGCCCGATGACGCCATGCCCTGAGGTCAGGCGCTGATCCACCCCGGCGCATAGTCCATACCTCATGTGACCCACAGCGAACTCCGCGCATGCAGCGCTGGCTGATGGGTATTGAAACTAGATCGCGAGTTGCTGCGAAAGACCTTCAGCTACCGAGGGTGACCAAGCCCGCTCAGAGTCCCAATCGCGGACGCTGCGCTGCCCCGCCCGCCGGGCTGCGTGTTTCGGGAGACTGCAAAGCAGCGCGAGCTGCCGCTCGGGTTCGCGGGCCAGAAGTCAGGTTGCACCTGCAAAGCCGCCGGTGAGCCACAGACCGCTGGTCGCATCTGCCTGAATCCTCGACATGAACGCCACATCGAGGATGTGTCGGATCAGAAAGTTGCTCCGTGAGCTCGGATCCCGAATTCTGTTCATTCAAAACCGAACTAGGTGTTTAGTCCCGGCATTTGATGGATCGGATTGATGATGAATCGATCAGGCTCTGAAGTCCAGCAAGAGCATATGTATTCGTAAGGCGTAAGCCCCTTGAGGGTCTTCAGGCGCCGAGCGAAGTTGTAGGCGTCAATGAAGTCCTGCAGGTGCTGTCGAAGTTGGTCGTGACTGTCGTAGTGGTAGCGCTTGACGGTAGCCTCCTTGATTGTTCGGTTCATGCGTTCGACCTGGCCATTGGTCCAAGGATGGTTGGGTTTGGTCGTGCGGTGCTCGATGTTCTTGGCCGTGCACATGCGATCGAACATGTGCATGCGCAGCCTGGCGGTCGGGCCGCTTCTGCGAGATGGCAAGTCGCAGAACTGGATCCCGTTGTCGGTCAGAACCGTGTGAACCTTGTAGGGCACGACACCGAGAAGGTCGTGCAAGAACGCAGTGGCAGTCTCGACAGTGGCTTGTTCTTCGAGTCGCGCGAAGGCGAACTTGGAGGTACGGTCGATAGCAACGAACATGTACAGCTTGCCTTGGGCTGTACGCACCTCGGCAATGTCGATATGGAAGTAGCCAATCGGGTAGCGCTTGAAGGCCTTGCGCGCAGGCTTGTCGCCCTCGACATGGGGCAGTCTGCTGATCCCATGACGCTGCAGACAGCGGTGCAGTGACGATCGAGTGAGATGGCCGATGGTCGGCTGCAACGCGAATAGGCAGTCATCCAAGGGCAGCAACGTATGCCTCCGAAAGGCCACGATCATTGCCTCTTCCTCAGGGGACAACACGTTGGATTTTGGCTGCCGAGGGCCAGTTGGTAGGTCTGCTGCAGACCCCCGCCGCTTCCACTTGGCGATAGTTTTCGGATTGACCCCGTAGCGCTTGGATAGCGCCCTCAGGCTCTCTTGACTCCCTTGTATAGCTCGACGGACTGCCTCTGTCGTAGTGGCGCAGCCGTGAAGAACCTGGCCCATAGTGCCTCCTTCCATTGAGAGGAAAAGAATGCACCATCAAACCCTGGGATCAAACACCTAG
>Ga0307516_10003334_pt1 | contig 20778 bp, 25 predicted proteins | sample 19_EM_MG_FD_203310 | JGI IMG/M metagenome (GOLD analysis project Ga0307516, IMG submission 203310) | Populus trichocarpa ectomycorrhiza microbial communities from riparian zone in the Pacific Northwest, United States - 19_EM | ecosystem: Host-associated > Plants > Roots > Unclassified | place...
CGTTCCCGTTCCCGTTCCCGTTCCCGTTCCCTTCCCGTTCCCGTTCCATTCGCGTTCCCGTTCCCGTTCCCCCCCCCGCTTCCGCTCCCGCTCTCGCTGGAGTCACCAGAACTCACTCGAGTACCTTGGAGAACCGCCGCCGTTACAGGTGTCGGTTTTGTTCCACCCGCAGTGGCGTCGGTGTTGCTTTTGTTCTTCGTTCCTGTATTTGCTCGTGATGCTCCTGCTCGCCCTCCTTCGCTTTCTCGTTGCGGAATTGGGGGGGGGGGAGGGGGGTTCTTTGCTCGTTCCACGGGATGCCGAAAAGAAAAGTGTTGCTACCAGTTGAGGGGTAGTAAGAAGCATGGCATTTCTAGAAGGTGGGGCGGCGGTTTCTTAAGGGAAGTCCGCCGCCACTAGCGCTAGCCGCTAGCGTCACTCTGTGACTACACACGACGAGCCCTAAGTGCAACCCTAGACGGCACACCAGTGTGGCGTCCACTGTATCCGGAATCCTCCTCCTACAAAAAACCGACAAATTCAATTGCGTCCCGAAAGAATACACACTTAGACCGTTTCAGTTTCAACCCTTCTTGTCGGCATACTCCCAGGCACTTCCGTAGGTGTGTCTTGTGGTCTTCGGTTGACATGGAATAAATCATGACATCGTCCATGTAGACTATGATGAAGTCTTGGAGCTCGGAGTTCGATGCCAAAATCCGTTTGATCATTCGCATGAATGCTGCTGGTCCGTTAGCTAAGCTAAACAGGAGTACACGCCACTCGTATAGTTCGAATTTAGTGACAAATGCCGTCTTGTGTGCGTCTTCCGATCTGATGGCCATCTGGTTGTATCTGGCATACATGTCGATCTTCGAGAATACCTTGGTGCCCTGTAACTTATCGATCAAATCTTCTGTGCTAGGCAAAGGAAATCGGTGTTTTGTCGTAATGCGATTGGATCTCTGTAATCGATGTACATTCTCAATGTTCTGTCCTTCTTCGGAATGAAAATAACCGGCGCTCCGTACTTGGATGTGGATTCCATCAGCCATCCGTTTTTCAAAGCGGCTTCTATCTGCTTATATAGCTCCTCCTCTTCATTCTGGCGTATTCGATACGGGTTCTTGAACGGTGCTTTACTGTTGGGTTTGGTGATAATCTGGTACTTCTCCTGTGAATCTGATGGGAGTCCTGTTGGTATGGCGAAGATGCCTTGATACTCGTTTAGTATGCTTGTGGCCTTCTCTTCTGCCTCTTCTGTTTCTATCTCGGCGTCACTGCATACCATCTCATGGCTCACCATCCGGACTTCCACCTGAATACCAACTTTATCTATCCACTCTGCTAGCCTTCTGTCTCCTAACTCTCCTTGTCCCAACTGTGTTGGACATTCTTCCCATAATTCGTCCATCCATACAAGATTAAGCCGTGCTCTTTCGCCATTGCCTGTATTTTCTCCTTCCGCCCCTTTCCTTCCCTTGGTCGTAGTCCCACTAGAGTATGTCTGTGCACTCAGTTGTGTTTTTTCTCTTCTGGTGTGTCCGATATCCACATGCAGTTCTTCTTGTGGTCTATTTCGTGGCGCAGGTTTAAGTCCGCTAACCATGGCTTTCCAAGCAGGACATCATAAGTATCAATATCGTAAACGGTAAATGTCGGGTTGTAGGTATAGTCCTTTCCGAGACGGATAGTCAGGTCTACTCTTTCTCTTCTCATTCTGGGCAGCGGCCCTTCTGCTATTTTTCCCAGTCTTATTGTCATCCAACCTTCTTACCTCACTTCTAACTTCGCTCCTGCTCTCTTTAATTGTGATATGTATTCTGGTGATATGTAGTGCTCACTCGCTCCATCGTCTTGTAAGGCCTCCACCGGTAATCCGTCATTAAGTTCTCGTTGCTGGCGTTTATTTGATAGGGGTAGTAATACTGTTCCTTGAAAACGTAATAACTCGTTGCTGTTTTTGTTGTTTTCTGATAATGTTAAGGCATGGGTAAGTATGTCTGCTGCTGCTTTGGGGTCGTGTATTACCCCTATACCTTCTCTTCGGGATGTCTCCACAGCCGAGCTATCCCCTCTCAGTTTTCCAACTCTAACATACTGTCAGAGATCTCGTCTGAGTCTCCCCCGGATTTGCTTGCTTCTGTTTTTCTATACTCTCCTCCCTTTCCTTTCCCTTCCTGCGGCTTCCACACTCTTGACTTCTTTCTAGGATCCTTGCAGTCCCGGATCAGGTGGTCTTTGCTGCCACATACGAAACAGGATAATTTTGACCCTGTCCTCAGCTGCTTCTGATTTCCTTTCTTCTGCCATGCCTTCGACCAGAGGGCCTGAAACCTGGTCTCGATCCTGTCCAAGTCCATTGGATCTCCAGTAGTTGCTGTGGGTTGGGGCGAAGATGCTATTATCAGCTTGTCATTGTGTGCGCGGTCGATCGAGTCGCCGATTCGCATGATGTCATCTAGTGACTGTTGGGTTTTGGTGCCCTTGACAGGTTCCATTGACGCTACTGTCATATACGCTGAGTATACCCTCGTTATTGGTCCGTCCTTTCCAGCTTTCTTTTCCAGATTGGTCGCCTTCCACAGCTTGAGAATATATCTCTTCACGTGTTGTGCTTCTGTTTCAGCGGATACTACCTTTGCTGTTTGGCCACCGATATATGCCTCCATAAGGTGTAGCCGGTTGACAAATTCTCAGAACTTGTCATTGAACCAAGCAATTGACGAAGTGGGCATGAGGTTGTCCATGTCCTTCTGCACCTGACGAAGTACATCTTGTGGTAGGTATTCCGCAGTAAATTTCTGCTTGAACTCAGTCCAGCTAATCTCCATTCTTGCATCTGGCCAGGTCGTACTTCCCCATTCGTTGGCCGTACCCTTGAGGTATGAGATTGTGTAACGTGCCCACGTGGCCGTTGAATCGGCAGTACCGCAATCTTGAGCTCGTAGGTAGAAAATATTTTCGATGGTGGTAAGCTATGAGTATACCGCAGCGACGGACTTCTCCCTGCTAAATGTGTCTATACTCTTTGACTTGACCGTGAAGGTGCATGGCCATTGTGTGGTCTGGCTCGGTTCCTCCCGCGATGCGGTTGCTGTGCTGGTCCGTACCGCATCGATGGCCTTCCGCAGGTTGTTCGTGACTTTCGCGTTCACCTCCCTGGTCTTCGTGAGTGCAGTGACGGTTTTCGTGTAGGCCTCTCGTGATGCTTTGAGTTCTTCCTGCATCATAGTCAGCTGTAATGTCATCTTTCCTTCCAGCTCCTTCGCTGTCACCTGATAGCATGCTGTTTGAGCCTGAGCCGTTGCAAGGTCCTTCCTAGTCTGCTCCAACTCTGCATTCTGCTTCATCGTCAAACCTTCCATCTCAAACCTTAACTGTCCTGCCATGTCACATATAGCCTCCACAAACTCCACATCTGCTGGTTCTGCCATGTTCGTGAGCCCTCTGTCGACAATCGTTTGTCGCTAGTTCACTCATGCTTGGGATCTCCGGTCATAGGCCACATTGTAGTCGAGGGGCCCCATTGGTTCCTCCATCGTTTCGTCAAACGTGGTCGCCATCGTGCCGTATTCTGCTGTGTTTGCGTACGGTGTAACGCTCGTAGGGGTTCTGAGGTCTCTGTCGAACTGGTGTTGCTACCAATGTAGGACTCACATACAGTAGGGGTAGGATCGTGACATAGAAGAGTCTTAGTCTCTATTCGCTGCGAGCTCTCGCCTCTAATACTACACGTCGGCACTTAACCCTATTGGTTGTTGCCCAGCCTTACTCTTACACGTGCCTCTAGCTATTTACATAGTATCTTACATAGACTCCTACAGCCTCCGTGTCTCCTACAAGTTCCCTAATGAGGGAGCCCTCGTTTTGCTCGATGATGACAGACACCGCCTGGGGTGCGGCGGTCCAGCCGGTCTCCCCACTAGACTGACATCGTGGCCTCCGTGAAGCCGAAGTGCGCGATTTTTTGAGTTTGTCGATCGGAAATCAGGGCACTCTCAGCGATGAGTTTCGATTGTCGGGGGTTGGTGGTGACGGGGCGGGTGGCGGTGGCTTGGGGTGAGGCTGGACTCCCAACTCAAACTGAGGGACCATCACGCGATCCGGCTGAAGAACAGGAAGAATGCGAGGGCACGCCTCCGCCGGCTCGCACGGCATATGGGGTTCTCTCCGGCTAACTGCAGAAAGGACATGACGGCGTGCCTTCAGTCAGTCGCCATGTTCGGATCTGAGCGATGGTGGAAGGGCGACAATGCCCCAAGGACCATCAGCCAGCAAACGAGTTAAAGTTCGTTGGAATATAGTGATCGATAGAGATGAAGATAGTGAATTGATTGATTGATATGTAGTCGGGGGCAGAACATTCTCTCTATATACAACGGGCCTCGGGGACTTGCGAGTCGCCAGCGGGTAAGGATGTAAGACTGTCTCCCGAGCCGGTACTCCGAGACTCGGCCAGCTGTCATCTCCGGACGCCCATTATTCTGACACAGCTCCTGGGTAACCAAGAAGCTCGAGGAACGACAGGCTGCTTCCGGACAACAAACCTTGGCGGCCTGTCGATGAAGTCAGGACTCAGAGCAGCGACCCCGCAGCTGGAAAACAGGCAGCGGCGGTTCGGACATCGGCTACTCAGCCTGCCGCTCGGAGATCAGGCGAGGGAGTTAGTTCGCGCACCGACAGCCATCGGTCGGAGACTCGTGCATGCCCTGGCATACGCGGGCAGGATGGAGACCACAGTTCTGCTAGAGGAGCCAGAGACCCTCGATGCAGAGATGATGCAGGACGAGGAGGCCGAAGACTAGGCCGAAGCAGAGAACGCACGGCCTGGACTCACAATGTTCATTGACGGGTCGCGACTAATGACGGAGCTACCTTTCACGAACCTGGCGTGATAGGCTTCTGGGCGCGGCCGCCGGAGCCACCCTGACCATCGCTAGTCTACAGTTCGTCCGCGTCACCACTGCTGCCCCTTCCTTCGTCATCTGCAGCTAAACCAGCCGCACACGCTCAAACGCACCACCTCCCCACGATGCCACTCTGGTAGCCGATATCTGGAATGCCGTGTGAGAAGGTGAGTCCCTGTCTGTTCTGTTTCCGCTTAATTGCGATTGCGCGTCCTTTTTGTGTTATCCTAACGCGTCTCTGTTTTTGCTATAGTTACCGTATAAACCCAGATGAGTCCTACTTTTGAACCCGGTTTAGCGCGCGCTAGTCCGCATATGGATAGCGCCTTGGCGGCAATTGAACGTCACTTAATTAGGAGGTCGTGAGGTCGTAGCTCGCAGTCGCCCTTAAGCCAGCATTGCGAGAATGTTAGATGTAGCCCTTTACAAAATACCCACGGAAAATCAAAACTACCAGAATCACAGAGGCAATAATGGGAAGTAGCAAAGTCAATTTCACTACACCAAACGCGCTTGACGCTGCTATATTGCAATTCACTGCTCTCGTTCTTACACCTATACTTCAAGAAGCTACGGGCGAAAGTTTAGACTACTAAGATGAAGATGATCATCTTTCGAAGCTGGTTGGCCCTCCACCTCTATCACTTCGCAAACCGAAACCGAAGACCGGCCTGAGGGTCAGGTAACTGTAGACCACTCGCGCAAGTTTACTCGCTGTTTCCTGCCCACCGTACCTGACCAACTCTAGGGATAATCAACTCCTTATAGCCGCCCACCCTTCCTCATCACCGACGGCGTGTGTTCGACAGGCTCGACGGGGTCGGCGCGCGCGTCCCCGGCGGACGCATCCTCGGCAGGCTCGGAGTACGAGGTTTCAGCAGTCTCGGCGGACGCCCCCCTCGGCAGGCTCAGCGCACACGGTCTCGGCATGTTGGTGGTTCGGTGGACGCGCTCTCTGCTGGCATGTTCTCGACAGGCTTGGTATCGGCAGGCTCAGTGGGCACTGTGCACAAGCAAGGGAAAACTTCCTGTTGAACCGGTGGGTTTAGCTTGAAGAAGTAAGTGGCTGGAGATGGTGCGTGGGCAGTGTGTGGTTGGGTAGGTGCCAGTCAAGAGCACCGGCGGGTGACCAACCAACGTAGGAAAGAATAAGTGCTACTCAGAAGCGCCGTCCGAGGAAACGAGATATCACACTGGGTGTGGTGACAAGACCACCGAAAAGAGAGACCGATGGGACGAGCTTGACCAGTAATGCCGAAACACTTGCGATGAACGATACTGAGACACGACTAACAATCTGGAGCTACTTGCGCGGTACGACGGAATCACTTCCAATGAAGGAGACCGAGACACGAGCAGCGATCCGAAATCACCCAAGACACGACAAGTGATCCGGAATCATTTGCGTCAAACGACACCGAGACGCCAGTAACGATCCGAGATTCCTCAGGACCACCGACAGGACGAGCGCTGCAAGTGATCTGGAATCACTTGTGCCAACCGACGGAATCACTCGCGGCGAACGATCGAATCGGTTGCAACGAACAATACCGAGATACGAGTATCGATCCGACATCGCTCAATACCGATTGTACGAGCACAACAAGTGATACGGAATCACTTGCAACGGACGACACCGAGACACGAGTAGCGATCCGAGACCGCTCAAGACCTATAGGACGAGCACGAACCCTCGCCAGGACGACCAGAGTTTCCGCGAGTGCTAGACGAGAAGCGCCGAAGCGCTAAACGGCATTCCGGTAGATACCCCGCAGCCACCGCGGCAGGCAAGGACTGACCGAGAGGCTACAATGAGGGACATCCTTACACTTCACCTGAAACAGGGGGAAGTACTTGCCCTACCCCGATGAGCAACGCAAGCAGCTCCCCGAGAGGGTTAACCAACCTGCATAGCAGACGAAAGCCCTACGGAGTAGGCAGACCGAGGAGCTACGTTGCTTGTCGATCCAGACGGGTGTGCGGAAGTCAGGGTCTCGACACTGCCGGTTACGTAGTGCTATGGAAGAACGGCTAGTCCTGGGTGGGCATCAAAACTTACATAGGATTCAGCCAAGATGCTTACGATGCGGAGTGCGCCGCCCTCACCGGGGGCACTGGAATCGGCTTCGCAGAGGCAGACGACCACGGGGCGGGTCACATCTTCATGGACGCCCAAGCCGCCATCAGACGGATGGCCTCACGTGAGTCTGGCCCCAGCCAAAAATACGCACTCCAGACAAGGAAGCACATCACAGTGCTACAGAAAACCCAGCCGGATATCGTCACGGAGATCCGGCAGTGCCCAACGCACAGAGAAATACCAAGGAACTAGAAGGCCGACGAACGGGACAAGCTCGTGTCGGAGGAGCCAGACGCCCGCCTGGTCGAATGGCTTAGCTCCATGGACCAACCGGGGGCACGCAAGATGCCGCTCCTCAGTCCCTCGGGCACCTCAAGCGGGAGATCGCGAAGAGGGAATGAGCATAAGCCTGGCAGTGGGCTGCGGGCAGAACTCCAGGAAGAAATATAAGATGCCGGAGAGTCAGAGGCCCAACGGCGCGGTTGCGGGTATTCCCAAGAGGCTCGCCTCAAGGTTCTACCACCTGAATATAGGTCACTTCTTATCCGGGCTGTACGTATATTGGACAAAGAACCGCCCGACGGCCCAGTGCTGGTGGTGTCGATATCAGAAGCAGACGAGGGACCACGTCTTCAAGGTGTGTTCCAAGTGGAAGGGTCAGCAGAAGATACTGTGGGCGCAGGTGTTGAAGCAAAGCGGGAGGAGGAGACACCGGTTCACAATCTGGCACCTCCTTGCCGGCAAGAGGTGCAGCTGGGCGGTATTGGACTTCCTCTCTACTACAGATGTAGGTAGGCTAGTGCCGACTGAGGGAGACGCGGGGAGCCAGGTGTTTGAGTGCGAGCTCCGGGAGCGCAGGGAGTGGGAGGAAGACAGGCGGCCGTAGGCGGAGGAGCTGGGTGTGGAATTGGGCGCTGGGGAGGAAATACCGCTGTTCCTACCAACGCCCACTTTCATGGCAACCGCAGACGATGATTCAAGGGCGGGACTCGTTTCCCTTTGTTCTTTTCATCTCCTCGGATCCTGTTTTCTTTTGAAATCTGTTCGGTGCGATTCACATCTTCTTGGGACTGGGCTGAGGGCAAAGGGGAGCTTGCAACGTGCCTCCACCGCGCGGACAGTGAACGGGAAATCTGGATAAAAGGTTCGCCGCCATATCCTAGATAGGCTTTATGCGAGTATGGTTAAACTAAAAAAAAAAGTATAAGCTTCCGGCCTAGATTTGTCCGTGCAGAATTGCCTTTCTCTCGTCGAACAAGGTTTCTCTTGCCACAAGGCTTCGTCAGCTGGGCCGATGTCGTCGATGATTCGCAGTCGTTCGGAAGTAGCTCCCTCTACTTCCCACCAAAATCCCTCAAGAAGAAGTCCGGTCATTGCCCTATTATCATGAGTTCATTCGTCATAATCGCTTGCCTCTGCTCGGCCACTCGAACGGATTCCTCACAACAGTTGTCGTTCGGACCGGACACGAGCCGCGCTGACCCTGATGGCTCAGTTGCGATACTCGTCTTTCGATTGTCATATCTCGTTGGATAAGCGTCGTCGCCGCTCTCGCTATCTCATTCTCTTGTCCGTCTTCCTCCCCCGAAACGTCAGGGTGTGATAGAAAGAGGATAGCCAGAGTTCATGGGATGGAGTGTTGGCCAGAGTTTACCGGATGCAGTATCAACTGCAACGTCGGCAAAAATTGGTAGGCTGGCAAAATTGGGCGGAGAGCCCATAATTTGGCCTACACCCAATCTGGTACTTATAGCCCTATGCGCCATCGGGTTTTATTAGCGTCCGATTTTCGCTGTTCACATTCTTCCTCCCCCCGAATCCCTCCTCCACCGCACACCCAATAAATACACCTCTTCTCTAATCGTTGCGCTTCGTCTCGCTCAACGTGTTGAAGGAACCTGAAGTGTGGTAATACTCTTTTTCGTCCCCGTTCGCCCATTTGCTCTCTTCTGATCGTTATGCGTTACCAATCTGGTGCCCCTCTCAATACAAACTCCAACATGTTGTGTAGTTGTCCTCCACCGACGTCGATCGTACCATGAACGCGAAGTCGGAACCCCTATCAGACAGGCATTCTGCCGGTCCATCGGTATATTAATCCCACTTCCACGCCTGATTGAGCTGCTGATTCCTAAGCGATATTGTTTAGGAATTGCCGCGCGAAACCGACTCCGCCACGAATGCCAGGCCTGGGCGGCCGCAAGAAGACCTAGCTGCCCGGCAGTCGGTATGTCGATCTCACTCTTCCACTCTTGCTTCCGCTGCTGAGTCCCAACTGATGTCGTGCAGAAATCCAGGAGCGAAACCGACACCGGCATGAGCACTAGGCCAGAACACCCGCAACAAGTATTTCCTGCCACGCACTCGGTATAACTCATCCATGATTTCCATCGTTGTTTTAGCCTGCAAATTCTGACACATCTTTTTAAGGGCAATCCTCAGAACTCGGCACAGTCGACCCCGCTACCAGTAACACCCCTCTGCTTGCCCTCCTTGGCTCGTTTCTAATCCACCAACCCAGGATCTCTCGGTTCGTCGTCGGGGCCCTTGCGCACTGCCCCCTCAGTCGGCGGGTCCTTCAGAAACGCGAGAGTTTGTACTTCACGTCTTGTGCACGAGGTCTCACTGCCTGCTACCAATCCACCAAGACGAGATCATGCGAATCTATAGTGAATGGAACCGTGGTGGCAATTTTCTCAGAACTGCATCTCGACGCGAATTTGTGTCAATCGGCGTTTTGACTCTCTTAGTTTGGTTAGAGGTCAAGAAACTACAGACCCTGCAGGTATGCATGTTTTCGGAGAAGGGTGCTCGGAAACAAACTCACTCAGGGATAGGGTCAGCTTTTGGCTGCACTGCCTATTGGCTCAGTGCCGTCACTGGGCTCCTTCGTGCGAACCGTTGACTCACCAACCTCGTTGCAAACGCCGCAATACCCGCAAACCACCTCGTCGCGCTCAACGCAGTCGCCAAGCTTGGTCTCATTGGAGGGCCACTTGGGGTCATCTGGAGTGCAGTCTATTTCAGGGATCGCCTCCGGCGTAAGTTTGCGCGGACGACCCCAGCCAACAGTGGTGAGGGTTCCTAGTCCCAAGCTCTGACTGCGGAGGGGAGCGGCGTCGGAAGGGAGGTAGAGGAGCGCCCTGCTAGGGTTACTGTTCATTTCCAATGTCTTTTGTGGGTCGGGTGCTCTGCAATTGAAATTCGTTTTTGTCTTTCGTCGGTTGCATCCTCTCATAGAGTTTCTATTTTCCTCTTCCGGCTTATGAGAGCCCTTTCTTCCTTCGTCTTTGTCAGTCGCGTGCTGTGAGGGTTTTTTTTCTGTTGGCCGGGTGCTGGGGCTATGTTTTTTCTGTTTGTGGGTCGGGTGTCCTCAACGTTGTATTGGCAGCTGTTCCTGCTTCAGCCTGTTCCACGTACTTCCTTGGTATCTCTTGGGGTAGTTATACGCTGTCCAGTACCGAAATTGATACCTTCCTACACGGTCTTTCCGTCTCCTCCTGGTTCTCTTCGGCGGCGTACCGTGTCTGCTCCGTCTTCACCTCGATCGATGGCACCTTGAATTTTCTTAGACTCCCGCTTGCAGTGTGCTGTATACCAGCAGATTTCCCATTTTCCCCTCAAGCTATTTTTTATTTTATTTTTTGTTTATTCATACTCGCATTCGACCTATATAGATCATGGCGGCGTACATTTTGCCCAGTTTTCCTGTCCGCAGTCCGTGCAGTGGCGGCACGTTGCAAGCTGCCCTTTTGCCCTCCGCCTAGGCCTATCCCAAGATGTAGAGCGAACAAAGGAAGGAACATATGAAAGGAACTCGAAAGAGCGTGAAGGACAAAAGGAGAGATACAAAGGAAAAGCGCAGCTTGCCCCCTAGTTCTCATCTGCAGATCCCATGAAAGCGGGCGTGGGCAGGAACAGCGGTAGCTCCTCCCCGGCCCCCCACTCGGCCACCCGGCGCCTCCGCCTCCCGCTCGTCTTCCGGTCCCGGCGCTCCCAGAGCTCGCATTCGGGCACCGCACTCCCGGCAACACCCTCCTCCAGCAACAGTACCAGCCATCCCACATCTGTAGAAGAGAGGAAATCCAGCACTGCCTGCGCACACCTCCCATCGGCCAGTAGGTCTCGGACCGTCCACCTGCCCTTCCACCTCCCGGTCTCCTTCTTCACCTCCGCTCTCAGAATCTTCTGCTGCATCTTCCATTCCGGTCACACTTTGAAGAGATGTTCTCTCGTTTGCGAGCGGAAAAAAGAACGGGTCTCAAGCTATTAGTGTTCGTGACAACCGGGCTCTTGGCGCCAAGCGGGACTTCAGTAAAGCATTGGGAATGTAGCCAGACTCTGTAGACCATACACGTCACTCCTGTTTGATCTGATTCTGAACCCTCATTGATGACCGTCGGCAGGGAACCTCTCGCTTCGCAGTTTGCGTTTAGGATCTGGGATTATGGCTTTCCATGGACAACACCGGAGGATTCAAGCTGCTTTGTTGTGTGGTTGCGGTTGATTGGCTGTCTGAAGTGAGCGTGATGGCATTCATCAGTCTGGAGAGAACGAGTTCGACCATCTCCCATCTCCATCATCCAGTTTATTGATTGTGCTGATAAGAAAGCGAGTTAGGAATCAGAGAATACATTACCATCGAGAGAGCAAGCGTTGACATCATCTCATCGATTTGTCCAGCATGGAGCCGTTGGGGAGCATACTTGCGACCTACCTCTTATCAGCTTTCATATCGGGCTGGCGATTGGTGCCTTGCGAGGAGGGAAACCGCTAGACTTGAGCTGTAGTTCGGGGAGACGCCATTTGCATCGGACATTGCAGCGTGCAGTACAACGGACAATCGTGAGATAGAGGATCTCTATCTTCCCCATCACCCGGGTTGTTGATTGAGCTGATCCGCGAGCGAATGAGAAAGCAAGAAAACCTCAACGCCGAGAACGAACGGCAACGCCACCGGTGCCGGGTCGACGAAGACCACCAGCGGAGACTACGGGGTACAACGAAACCTACGGAGTCTGGGAGCGGGCGCAAGAGAGAGGCGGTTCAGGAGAGTGGGAGTGAGGAGGATAGTCAAGAGGACGTCCTATAACATCCGGTGGCCCGCCGGAGGACTTAATGAAGGTGTTAACCTTGCAGGAGATGCTGGATCTGGTCAGGAGACAACAGGAAAAGAAGTACGTAGAGGAACGGGAGGTTGCTTGGAGGAGTGACAACGAAGAGGATAGCGAGGAAGATTCAGCAGTCGTTTACGGAAAGAAGGAAATCGAGATGGAGACGTTGGTGGACCCTACGTCGGTGATGATTCCGACGTTCGGAGGTACTCTGGAGGAGAAACTCGAGAGTTTTTTCAGCGGGTTCCATCGGGGGCCGTTCGCTGCGCAGTCTACCCACCATATCCGGACAACTAAAAACGAGCGAGGCAGAAAGTGATGGTTCTAGGGTTGATATAGAAGAATGCAGCGGAGAAGGTCTGAAGGAGTCGGAGTCTTTCCCTGAATCCGCGTGCGAGACCATGCATGCGTTTAAGGAGGCATTGAGGCAGGTATTCCACCAATCGGAACCATGCAGTGCCTAAGGTGAACCAGAGGAGGGCAACGGCATTACGGTATCACGAGGCACACTCCATTGAGCATCCAAGAAGGGGGAGAGAGGCCCTCCTGAGGCTTACATCCAGCGAGTGAAGTGGGTCAAGCGATACCTTCCGGCTACAGGATCATCGCCGATGTCAGGGTGACTGGCCTGCATGACTCCCAGGCAATGTACGCTATTAAGATGATTAGCACGTCCGACGGGTTACCCTTGGACACTGTGGTCGAGCGCTACCAGTGCTGCCACGCCATCGAGTGGTCTTCTACCCCTCGATTTCATCCCAGAGAGAAGGGTGCTCTTATACGAGCGGAAACAGGGAGGGTGCTGAGTGGATTGACCAACCTGGAAGGGACGACAGAGGAGAACCCCAGGCGGGTGAGGAGTATTCCCGCAGGAGTAGAGAATTGAGACAGTGCTGCGGGAGAGCAGAGGTCGGCGACGACTGAGCAAGGCCGAATCTCCATGGATGAAGTTATACAGCAAGCAGCGGTGTGTGCCTTGAACCGTTCGGCACGAGCTCGGGAGCAGGCGGCGTGGGAGAACCAAGGTTAGGGGCTCAAGATGTCGCATCGGCGTGGGGATATGGCGACGGCGGCTTGCACGGATACCACTACTTAATCTCGCAATGATGTCGGTATTGAATCTCGCAGCGCTGGTCCACCTAGGAGTGGTCCTGTAACGTCGTCGACGAACGGTGTGTGGTTCAGACCCGTCCAATCGCAAAGACAACCCAGAGTCGGGTTTAAGGAACGCAAACAACGTGGTACGGACACTGAATTCGGATAGCTAACGACGATATCAGTCAATAGTCCACTTTCTCCTCTGCTGAACCACCGAGCACATAGCCGCAGCCACCTTTACGCTGCAGTATTTGCGAAATGCGGCCGATCTTGCTATCCAGTAGAGTGCACCAGACCATGAACCCTCTTTACGTGTTGGCTACATCGACTCGAATCTAGTCAGATTCTTTTTTTTTTTTTTTTTTTTGTTTATTCATTACTCGTATGCGACCTAGTTAGATCATGACGAGGCGCGTGCACCCATATGTACAATCCGATTCCCCGCCGCAAACCGCGCGAGGCGGCACAGTGCAAGCATCCCTTTGCCCTCCACCCAGGCCTGTCCCAGATAGTGTGGAAGCGCACCAAGGAAATTACAAAGGAAACGAACCCAGAAACCAGCAAACCTAACCGTCCCCTACTCTGAATCTGCCATTGCCATGAACGACGGGGTGGGTAGGAGCCGCTGGTGTTCCTCCTCCCTCTCGTCCTTGACGCCGCGCTCCTCCGCCCTCCTCTCCTCTTCCCGCTCCGCTCTCTCCCGTAGCTCCCACTCCGACACCTCACTTTCCGCATCCTTCTCTTCCACAGCCGGCACTGTCCTCCCGACGTCCGTAGAGGACAGAAAGTCCAGTACCGCCTGGCTCGCCCCTGGTTCAGCGAAGAGCTCGTGAGCCTTCAGCCTCCTTCTTCCCTTCCCGGTCTCTTCCCACACCTCCTTCCACAGCGTCTTCTGCTGTTTCCTCCACCTCGGGCACCCTTTCAAGAGGTGTTCTCTTGTCTGCCTGGGGTGCGGGCACCACCAGCACTGGGGGGTCGGACGGGATTTCGTCCAGTGCAGGTATTGGCCCGTGAGGCAGTGCCCCATCTTTAGCTGGTAAAACCTCGAGGCAAGCTTTTTGGCACTCCCTGCAACCGTGCCGTCCGGCCTCTGGCTTTTCGGCATCTTGTATTTTTCCTTGGAGGTCCGGCCTCCCGCCCACTGTCGCGCCTCGGCCCACTTCTTCTCGGAGATCTCCCGCCGGATATTGGCGAGCGATCTGGGAAGCGGCATGGAGCGCGCCTCCGGCCGGTCCGAGTAGGCCATCCATTCCAGCCCCTCCACTCCCCGAGCATCAGGCTCCTCTGCTGCGAGCTTCGCCCACTCGTCTGCCTTTTCATTCCCTTCCACTCCCTCATGTGCCGGGCACCACCTGACCTCGATGGTGATCCCTGGTTCCGCCCTCCGGAGTGTCCTGATATGTTTCCTCGCCTCCAGGGCATACTTCTGTCCTGGTCCCGGTTCTTCGGATGCCATCCGCTGGATTGCCGCCTGTGCATCGGTGAAGATGGTAACGTGCTTTGGAACCGTGTTTCTCCTTGCTGCGGTTTCCAGTGCTCATGCCAGGACCGCACACTCTGCATCGAAGGCCTCCTGGTTGTAACCCAGGTGGGACTTGATGCCCTTCCAGGTACGGCCATTCTTCCAAGCCACTACGTACCCGGCAGCCCCACTTTCCAGTCGTGACCCGTCCATGAACATGATGAGCCCCGGCCTTTCTTTCTCTGCCTTCTTCTTTGCTTCCTCGTACTCCTCCTGAACCAGCATTGCGTCGAGGTGCTCTGGGTCTTCGAGCAAGACTGTTTCCGCCGTCGCTGTCCATTTGCGCTCTAGGGCCGCGGACAGCCTCTTGCTGATCGTTGGATTTTTCCCCCTGGTGTTGATCACCTCCCTCGCCGCATCCCCTTGTGGCAGACTGAGGAGGCGGAGCCCGAACCGCCTCTGCCTATTCTCCAACTGGTTGCTTGCTGGCCTGAGTCTGGATTCCATCGAGAGCACTCCCAGGTTGGTAGTTCAGAAGGCTCCCGTTGTTGCCCGAGCCTGTTGGTTGACCAGAAGCTGCAGCTCTTCTGCGCGGCCTGTTGTGCCACATACATTGCCTCCCTTCCACCACAATTCTGCTCCGAACATGGCGACGGACGGGATGCATGCTGTCATGATCCTTCTGCAGTTTGTCAGGATGAGGCCCATCCGTCCTGTAAGCCATTGCAGATGAGCCATGGCGTTCTGCCTGCTGTTAAGCCTGGTGGCATGGTGAACCTTCAGCATGAGTTGCGAGTCCAGCCACACCCCGAGCCACCTCGTTGCCTCTTTATTGAATGGGACTATGTTGTCACCCACTCTTACCTTGGCTTTTGCCTCAGCGCCTTTCCTCTTCCTCCAGAACATAGCTGCCTCCGTCTTTCCCTAGTCGAAAGCTACCCCATTCTCCCTTCCCCATTCCATAGCTGCAGTCGCTGCCTCTGACAGCTTTGTGGCCACCTCTTTGTCATTCCTGCCTTCAGCCAACCACCCTATGTCGTCCATAAAGGATAGCCCTCTGATCCCTGGGGCGGCCCTTTCCACCACGTCAAAGATTCCGGAAAGATATGTGATGAACCGGATGGGTGCCACTGAAGAGCTCTGAGGGACACCTGTGTCCACTGCATTGGGTTCCCCGACTTCACCATCCAGCACCAATTTAACTTTCCGGTCCATCATAAAGCTTATCGTCCACCTAATGAGATCTGCCTCCACCCCCAGCTCCTCCATTCGCTTCCCCAGGAAGATCTTGTCGACATTATTGAATGCGGACTTGACGTCCATGAAGAGGGCACCTGCTACCTATCCCCTGGCCCATGTCTGTTGCGTACGTTTCTTCAAAACTGCAACCGCATCAATGCAGGACCTATGCTTGCGGCATCCGAATTGGCCTTCGTGCAGCCCTCACTTGCACTCCAAGTGGTCTGCAATCAGATGTGCCGCCGTCCTCTCTAGCAGCTTACTGATGATGTCGAGTAACAAAATTACCCGATATGCATGCACCTTGGAGTAGTCCGGCTTCCCGGGCTTCGGGATGATCACTTCTTTCGTGGTTTTCCATATTCCCGGGTGAAAGCCCAGTCGGATACACGCCCGTACCAGCTGTGTTATGCGCTGCTTGTCCCACTGCCCGAATACCTTCACGATTCCTGCCGAAATCCGGTTGTCTGCTAGGGCTGATGTGTTGGCTGCTGTACTGAGGAGCGACCAGACCAGTTGTGAGTTCACCACCTCGAATGCCTGGCCGCCCTGTGCTGGCTCGTAACTCCCTGGTGGCCCTGGTGGGAAGTGTGTCTGGAGGATCACTTGTACTCGCTCGTGGTGGCCCTCCACGACGGACCCATCCTCGCGGACTAGTACCTCGCCGGTTTCGTCGATTCTGGGGGTCGTATATCTTGCTACCGTCCATACCTTGTTCCCGTCCACTTCTTGTAGGAAGCGGTTCCAGCAATCCCACTTCGCTCTCCTTATTGCCCGCCGGAACTCCCTCCTCGCTGCCTTCACCCGCGAGATTCCAGCTACCCTCCACTTCCTCCTCACCCTCTCTAGCTCTTTCCTTAATTCCCTCAGGTCCTCACACCACCATGGTTTTGACCGTGAGCACCACCTCTTCTTTCTTGCATGCTCATCCAGGGTCACAGTCATTGCCTTCCTTAGCGCACCCGCCACCACTACCACCTCCTCGGTCCCACTGCCATCAGAGAGAATGGGTGTTCTCTCCACCAGCCCGACATAGCATTCCCTCACCCTTTCTCTCCTGTTCTCCGCCTTCTCCTTCTCTTCGTTCTCACTTTCCTTCGTGGGGTCCCATCCACTGATATCCCTCCCCGTCGTTTCCATGCTTGTTCCGTCCTCTGGGTCTGGGGTGCCCAGCACCTCCCACGCAATGAGCTCATGGTCTGACCCAGTCGCCTCTTCCCCCAGCAAATACCAGTTCAGCTCCATATTTGGTGAGGACAGGGTGAGGTTGATGATTGAGTGGATCTCCATCCCAGGTCCCATTCTCGTCGCTTCCTCCGTGTTCCAGACAAGGAGGTTCTCCTCATTGATGAGCTGCTCCCAGAAGGCGTGGTTCCTGTTGCGTGTTGCCATGGGGTTCCACATCTTGCTGTGAGCGTTCATGTCTCCGGCGACAATTACCCTCCGGTGTCTGGCGATTTCCGTCCAGGCCGCACCCTGCGCTGGTCTGATCGCCTCGCTTCCTTCCCCTTGGTCATACACGTTGGCGATAATGATCGCCTCCCTGCTCGGGGGGAAGACCTCTACAACCTGTACGTAGTTTCCGATCCCTCTGGTCAGGTTCTTCAGTTCCGTCACCTTGGCCCTCGAGGACCTGTTAATTGCAATCCAGCACTTCACTGACACGCCCTCGTCCCCCCTGATGAAAGTGAAGCTGGGGTGGGAGAGCGTGCCATCCTTCTCTCTTCCGTCTCTTGGTTCTTGGATCAATACCAGGTCGACCCCCCTTTTTACTGCCGATTCCAAAACCGCTTCCATAACCTGTCCGCCTCTAGCGCAGTTGTGTTGCAGCGCCTTTAGCAACACCAGTGGCTCCGTGTGGCCTGCCATCAGACAGCTACGGGGGGGACGGTGCCACTGGTTTCCACTTTCATAACTACTTCCATCTTATCGGGGTCCTCCGTCCAGTCCTCAGCTGGAGCCCTCGCCAGTGCCTGTTGGGTGGCTTTCGAGACCAGTTGTGAGTCTTCCGCTGTGGTGTTGGTGGTTGGCGCCTCCACTTTCCAATAGGCAAGTCTACGCTGATGGACTTCACCTCTTACGCCTCTGGCCACAGCGATGGCGTTGCGTTTTGCCCGGCACCTGGCATCGTTCGCTGGGTGGTTGCCGCCACCGCCCGGGCAGTTCATCACGGCCTGAGGGCAGACCCATCCGATCGCCCCACAGGTTGCCACCTCGCACCGGTGCCCCGCCGTGAAGTGGTTTCCTGAACAGATTCTGCACACCAGCTCCTCCTGATGACATTGGAACTCTTAGTGTCCCCACCCCGAGCATCGTCCGCATAGTGTGTCCGCCTTGTTTGGGATGAACGGGCGCGCTTTGAACTTGTTGAATCTAGTCAGATTCGCGGATGACTGAAGTCAACATGTGGTTACTTATGCGCCCATGCTGGAGTGGCTGGTGGCTGTGGCGTGCTTGCGAAAAGTCCCTAGTCGCCCTCTCAACAGTTTTTTTTTTTTTTTTTTTAATACGTGCTGGACATCGTCTTCAGGTTTTCAACACCCCTACAACAAACTGTAACCCCAACGCACAACAAAAGAAAGAGATAAATTCTAATCTGTAGAATGGAAGAGAAGCCTCGAAATAACAATTTTACTTATACTGTTTCCTTTTTGGTGGTCGGATGCAGTCGCTGTAAAGGGTCAAAGTTCATCATTTTTGTGCAAACAGCGGTACCGTTTGATCCAACGCGCAGCAATCAGTTATGCAAACCTTGGCTTCAAGCTAAATGCATCCTGCTTGCTCCGTGGGTTCCAGGAAATATATATCAGTGGCTGCTTGCTCGAAAATGATATGATGTTGCGTCAATTGATACACGTCTGGAGATTCGGTCCAGTGATAACGGCTGCGAGAACACCCAAGTGCCTGGCCTGGGAGTCAGGCTTCCGAGCACCTTCAGCGAAATGCATATAGAGAGAATGTTCTGCCTTTGATTATGTATCTCAAGTTCACCACTATCTCTATCTCACTGCTAGATGTCGGAAGGCGAGTGACGGCTGAGGAGGACGCAGGCGGTGAGGTGTCAGAGTGGGAGCTAAGGGAGCGCCAGGAGTGGGAGGAAGAGAGAGAGGCGTAGGTAGAGGAGCTCAGTGGCGGTGGGAAACTGGCGGCTGGGGAAGGACTCCCGCTGTTCCTACCCACGCCTTCCTTCATGACGTCAGCAGGAAATGAAGGGTAGGGGACGGGCCTGGGGGCGTGGGGTTTCCTTTGCCTTCCCCTTCCGTCACTCATTCCACCCGCGACTTCATTTGTCTCTCACGCTCCTTCGCTATTTCCTCTGCAATTTCCACGCTAAGTTCACCATCTTGGGACAGGTCTGGGTGCAAGGCAAAGGGGAGCTCGCAACATGCTGCTCCTACGCAGACAGCCGATGGAAAATGGACAAAATGTATGAAGAAAAAATCCCCCGCCCCCCCCCCCCCCCAAAAAAAAGAACATCTTCATCTCTATCGTTTTCAATAGTCCAACAAGGACAAAGTCGTGATGCAACAGTACAAGAGGCGGCCCTGGCTCACTCCCACACGGCCCAGCCGACGGACTTAGTCACTGTCCCGTTTCTTCCGCACCGACTGATTTACGTGATTACAAGGCTGGTCCCGGCGCTGGCTGACGAGGGCGCGCAGAGCGAGACGTCAGAGGGGGAACTCCGGGAGCGGAGTGAGGGAGAGAAGGAGAGGAGAGCAAAGGTTGAGGGGCTGGGTGCCGAGGTCGAGGGACCCCTATTCCTCCCATCGCTCGCCTTTATGGCATCCACGGAAGAATAGTGAGAATGTGTGCCCTTCTTGTCGTTCATTTGTCATTTCATTGGTGCGCATTGTATCTTCTTGGCAGGCCTGGGCAGATGGCAAAGGGAAGCTTGCAACGTGCCTCCACCGCGGACAGTGGCGGGGAAACGGTCAAAAAAGATATGCCACCATAGTGTAGGTAGGCTTCATGCGAGTATAATGAAACAAAAAAAAAAGTCTATGGTCTTCTCCTTGATCTCTTCTCCTTGATCTTCGCCTGGACATAGCATGTCTCCCATAGCTCTTGAGCACTGTCCTGGTAGCGGTGGTATTTCCCTCTGGTGGGCGACCTTCTTTTCCGTTAGTGATCACGAAAGCTCCGGCAATCTGGTGTCGTAGTTGAACTTGGGTAATTGGTTCAGGATGATCATCCTGGGTGGGTAGATGACGACTGAATGGCAGTATGACTTCGATTCATAGTGTCCACAGCGCTTTTCTTCTGACAACGGTCAACTATTTTTATTGAATCTCGTGGTGGCATGTGGATAATCAAACCCGAATTCGCCGGCCCCCGAGACAACACCTATACGAGGTACTTCAGACGCGAGTGTCCCGTTTTCTCTACCTCCTCTCCCTTAGAGGCGGGAGTTGGGGAGGTTTGACGATTCGTTTGAATGGCGAACTTGTAACGGGCGTGGCTCTCTGACTCCAGATAGCGAACCGGGACTATGGACGAGGGCGTGGGGGCGTAGACAGATAAGGACAAGACGTGGGGAAAACGGGCAAGGTAAGGACGTGGAATGGGCAAAGGCAGGGACGTGGCGTTGAGGCAGAACAATTGCTAGTAGTCAAGGCCGACTATGGCTGACGATAACAAGTGGCAGTAGCAGTGGCAGTTAATTCCATTGTGCTTCAGTACTACAGACTATATGCACTCCTCCACACCGTACCACCCCCATGGAGCTCCCATCTTTCCCATCCGCCAGACGCAACAACATTTCCCTAAGGAAACAAGTTGTTGCGTGAAGAAGAAACATGCAAGACAGACAACAGCGCGCCCTTATATACAATCAGTGCGCTCCTCCACATCCAGATCCTTCTTCACACCGTACAGCCAGACCCAGCATAACCT
>Ga0307516_10003335_pt1 | contig 20773 bp, 18 predicted proteins | sample 19_EM_MG_FD_203310 | JGI IMG/M metagenome (GOLD analysis project Ga0307516, IMG submission 203310) | Populus trichocarpa ectomycorrhiza microbial communities from riparian zone in the Pacific Northwest, United States - 19_EM | ecosystem: Host-associated > Plants > Roots > Unclassified | place...
GCCATGCGGGCCGCCGGTGCGGCCGTGGCGGCGACCGATGCGGTGATCGACGGCCGGGCCGAGAACGCGTTCTGCGCGATCCGTCCGCCGGGGCACCATGCAACGCGTTCACGCGCGATGGGCTTCTGCTTCTTCAACAACGTGGCGATCGCGGCGCGCCATGCCCTGGATGTGCGTGGCCTCGAGCGCGTGGCGATCGTCGACTTCGATGTGCACCACGGCAACGGCACTGAAGACATCATCGCCAATGACGACCGGGTGCTGATGGCGAGCTTCTTTCAGGACAAGCTCTACCCTTATTCCGGTGGCGTGCCGCTCGGCACCAACATGGTCAACCTGCCGGTGCCGGCCTACACCCGTGGCGCCGAGATCCGCGAGCTGATCGACGCCAACTGGATGCCGCGGCTCGAGGCGTTCAAGCCGCAGATGATCTTCATCTCCGCCGGCTTCGATGCGCACCGCGAAGACGATCTCGGCCAGCTCGGGCTGGTCGAAGCCGACTACGAGTGGATCACCCGCCGCCTGGTCGACCTGGCGGGGCGCCACGCACAGGGGCGCATCGTGTCCTGCCTGGAAGGTGGTTATGCGCTGAGCGCTTTGGCGCGCAGCGTGGCGGCGCACTTGCGGGTGCTGGCTGGCGTCTGACGCCCTTCATGTGGCTGCGCGCGGGCGGCGCCAGGCCGCCCCGCCCCGTATTCGGCGGCTGACACAATCGGCCGCATGACGAACTCTTCCATCCTGCCCGCTGTCACGCTGGACGAACTGATCGCGGCGCTGTCGCACTCGAGCGCCTTGATCGAGGCCGCGGTGGTGCTGCTTTGCCTGGGACTGGCCTGGCTGGTCGTGCGCCTGATCCGGGGACGCGAAGTGCCGCCGCAGTCAGTCTGGTTCGGGCGGCAGATCTTCGACGGCGTGCTGTTTCCTGCCCTGGCACTGGCATTGGCGTACGGTGCGCGGCGGCTGTTGCCGACGCTGGGTGTTCCGCCGGCGCTGTTCAAGATCCTGATCCCGGTGTTGCTGTCGTTGGCGGTGATCCGCCTGTCGGCACGCGTGCTGACGGCGGCGTTTCCCAACTCGCGCGTGATGCGCCTGGCCGAGCGGCTGATCTCTTGGCTGGCCTGGCTGGCTGTCGTCGGCTGGATCACTGGCGTGCTGCCGGTGGTGCTGGACGAGTTGGACGACATCCACTGGAAGCTGGGTGGCGCCAAGGTCTCGGTGCGCAACCTGATCGAAGGCGCCTTGTCGGCCGGCTTCGTGCTGGTGTTGGTGCTGTGGGTGTCGGCGGCGATCGAGTCCCGGCTGCTGCGAGGCGCTTACGGCGAAGAGCTGTCCTTGCGCAAGGCCGCGGCCAATGCGGTGCGCGCGCTGCTCACCTTCTTCGGTCTGCTGTTGGCTTTGACAGCGGTGGGCATCGACTTGACCGCGCTGTCGGTACTCGGCGGTGCGGTTGGCGTGGGCATCGGCTTCGGCTTGCAGAAGCTGGCGGCCAACTATGTCAGCGGCTTCGTGATCCTGGCTGAGCGCTCTCTGCGCATCGGCGACATGGTGCGCGTCGACGGTTTCGAAGGCCGCATCACCGACATCGCGACGCGCTACACGGTGATCCGCGCGCTGAACGGCCGCGAGGCCATCGTGCCGAACGAGATGCTGATCACCCAGCGGGTCGAGAACTCGTCGCTTGCCGACCCGAAGGTGCTGCTGACAACCCAGGTGCAGGTAGCCTACGGCACCGACCTGGGTTCGCTGCGGCCCAAGATGGTGGACGCGATCCGCCAGGTGCACCGGGTGATGCAAGACCCGGAACCCGCCGTGCAACTGTCAGCCTTCGCCTCCGACGGCCTGGAGCTGACCATCAGCTTCTGGATCGTCGACCCCGAAAACGGCAGCGGCGGGGCCAGGTCCGATGTGAACCTGGCGATCCTGCGCTGCCTGACGCAGGAAGGGGTGGAGATCCCCTTCCCGCAGCGGGTCGTCAGGTCGGCTTAGCCTCAGTCGACACGCCCGATCGATTCGTCGAACTTGGCATCGTCGGCAAGGCTGGACTTCCGGGCGGCATTGGCCGTCAAGGCGGTCAGCGCGTTGGTCCGGACGTTGTCGAAGTCGGCTGTGCCCGTCACGGCGACGCGCGACGCGGTGCAATGCGCGATCTGGTTGCTGATCTCCAGTCGTTTGCCGTCGTAGGACGGGGTCGAGGTGTCGGCCACGGTGTATGGCAGGTTGACCACGGTCTCCGCGTCCCTCTGGAAGCTGAAGCGGTTGCCGGCAGCATCCCAGGCCACCTGCAGGGCCACTGGCGTGTTCAGCGTGGTCGTCCCCATGTCCTGCGAAGCCAGGGTGCTCGAGCCGATGCAGCTGTCGTCCGTGCAGATGCCGACGAACGAGACGACCCGGAAAACATCCGCACCGTCCGCTGAGTTCGAGGCGCGGGTCAGCTGGATTCCGGCGTAGACGTCGTTGTACTGGCCACCGGTCCCGCCATCTCCGGCATTGAAGAAGAAGCCGAACAGCCGTGCGCGAACGGCACTGGCGGTGGCATTGCCGGCGCAACTGCCGACGGCGTAGGAGCGCATCGTGACCGTGGCTCGCATGGCGGTGACCAGCGACGACTTGGGCATCACGACGGCATTTCGAACGGTGCTGGTACCGGTGTTGCTGTATTTGTCAGCGTACCCCTTGGCCTCGATACGCAGCTGGCCGTTGACGACGGAGCGATGTGCCTCGACACGGCTGCCGCCATATTGCTTGCCTTCTTCGCCGTACCACCTTTCAGGATTGATGGTGGTCGCCGTGAAAGTGTCATAGCTGACGAGCGTCTGGGCCTGCAGCGCTTGGCATGACAGCAGCATGAAACCGAGGCATGCGATTCGCGCCGTCAAGCGGCTTGCGGCGGGTTGGCTCAAGATCGTTGTCGGCTGGAACCGGGTCGTCATCGGGTTTTCTCCTTGTTGCCCAGGGCCTGGACGCGGCCGACGGCGTCATGCCGGCGACACGCTGAACGGTCGAGGTCAGCCCTCCTCACCTCGCCGCGAGTTGATCTTGTAGTGGCCGGGTGATGTGCGCAAGAGCAACAACGCCCGCTATCCGTCATTTGGCGGATGCGGGCGTTGATCAGGAGCCGGCACGTGCCGGCGAACAACCTTAGGCCGTCGCCACCGGAATCTTGCCGATCTTGTTTTGCCAGATCTTCGGACCCTCGATGTGGGCGCTGGCGCCGCCGGCGTCAACTGCCACTGTCACCGGCATGTCAACCACGTCGAATTCGTAGATCGCTTCCATGCCGAGATCGGCAAAGCCAACCACTGTGGCGCCCTTGATCGCCTTGGAGACGAGGTAGGCAGCGCCGCCGACGGCCATCAGGTAGGCGCTCTTGCTGTCCTTGATCGCCTCGATCGCGACCGGGCCACGCTCGGCCTTGCCGATCATCGCGATCAGGCCTGTCTTCTCGAGCATCATGCGGGTGAACTTATCCATCCGCGTCGCGGTGGTCGGGCCGGCGGGGCCGACGACTTCGTCACGCACCGGGTCCACCGGGCCGACGTAGTAGATGACGCGGTTGGTGAAGTCCACCGGCAGCTTCTCGCCCTTGGCCAGCATGTCGGCGATGCGCTTGTGGGCGGCGTCGCGGCCGGTCAGCATCTTGCCGTTCAGCAGCAGCGTGTCGCCGTGCTTCCAGCTGGCGACTTCTTCCTTGGTCAGCTTGTTCAGGTCGACGCGCTTGCTCTTGTTGTAGTCGGGCGCCCAGTGCACGTCGGGCCACAGGTCCAGGCTCGGCGCTTCGAGGTAGCTGGGGCCGGAACCATCGAGCACGAAGTGGGCGTGGCGCGTGGCGGCGCAGTTCGGGATCATCGCCACCGGCAGTGAAGCCGCGTGGGTCGGGAAGGTCTTGATCTTGATGTCGAGCACCGTGGTCAGGCCGCCCAGGCCTTGCGCGCCGATGCCCAGCGCGTTGACCCTTTCGTACAGCTCGATGCGCAGCTCTTCGAGCTTGTTGCTCGGGCCGCGCTGCAGCAGCTCGTACATGTCGATGTCGTCCATCAACGCTTCCTTGGCCATCAGCACGGCTTTCTCGGCGGTGCCGCCGATGCCGATGCCCAGCATGCCGGGCGGGCACCAGCCGGCGCCCATCGTCGGCACTGTCTTCAACACCCAGTCGACGAGGCTGTCGCTGGGATTGAGCATCTGCATCTTCGACTTGTTCTCCGAGCCACCGCCCTTGGCCGCCACCGTCACGTCCACCGAGTTGCCGGGCACCACCTCCATGTGCACGACGGCCGGGGTGTTGTCCTTGGTGTTCTTGCGCTCGAAGATCGGGTCGGCCAGCACCGAGGCGCGCAGCACGTTGTCCGGGTTCAGGTAGCCTTGGCGCACGCCTTCGTTGACGGCGTCGGCGATGGAGCCGGTGAAGCCTTCCCACTTCACGTCCATGCCGATCTTCAGGAATACGTTGACGATGCCCGTGTCCTGGCAGATCGGGCGGCGGCCCTCGGCGCTCATGCGCGAGTTGGTCAGAATCTGGGCGATCGCGTCCTTGGCCGCCGCACTCTGTTCGCGCTCGTAGGCGCGTGCCAGGTGGGCGATGTAGTCGGCCGGATGGTAGTAGCTGATGTACTGCAGTGCGCTCGCGACGGATTCGACGAGGTCGGCCTGGCGGATGGTGGTCATGGCGATCTGGCGGTGGCTTGGGGGAAACACTAAAGTTTACTCAAGGGGGTGGTCCCAGCCAGATCACGTCGATGGCGAAGCGTTTCCTCGGTCACGAATCGGCGGATGGCGCGGTGCTGCACCCGCCAACTGGCTCGCCGCAAGTGTGCTGGCCGGCTGGCGTCGGCTTCGAGCCGCCAGCCACAAGATCCCGCTCAGTGCTTGCCGCTGGCGTGCGGCATCACCCGGTCTGCCGCCGCGATCGCGAGCGCCGAGAGCAGGAAGGCGACATGGATCACCGTTTGCCACATCAGCGTCTTCTCGGTGTAGTTCTCGGCGTTGATGAAGGTCTTCAGCAGGTGGATCGAGCTGATGCCGATGATGGCCGTGGCGAGCTTCACCTTCAGCACCGACGCGTTGACGTGGCTGAGCCATTCGGGCTGGTCGGGGTGGCCGTCCAGGTCGAGGCGCGAGACGAAGGTTTCGTAACCACCGACGATCACCATCACCAGCAAGTTGGAGATCATCACCACGTCGATCAAACCCAGCACGACCAGCATGATGATGGTTTCACTGAGTTTCACGATCGGCTCGTAACCGGTGACCTTGCCGGAGGCTGCGTCAACGATCGCCGTGCCCTTGTAGCCGAGGCTCGTGACCAGGCTGCTCAGCGCGTCCTTGCTGCCGAAGACCGCCTCGATCAGGTGGATCAGTTCGCCCCAGAACTGGAACACGTAGACCGCCTGCGCCAGGATCAGGCCAAGGTACAGCGGCAGCTGCAGCCAGCGACTGGCGAAGATCAGCTGCGGTAGCGGCCGCAGCCGCGGCGTTGGGTTGTTGCTCGGTTGTTCCATGAGGGGCTGAACGATGTGCGACAGTCTGGATTTCGGCAGGCGGCGGATTGTAGGGGCGCCCTCAAGACCACCGTCTGACAGTCGTGGCGACGGGAGTAAGGCCTTCGTCAGACGCCCGGACGAAAGTGCTGGCCATCACCTAGCCGGCGTCTGCCGGACGTGGCTGCTCGCAGCCTTTTTGCAGTCTTGAGGAGACAAGTGATGACCGAAGAGCTGAAGACCTACGCGCCGCCTTCTGCGTTGGCCGCCACCGCGCACGTGTCCGGCATGGCCGCCTACGAGGCGCTGTGCCGCGAGGCCGACAGCGATCACCAAGCCTACTGGGGCCGGCTGGCGCGCGAACTCATCAGCTGGAAGAAGCCCTTCACGAAGGTGCTGAACGACAGCGAGGCGCCGTTCTTCAAATGGTTCGAAGACGGCACATTGAACGCGTCGTACAACTGCCTGGACCGCAACATCGAGCGTGGCCTGGGCGACAAGACCGCGCTGATCTTCGAAGCCGACGGCGGCGAGGTCAGCAGGACCAGCTACTCCGAGCTGCTGGCCAAGACCTGCCAGATCGCCAACGGTCTGAAGTCGTTGGGCGTCACCAAGGGCGACCGGGTCATCATCTACATCTCAATGTCGGTCGACGGCGTGGCCGCCATGCAGGCCTGCGCGCGCATTGGCGCGACACACTCGGTGGTCTTCGGCGGCTTCTCGGCGCAATCCTTGCGCGACCGCATCGAAGACACCGGCGCCAAGGCGGTGATCACCGCCGACCACCAGATCCGTGGCGGCAAGCAACTGCCGCTGAAGGCGATCGTCGATGAGGCGTTGGGCCTGGGCGGCTGCGATTCGGTGAAGAACGTGCTTGTCGTCAAGCGCTCTGGCGCGGCGATATCGATGACTGCCGAGCGCGATCTGTGGATGGCCGATGTGGTGGCCGGCCAGCCGAGCACCTGCGAGCCGGAATGGGTCGAGGCCGAGCACCCGCTGTTCCTGCTTTACACCTCGGGCTCGACCGGCAAGCCGAAGGGGGTGCAGCACTCGACCGGAGGCTACCTGCTGCATGCCGCACTGACGACGAAGTGGACCTTCGACCTCAAGCCGGACGATGTGTTCTGGTGCACAGCCGACATCGGTTGGGTCACCGGCCACACCTACATCACCTACGGCCCGCTGGCGCTCGGCGGCACCGAGATCGTCTTCGAAGGCGTGCCCACCTATCCCGACGCCGGCCGCTTCTGGAAGATGATCCAGGATCACAAGGTGACGGTGTTCTACACCGCGCCGACGGCCATCCGTTCCTTGATCAAGGCGGCCGAAGGCAACGCCGCCATTCACCCGGACCGCTACGACCTGTCGAGCCTGCGCATCCTTGGCTCGGTCGGCGAGCCGATCAACCCGGCCGCTTGGGAGTGGTATCACAAGCATGTGGGTGGCGGCCGCTGTCCGATCGTCGACACCTTCTGGCAGACCGAGACGGGCGGCCACATGATCACACCGCTCCCGGGCGCGACGACGCTGGTGCCGGGCTCGTGCACGTTGCCGTTCCCCGGCATTGCGGCGGCGATCGTCGACGAGATGGGCAACGATGTGCCGAATGGGCAGGGCGGCATCCTGGTCGTCAAGAAGCCTTGGCCGGCGATGATCCGCACGATCTGGGGCGACCCCGAGCGCTTCAAGAAGAGCTACTACCCGCCGGAGTTGAAGGGCTACTACCTCGCCGGCGATGGCGCCATCCGCGATGCGAAGACAGGCTACTTCACCATCACCGGCCGCATCGACGATGTGTTGAACGTCTCTGGCCACCGCATGGGCACGATGGAGATCGAATCGGCGCTGGTCAGCTGCACCGAGCTCGTGGCCGAAGCCGCGGTGGTGGGCCGGCCGGACGACACGACCGGCGAGGCCATCTGCGCCTTCGTCGTGCTCAAGCGCCCGCGTCCGGTGGGTGACGAGGCCAAGGCGATCGCCAAGCAACTGCGCGACCACGTCGGCAAAGAGATCGGCCCGATCGCGAAGCCGAAGGACATCCGCTTCGGCGACAACCTGCCCAAGACCCGCTCGGGCAAGATCATGCGGCGGCTGCTGCGCTCGATTGCGAAGGGCGAGGCCATCACCCAGGACACGAGCACGTTGGAGAACCCAGCCATCCTCGATCAATTGTCAGAGAACAATTGATCGAGGCGCCGGGCTTGCCCGGCGCGGCGCATCGCGCCGCTGGCGGGGTTCGGGGTTCACTCATATCGCGCAGCGATGTGAGGGAACACCAGAATCCGGCCTTCGCCAGCACGCCAACCACCCACAAAAAAGCCCCGCATCGCGGGGCTTTCTCTTTCCGGATTCAGCCAATCACTTGATCGACAACACCCAGGCGGCCAACTGCTTGGCTTCGTCCGGCGTCACCGGGTTGGCCGGCATCGGCACCTGGCCCCAGACACCCACGCCACCCTTCTGGATCTTGTCGGCCAGCTTGGCAGCGGCGTCCTTCTGGCCAGCGTACTTGGCGGCCACGTCCTTGTAGGCGGGGCCGACCAGCTTCTTGTCGATCGAGTGGCAGGCCAGGCAGTTCTTCTGCTTGGCGAGTTCGGACATGTCGGCCGCGGCAAATGCCGGTGACAGAGCGGCGACGGTCAGCAGGGCGATCAGAGTTTTCATGGCGTCCTTCAGCAAAGGGTGTGGGACAAATCGGGCTGAGCCAGTGGGTCTGGTTTACAGTCCATCCAACGCAGTTTACAAACTTCCGTTGACGCTGGGCTTGGGGCCTTGCGGCATCGTTCACCGGCCGCGTTGGAGGCTTGCCATGCTGTTCATCATCATCGGGGTCCTGCTGATCGTCCTGCGCATCGCAGGCGTCAGCCCCATGGCCGATTGGAACCTCGAGTTTTTTGGCGACCTGTGGAAACTGGTGCTGCCCTTCATACTGGCCCTGGTCTGGTGGGGCTGGTCCGATGCGAGCGGCATGACCAAGCGGCGAGAGATGGAACGCGACGACGAGCGCAAGGCCGAGCGCCGCGCCCGCAACATCGACAACATGGGGCTCGGCCCGAAGGACCCCAAGAGCAAGGCCTCGTCACGCCGGCGCTGAAGTGCGCGGCAAGGCGCGTGCCGAGCCTGCGGCCGCGCCTCGCCCCAGGTCGCTATTCGAATCGGTCCAGCACCGCGCCGCCGCTGGCGCTGCAAGCATTCTTCGCGAACTTGGCCAACACGCCGCGCGTGTAGCGCGGGGCAGGGCGCTGCCAGGCGGCGCGACGCTTGGCCAACTCCGCCTCATCGACATTCAGCTCCAGCTTCAGCTGGTGCGCGTCGATGGTGATCGAGTCGCCCTCCTTGACCAGCGCAATCGTGCCGCCCTCGTAGGCTTCGGGTGCCACATGGCCCACCACCATGCCCCAGGTGCCGCCTGAAAAACGGCCGTCGGTGATCAGACCCACCGATTCACCGAGGCCCTGGCCAATCAGTGCGCCGGTCGGTGCCAGCATCTCTGGCATGCCCGGCCCGCCCTTGGGGCCGAGGTAGCGCAGCACCATCACGTCGCCCGCCTTGATCTGCTTGGCCATGATGGCGGCGAGGGCTGATTGCTCGTCGTCGAAGACGCGGGCAGGGCCGGTGATGACCGGGTTCTTCAAGCCGGTGATCTTGGCCACGCAGCCTTCGGGCGAGAGGTTGCCCTTCAGGATTGCCAAGTGGCCCTCGTCATACATCGGCCGCGAAATCGGGCGAATCACCTCTTGGCTGGATGGCGGTGCGTCCGGCACATCGGCCAGGTTTTCGGCCACTGTCTTGCCGGTGATCGTCATGCAATCGCCGTGCAGCAGGCCGGCATTCAGCAAGACCTTCATCACCTGCGGGATGCCGCCGGCACGGTGCAGGTCGATCGCCAGGAAGCGGCCGCTGGGCTTGAGGTCGCAAATCACCGGCACCTTGCGGCGCACGCGCTCGAAGTCGTCGATGGTCCAGTCGACCTCGGCCGCGTGCGCGATGGCCAGGAAGTGCAGCACCGCGTTCGTGGATCCACCGGTGGCCATGATCACGGCCACTGCGTTCTCGATCGCTTTCTTGGTGACGATGTCGCGCGGCTTCAGGTCTTTGCGGATCGCTTCGACCAGCACCGCAGCGCACTGCTTGACGCTGGCGACGATCTCTTCTTCGACATTGGCCATCGTCGATGAGTAAGGCAGGCTCATGCCCAACGCCTCGAACGACGAGCTCATCGTGTTGGCGGTGTACATGCCGCCGCAAGAGCCGGTGCCCGGGATGGCACGCCGCTCGATCTGGCAGAAATCTTCTTCGCTCATCTTGCCGGCCGAGAATTGGCCGACCGCTTCGAACACGCTGACGATGTTCAGGTCCTGGCCCTTGTAGTGGCCTGGCAGGATGGTGCCGCCGTAAACGTAAATCGACGGCACGTTCGCGCGCAGCATGCCCATCATGCCGCCGGGCATGTTCTTGTCGCAGCCGCCGATGACGACCACGCCGTCCATCCACTGGCCACCGACGCAGGTCTCGACGCAGTCTGCAATGACCTCGCGCGACACCAGGCTGTACTTCATGCCTTCGGTGCCCATGGCCATGCCGTCGCTGATGGTCGGCGTGCCGAAGATCTGCGGGTTCGCACCGGCTTCCTTCAGGCCTTGCACCGCGGCATCAGCCAGTTTCTGCAGGCCCGAGTTGCAAGGCGTGATCGTCGAGTGGCCGTTGGCGACACCGACCATCGGCTTGCCGAAGTCACCTTCCTGGTAACCCATGCCGTAGTACATGGATCGATTCGGTGCACGGGCAACACCTTCGGTGATGTTCTTGGAGCGGCGGTTCAGGCTCATCGGGTCTCCTCGCGGGGGCTGGGGCAGTGGCTGGCGAGTATCACGCCGACAAAAAAGCGCGTCCAATATATTCAAGCCGACACAGTAATATGCATGGCATATGAATGACGGCGTCGTCCAGACCATCGAGCTGCGGGCGTGGCGGCAATTTCTGGCGCTGGCTGAAACCTTGCATTTCGGCCAGGCTGCCCAGCGGTTGCACATGACCCAACCACCGCTGACGATGGCCATCCAGCAGCTGGAGGCCAGGCTGGGCGTCTCGCTGTTCGAGCGCAACCGCCGCCGGGTGGCGCTCAGCGCCGCCGGTGAAGCGCTGGTCGAACCGGTACGCCATCTGCTGCAACAGGCATCCGCGCTGCCCGGCGTGGCGCAGGCAGCAGGGCGCGGCGCGGTGGGGCGACTGCGGCTGGGCTTTGTCTCGACAGTGGGCTTCGGCCCTTTGCCGGGTTGGCTGCGGGGCTTTCGCCAGGCCGAGCCGGGTGTGCAGGTGGTGCTGCGCGAAGCCACGACCGATGTCCAACTGCAGGCATTGGCACGTGGCGAGGCCGATGCCGGCTTCGTGCTGCATGCGCCCGGCGTGGCGGCAGGGCTGGAGCCATGGTCGCGCTTGTCGGTCGGCTGTGAGCCGTTGGTGTTGGCGCTGCCTGAGGGCATTCCGTTGGCCACCGCGCGCTGGTTGCGCGTTAGCGAACTGTTGGCGCAGCCGCTGGTGATCTTCCCTCGTGTCATTGCGCCTTCGCTTTACGACGCGGTGCTCGGCTACTACCACCGGCACGGCGTGTCGCCGGCCGTGGCTCAGGAGGCCATCCAGATGCAAACCATCGTGAACCTGGTGTCGGCCGGTTTGGGCGTGGCCTGGGTCCCGCGCTCGATGACGCAGTTGCAACGCCCGGGAGTCGTCTACCGCGCCTTGCCGGCCTCGCTGAACGAGGGGGCACCGCAGTGCGAGACCAGCCTGGTCTGGGCCCCAGGAAGTGGGGCCGTGGCTGGACGCTTTGCGGCCTTCGTGGCAGCGGCGCTGGCCTCTTCACAGGCCGACTGAAGGGGCCCTGCGGAAGGGCTGCCCATGGCGGGCGCCGTATCATCCCGCCCCATGCTGACGCACCCGCAATTCAACCCGATCGCGCTGGACCTGACGCGAATCGGCCTGCCCCTGCAGATCCACTGGTACGGGCTGACCTACCTCGTCGCCTTCGGCCTGTTCTTGTTCCTCGCCGGCCGGCGCGTGCGCCTGCCCTGGTTCACCAATGCTGGCTGGACACGGCGCGATGTCGAAGACCTGTTGTTCTTCGGCGTGGTCGGGGTGGTGCTGGGCGGGCGCCTGGGCTACGTGCTGTTCTACAAGCCCGGCTACTACGCCAGCCACCCGCTCGAGGTCTTTGCAGTCTGGAAGGGCGGCATGGCTTTCCACGGCGGGATGCTCGGTGTGGCTGTGGCGATGGCGCTTTTCGCCAAGCTGCGAAAGCGGCCTTTCTGGCAAGTGATGGACCTCGTTTCCCCCTGCGTGCCGACGGGCCTGGCCAGCGGCCGCATCGGCAATTTCATCAACGGAGAACTGTGGGGCCGTGCCGCCGACCCCAGCCTGCCGTGGGCGATGGTGTTCCCTCAGTCGGGGCTGGACATCCCGCGTCACCCGTCGCAGATCTACCAGTTCCTGATGGAGGGCGTGCTGTTGTTCGTGCTGCTGTGGTTCTATGGCAAGAAGCCGCGCGGTGCAGGGCAGGTCACCGGTGCCTTCCTGTTCGGCTACGGGGTGTTCCGTTTCATCGCCGAGTACTTCCGCGAACCTGACAACTTCCTCGGCCTGCTGGCCATGAACATGAGCATGGGCCAATGGCTGTGCGTGCCGATGATCCTGGGCGGTGCGTCGCTGTGGGCCTGGGGCTCGCGTCAACCGGTGCCGAGCGCTGTGGGATCGAAAGCATGAGACAGATTTTTCTCGACACGGAAACGACGGGCCTGTCGCCCGACAGCGGTGACCGCCTGGTCGAAGTGGGTTGCATCGAAATGGTCAGCCGGCGCCTGACCGGCAACACCAAGCACTTCTACCTGAACCCCGAGCGCAAGAACAGCGAAGACGCGGTGCGCGTGCACGGCCTGACGGATGAGTTCCTGGCCGACAAGCCCGTCTTCGCGGCCATCGCCGACGAGTTGATGGAGTTCCTGGCCGGCGCCGAGATCGTGATCCACAACGCGGCGTTCGACGTGGGCTTCCTGAACGCCGAGCTTCGCCGACTGAAACGCCCCTTGTTCGCCGAATGCGTGGGCGGCATCAAGGACTCGCTCGCGATGGCGCGCGAGATGTTCCCCGGCAAAAGCAACTCGCTGGACGCCCTGTGCAAGCGACTGGAGGTTGACAACTCCAACCGCACCTTGCACGGCGCGCTGTTGGATGCGGGCCTGCTCGCCGAGGTCTACATCCGTCTGACGCGTGGTCAGGACTCGCTCGTCATCGATGCCGCCGAGTCGCCCGGCCAAGGCCTGCAGGTGGTGCAGATCGATTTGTCCACCTTCGACCTGCCCATCACCGTGCTGAGCGACGAAGAGCTCACCGCTCACGCGGCGATGTTGGCGGAGTTGGACAAGGCCAGCGGCGGCAAGACGCAGTGGCGAAAACTTGTGGCATAATCTAAGGCTTCCCGGAACGCACAGTTCTACTCGAATTCCGGGCGGTTAGCTCAGCGGTAGAGCACTGCCTTCACACGGCAGGGGTCGCAGGTTCGAACCCTGCACCGCCCACCAGATCAACGCCCCACTTGTCGACAGACGGTGGGGCGTTTCTCTTTGTGGCTGCTCATCGCGCGGCGCTTGCGGTGGCTTGCTTCAGCTAGCGCTGCGCAGGCCTCAGAAGTTCGCAAAACCGCCCGGCATCACCGCCGACAGGTCGTCGCCGGTTTCCTGCAGTTGCACCAGCGTGGCCTGGCGTGCACCCAGTGGGTCGCGGTTTTGCAAGGCCGTGAGGATGGCCTTGTGCCGCGGCAATGACAGCGCGTGCGTGTTCGGATGTTGGCTGCTCAGCTTGATCGACTCGCGCAGTGCCAACGACAGCATGTTGCCGATGTACGCCAGCAGTTCGTTGCCGGTGGCATCGGCAATGCGGCGGTGGAAGGCGAGGTCGGGCTCCAACAACTCTTCCGGCGTGCGCGCGGCTTCCATGCGGACATAGGCTTCGGCGATGGACTCCAGTTGCTCTTCGGTGGCCACCTGCGCGGCCAACGCGGCCGACGCCGGCTCGATGATGCGGCGCACCGCCATCAGGCTGCCGACGAACTCGTTCTTCGGTTTGCTCTGGATCAGCCAGTACAGCACGTCCGGGTCCAGCAGGTGCCACTCATTGCGCGGGCAAACCGTGGCGCCGGAGCGCTGCTTCGACAGAACCAGGCCTTTGGCCACCAGCACGCGGACAGCTTCGCGCAGCACGGGGCGGCTGACGTCGTAGGCCTCCAGCAGTGTCGCCTCGCTGGGCAAGCGTGCGCCCGGCTTCAGCTCGCCCGAAACGATGCGCAGGCCCAGCTCGCGCACGATGCGGCCGTGCATGCTCTTGCCGTCAGGCTTGCGGCGGTAGGCGGACAGCTCGGCGTGGGCTTGGGTATCCATGGAAGGGCGGCGGGACAAAAGGGAACCCTATCACAGCGTCCCGCAGCACAAGCTGGATACCGGCGCCGCCGGCGCGTGGCCTCAGCGTCCCCAGCGCAGCACCAGCGGGTCCAGCCGCCGGGCGGTTTCGATCAGGCCCGTGCGCACGGCAGGGTGCAGGTCGGGCCAAGGGTGGCGTGAGGCGGCACAGGCGATCACGCCGCCTTCATGCATCAACGCCTTGGCGGCCAGGAAGCCTGCCTGGCGGTTCTCGTAGTTGATCAGCGGCAGCCAGCGCGTGTAGAGCTCAATCGCTTCGTCGCGGCGGCCCGCGGCATAGGCGTCCATGATCTGGCGGATGCCATCGGGGTAGCCGCCGCCTGTCATCGCGCCGGTGGCGCCGGCGTCCAGATCGGGCAGCAGGGTGATGGCCTCTTCGCCGTCCCACGGCCCTTCGATCGCCTCGCCGCCGAGGCGGATCAGCTCGCGCAGCTTGCTTGCTGCACCGGCGGTTTCGATCTTGAAGTAGGCGACGTGATCGATCTCTTTCGCCATGCGGGCCAGAAAGGCGGCCGACAGCGGCGTGCCGGCGACCGGCGCGTCCTGGATCATGATCGGGACGCGGATCGCGTCCGACAGGCGGGCGAAGAACTCATGGATCTGCGGCTCGCTGACGCGCAGCGTCGCGCCGTGGTACGGCGGCATCACCATCACCATCGCGGCCCCCTGGTCCTGCGCGCGACGGCTTCGTGCAGCGCAGACCTGGGTGCTGAAGTGCGTGGTCGTCACGATCACCGGCACCCGGCCGGCCACATGCTCCAGAACCGTGCGGGTCAACGTCTCGCGTTCGTCGTCCGACAGCGAGAACTGCTCGGAGAAATTGGCCAGGATGCACAGCCCGGTCGAGCCGGCGTCGATCATGAAGTCGACGCAACGCTTCTGGCTCGGCAGATCAAGCTCGCCGTGCACGTCGAAGGTGGTTGGGACGACTGGAAAGACGCCTCGATAGCGGGGATGGGGGGAGTTCATGACTTTGGCGATAAAGTATTACTAATTATTGAGCAACGGTGCCGTGCTTGTCAAAAGGAGCTCCGCGCGACCGATCTTCATACGTATTACATTTCCGGCGCGTGATCTGCTGTGGAAAACGAACCTGCGAATGAACGAACCGCCCATGACCCTTGCCATGCCCCGCACCGAATGTCGCGAGTACGGCCGTCTGCCCGACGGCCGCGTGGTGCACGAATACACCATGGCCTGTGGCCCGCTGACGCTCAGCGCCATCACGCTGGGTGGCATCGTTACCCGCCTGCTGGTGCCGGACCGCGCCGGCCGCATGGCCAACGTGGTCCTGGGCTTTGACTCGCTGCACGATTACGTCGAGCGCAATCCGCATTTCGGCGTGATCGTCGGGCGTTATGGCAACCGCATTGCCGGTGCGCGTTTTTCGCTGGACGGGCAGGTGCACGAACTGTCGCGCAACGACGGCGACAACTGCCTGCATGGTGGCCCGCGGGGGTTTGGCACCCAGCTGTGGCGGGCTGAGTCGTTGCCGCGCCAACCGGGCGATGACAGCGTCGCGCTGCAGCTGAGCTACACGAGCGAAGATGGCGAGCAGGGCTTTCCGGGCCGCGTGGAGGCACGCGTGCACTACACGCTGGCGCCCGATGCCAGCTGGCGCATCGACTACGAGGCCACGACCGACAAACCGACGGTGGTCAACCTGACCCACCACGACTACTTCAACCTGGCAGGCGGCGGCAGCGCGCTGGGCCATCGGTTGCAGCTGGCCGCCAGCCGCTACACCGAGGTCGGGCCCGGCCTGATCCCCACGAGCGTGGCCGAAGTCGAGGGCACGCCGTTCGACTTTCGCCAGCCCACGCTGATCGACAGTCGCATTCGGCAGGACCACCCGCAACTTGCCCTTGGCCGGGGCTACGACCACAACTGGCTGCTCGACCGGCGTGGTGGCGATGCGCTGCAAATGGCCGCACAGCTCGAAGACCCAGCGAGCGGGCGTGTGATGACGGTGTTGACGACCGAGCCGGCGATCCAGTTCTACTCCGGCAACTTTCTCGACGGCACGCTGTTGGGCAGCGGTGGCCAGCGCTACCGGCAGGGCGATGGCCTGTGTCTCGAGACCCAGCACAGCCCCAATTCACCGAACCGGCCCGACTGGCCGAGCACCGTGCTGCGGCCTGGCGAAACCTACCGCAGCAGCACGCTGCATCGGTTCGGCGTGGGCTGACTCAGCAGTCGAAATCGGCCCACACCGCAGCGTGCTGCGAGGCGCAGCGAGCCGCGGTGCTGACAGTGGAAAAGGGCTGCTCGTTGGCGATCGAGTTGCTCTGCAGGTCGGGCAGGCCGCGGCGTTCGATGCCAGCCTGGCAGAAAGCGGCTTTCAAGGCGTCGGAGACCAGGATGTAGTCGCGCTGTTCGTTCTGGCGCAGGTGGCAGGTCCAGCGGTCGTCGGGGATGGCGAACTGCAGTGCCAGCACGTCGGACAGTCCGTCCGTCTTCAGCAGCGGCGCCAGGGTTTGCGGCGCGTGCAGCGGCGAGTCGCCCAGGTCGCCTAACACCGCCACGAGGTCGCGGCCGAGGTCGAAGCGCTGCGTCAGCAACTGGGCGGCAGCGGCGGCCTGGCGGCGGCGAAGTGCGTCGCCGCCGCTGCCATCCACATCCGCACCATGGAAGTGGGTGATCAACAGATGCAGCCGGCGTTCGGCCAAGGTCAGCTCGATTTCCACGCAGTCGCGCTCGAACAGGCCACCCTGCGCGTCGTGGTCGAACAGATGGCTGCGCAGGTTGACGATGGGCAGCTTGCTCATCAGCCCCACGCTGATGCCGCGCGGGTCGTGGCTTTCGACCAGCATCGAAAAAGGGAAGCGGCCTTTCAGGTGCATGCGGTTGACGGCCTCGATGGCCAGGCGGCTTTCCGCCTCGACCAGGCATTGAACGTCGGCGTCGACGGCGCGCAGCACCTGGGCCTTGGCTTCGCGGCGCTCGTCCGAGATCGCGGCGCGGCGGTGGCGCAACCCGCCGGAGCTGAATTCGACGTGGCGCGCCAGCGCGGCGGCTTGCAGCTTGCGGGGTGGATGGGGCAGGTTGGCCAGCCGATCCAGCAGCTCGATCCGGCGCGCGGGCTCGGACAGGCTCAGCACCCGGGCGCGGCTGAAGAGGTTTTCGCAGTTGAAGGTCGACAGCCGGATCTTCGTGGCCATGGGTGGCGCCGCGCGCTGGGGTGGCAGGTCTTTGTCGACTTTGCCATCGAGTGCGCGCAGGACCGTCCCCAGCCGGTGGGATGACGCGGTGCGCGAAGCACCGCAGGCGCCACGTTCAGTTGTCTGCCGAGGCGTCGCTGATGCGTTGCCAATGCTGGGCCACCGAGCGGGCCAGCGAGGTGGCGTCCAGGCCGCCCATCGGGGCGACTTGCACGGCCACCGCTTCGGCATCGGCGCCAGCGATCGTAGCGTCGGCCACTGCGCCCAAGGCCAGCATGGCGCGTACCGGTTGCGGCCGCTGGGCCCAGCTGTCGCGGTCGTGGGGGCGTTCGCGCACATAGTCCGCCACGTCGCCTGCCAAGCCCCAGGCCCGGCACAGCGACGAGCCCAGCACCTCGTGGCTGAGGCCGAAGGCGGCGGTCTCCTCGGCCAGCAGGCCGGAGAAGTCGGGGCTGTTGGCGTGCCGCGACAGCAGGGCAGGGTAGTCGGCCGGTGCATGCAGGCACAGCACCGCCTGGCCGCTTTGCGCAAACAGGCCGGCCGATTGGGCCCGCCAGGCGTGCAGGCTGAGCGACACGGCGGTGCGGCCCATCAGCAGGCCGCGCAGGCGGGCGCTGTCCCAGATGCGGGCCATGTCGGGCGATGGGGGAAACTGCGTTCGCAGACCGAGCTCCAGCGTGATCGCGGCGACCTCGCGCATGCCCAGGTAAAGCACGGCTTCGGCCACCGTCTCCACGCGCCGCAGCACACCGAACATCGCCGAATTGACGGTGCGCACGACCGCCGAGGCGAGTGCCAGGTCACCTTCGATCACTTCGGCCACCTCGGGGATCGAGGTGTCTTCGTTGCCCATCAGCTCAGAGAGCTTCAACGTGGCGGCGGGGCTGGCCGGCAGTTCGATGTCGAGCTGGCGCAGGCTGGAGTCGGGGCGGGTGCTCATGCTGTTTGTCCTCAAATGAGGGCGGGGGCCCAAAGAGCCCCCGCGAGGAGTGGGTGACAGCGATGATGGCCGGAAAGCCCGGCCAGCACAAACCCGGTCGGATGGCGGCGTGTTTATCTCACGGCCGCCCGGGCAGACCGTGGCGCTCAGCGGACGGCGTGCAGGTCGCCTGAGCCGACCACGCGGCTGCTGACCTTGGGCGGGTTGCCGCTGTAGGCGACGTCACCGGAGCCGGCGATCTGCACCGAGAGGGATTCGGCAGCATGCACCCGCACGTCGCCCGAGCCGGCGATGTCCACATTCACGCGCTTGGCTTGCAACTCGGCAGCGTGCACGTCGCCCGAGCCGGCCAGGTTGTAGCTGGCGTCGTCGCACTTGCCCTTGACCCAGATGTCGCCCGAGCCGGCCAGGCGGGTGGTCAGCTTGCCGAGTTCGGCGTTGTCCAGCCGCACGTCGCCCGAGCCGGCGAGCGAGAGTTCGAACTGGTCGCCCTTGAGCGCGCTGACGTTCAGGTCGCCGCTGCCACGCAGGTCGGCCTGCGTCAGCTTGGTGAACTCGACGTTCACGACCAGTTGCGATTCGGTGCGGATGCCGGTGTTGGGCTTGAGCTTGACCACCAGCGTGTCGCCTTCGACGGTGGTCAGGATCAGCGGGGCGATGTTGTCGTCGGCGTGGATCGTCACGCCCGGCGCGCTGGCTGGCTTGGCATTGACGGTGATCGCGCTGTCCAGCCGCAGCTTGCTGAAGGGGCCGATGGTGCGCTTGTCGTCGATGACCTTGCCGGAGCCATTGACGCGGTTGTTGACCATGCCGCTGTTGATGTCGATCGTCAGCGCCTGGGCAGCCTGCGGGGCGGCAAAGCCGGCCAGCGTGACCAGCACGGACAACAACGGGGCCATCATCAGGGCGGAGGGGCGGGCGAAGCGAGCGGTACGGCGGTCTTGCATCTGGAACTCCTGTTCTGGAATGTTCGTGATGCTACGTTCGCCACGCCAGCGCGCCAGCGGGGCGCGACAGTCCGTAGATCCGGCGGCTTGAACCGCACGACACGCGGACAGCCCGGAGGTGTTTCAGCCCGTTTCGGGCGGCGAGATCCATTGCCCGTCCACCAGCAGCTGGTGGGGGCCGAACTGGTTCTTGTAGGCCATCTTCGGGCTTTCGGCGATCCAGTAGCCCAGGTAAAGGTGAGGCAGCTTCATCGCCTTGGTCTGCTCGATCTGCCACATCACGCAATAGGTGCCATAACTGGCCTTCACGTCCGGGTCGTAGAAGGTGTAGACCGCCGACAGGCCGTCGCTGAGGATGTCGACGATGGCCACCATGCGCAGCGCGCCGAGGCCGTCCGCGCCGTCTTCAGCGGCCGGTTCGCGGAACTCGATCAGCCGCGAGTTGACGCGCGTCTGCAACAGGAACTGGGTGTACTGGTCGACGCTGTCGTGGTCCATGCCGCCGCCCGCGTGGCGGCCGGCCTGGTAGCGCAGGTAGAGCTGGTAGTGCTCGGGCACGAAGCCCAGGCGCATCACGCGGGTCTTCAGGTCGCGGTGGGCGGCCCAGGCGCGGCGTTGGCTGCGGGTGGGCTGAAAGCCGGCGACAGGCACGCGCAAAGGTTTGCAGGCGCGGCAGCTGTCGCAATAGGGCCGGTAGGTGAACATGCCGCTGCGGCGAAAGCCGCAGGCGACCAGCGCCGAATAGGCCTCGGCGTGGATCAGGTGGCCCGGGGTGGCGACCTGCGAGCGTGCCATCCGGTCCGGCAGGTAACTGCACGGATAGGGTGCCGTCGCGTAGAACTGGAGCGACGCGAACGGAAGCTCTTTCGGATGGGTCACGGAGGGTTATCGGCAGCGGGCCCGTCGGACATGAGCCGGAATTGCGCCCAACAGGCTGAATCATAGGCCCAGCGCCGGGGCGCTGGCTCTGCGGTGGCCACTTGCAAATGGGCCTCGAAGTCGGCCCGCGGAATGGGCCGGGCGCCCAGGCTGGCCAGGTGGCGGGTCTGCTGCTGGCAGTCGATCAAGGCAATGCCTTCGGCGCGGCAAAAGGCCACCAGGGCGGTGAGGGCCAGCTTGGATGCATCGGTGCGGCGGGCGAACATCGATTCGCCATAGAACATGCGGCCGAGGTTGACGCCGTACAAGCCCCCGACGAGTTCCCCGTCGACCCAGGTTTCGACGCTGTGGGCCACGCCGGCCCGCGCCAACCGGACGTAGGCATCGACCATCTCCGGCACGATCCAGGTGCCGTCCTGACCCTCGCGGGGCGCGCCGGCGCAGGCTTTGATGACGGCCGGCGTGTCACCATCGAAACGGAATTCGCAGCCAGGTGTGCGCAGGAAGCGCTGCAAGGTCTTGCGCAGCGAGCGCGAGAGCTTGAACTCGGCCACCGGCAGCACCATGCGCGGATCGGTGGTCCACCACAGCAGAGGCTGGCCTTCGCCGTACCAGGGAAAGATGCCGTGGCGGTAGGCATCGACCAGGCGGGCCAGATTGAGGTCGCCGCCGGCTGCCAGCAGCCCCGGCGCATCGGTATCGGGACCGAGCGCCTGGGCCGTGGGGGGAAAGGGCATGTCGCCATGCAGCCACGTCAATCGCATGGCGACCAGCATACCGACCCGGCGGCGCGCCGCCGGGTCTAGTGTCCTGTCCCACACATAACTGTCATTGCGACGGGCCGCAATGGGGATGATCGCGAGTCGACGAGCCAGGCCGATACCGCTTGGTATCTGCCTGGCTTGGC